>Ga0187833_10002888_pt1 | contig 17977 bp, 15 predicted proteins | sample ETNtaG_37_FD_167968 | JGI IMG/M metagenome (GOLD analysis project Ga0187833, IMG submission 167968) | Marine microbial and viral communities from oxygen minimum zone, Eastern Pacific Ocean - ETNP2014_SV_400_PacBio MetaG (Illumina Assembly) | ecosystem: Environmental > Aquatic > Marine > Hypoxic...
AAAAATCTCAACATTTTAAAAAAGATTAGCATTGAAATAAAAAAAGGAGAGCTAGTAGCTTTATTAGGACCTTCAGGATCGGGCAAATCCACATTTCTTCATATGATTGCGTTACTTGATCAACCAACAAATGGAGAAATTTATTTTGAAGGAAAAAAAACTTCCCAGATGAAGGATGCTGAAAAAGATGAAATGAGAGGTAAAAAGATTTCTATAGTATACCAGCAAAACAATTTATTAAATGATTTTACGTCTTTAGAAAATGTTGCTATAGCAATGATTTCTTCAGGAAAAAATAAAGAGGTTGCTAACAACGCAGCAAAAAAAATCTTAAAAATAGTTGGCTTATCTAAGAGACTTGACCATTTTCCAAGCGACCTTTCAGTTGGTGAACAACAACGAGTTGCAATTGCAAGAGCTGTTATAAACAAACCTCAACTTATTTTGGCTGATGAAGCAACTGGAAGTTTAGATCAATCTACCTCAAAGGAAATATTTAATTTGTTTTTAAAATTTAAATCTCAAAATCGATCAATAATATATGCAACTCATAATAGAGAATTAGCCGATAAAGCCGACTACAAGTTAAAGATAATTGATGGTAATATCAGTCGCTCAAATGAGTAAAGCAAACAAAAACAAATTCACACATTTAAAGATTCATACCCAATACTCAATATGTGAAGGAGCTGTTAAAATTGTTGATTTAAAGGATTTTTGCAAAAAAAATAAAATTCGAGCAATAGGGTTAAGCGATACTAACAATTTGTGTGGCGCACTAGAGTTTGCGGAAAGTATTTCAAAAGCGGGAACGCAACCTATTATTGGCGGCCAAATTAATTTTAAATTTAAAGATCATATAGGTATTTTGCCAATAGTTGCTAATAATTTTGAAGGTTATAAGGGTGTTATTGATTTATCTTCAAAATCTTACTTAGAAAATAAAACTACAGGTAAACCGCACTGCTTGATTCAGGAATTATTAAAAATAAAATCTGGAGTAACAGTCCTCTCAGGGACTATTGATGGGTTAATTGGAAACTTATTCTCAAAGAATTTACTAACAGAAATTGATGATGTGCTCAAATTAATAAAAAAAGCATTTTGTGATAAATTCTATTTAGAGATTCAAAGACATAATGATGTTGGAGAAAAATATTTCGAAGAATTTCTATTAAAAAAGTCTAATGAATTGGGAATACCCTTAGTTGCTACTCATGAGGTTTTTTATTTAGATAAAGATATGTATGAAGCCCATGATGCGCTGATCTGTATAGGAGAAAAAACCTATGTAAATGAAAAAAAAAGAAAAAAATATTCAGACGAACATTATTTAAAAAGTTCTGAACAAATGATCAAAATCTTTTCTGATTTACCAGAAGCGCTGGAAAATAATTTTAATTTTCCTTTTAGATGTAGTTATAAGCCCGAACTCTCGTTGCCAGTACTTCCAAATATAAAAACAAACAAGGATATTGATGTCGATCAAGAATTATTAAATTTAGCCTCAAAAGGTTTAAAAGAAAAATTTAATGAATATGTTTTTCAACAGAATATTGATCAAGAAAATAAAAAAAATTTAGAAATTTATAAGAGACGTCTTCATCATGAACTTAACATTATAAAAGAAATGCGTTACTCAGGATATTTTTTGATTGTTTCCGATTACATTAAATGGGCTAAAAATAACAATATACCAGTTGGACCAGGTAGAGGTTCTGGGGCCGGCTCACTTATTGCTTGGACTTTATCCATTACTGATATTGATCCGATAAAATTTAATTTAATCTTTGAAAGATTTCTGAATCCAGACAGAATTTCAATGCCTGACTTTGATATTGATTTTTGTGAGGAAAAAAGAGATTTGGTATTTTCTTATCTTAAAAAAAAATACGGGAAAGGAGTGGCACATATAATTACTTTTGGAAAATTGAAAGCAAGAATGGCAGTTAGGGATATTGGGAGAGTTCTTGGTCTTCCCTATGGATTTGTTGACTCTATTAGCAAAATGATTCCTTTTGATCCTTCAAGACCAGTAGGTTTACAAGAATGTATAAATCGCGAACCTAGAATTCAAGATATAATTTCTAAGGATTCTAGAGTGAAAAAATTAATGGATTTATCATTAAAGCTTGAAGGTTTGAATAGGAACATTGCAACCCATGCTGCTGGTGTCGTAATTGCGGAGAAAAATTTGTCAGAGACAGTTCCTCTTTATAAAGATTTATCTTCAGATTTATTATTACCTGCAACTCAATTTGATATGTATTCGGCAGAAAAAGCTGGATTAATAAAATTTGACTTGCTTGGATTAAAAACCTTAACAATTATAAGCAAAACTCTGACACTTTTAAAAGAAAAAAATATTGATCTCAATATGAACAAAATTAATTTAGAGGATAAAAAAGTTTTCAAATTATTATCTTCTGGTCATACAGTTGGCTTGTTTCAACTTGAAAGCTCGGGAATGAGAGAAGCTCTAATACAAATGAAGCCTAATAGATTGGAAGATATTATTGCTTTGGTCGCTCTCTACAGACCTGGTCCGATGAACAATATATCCACTTATAATGATTGCAAACACAAAAAAAAAGAACCTAATTATCTTCATCCAAAATTAAAAGAAATTTTGGAGCCAACTTATGGAGTTATTATTTATCAAGAGCAGGTAATGCAAATAGCGCAAATTTTATCAGGCTTTACCGCGGGTCAAGCTGATATTTTAAGAAGAGCAATGGGAAAAAAAAAACGAGCAGAACTAGAGAGACAAAAACAAAATTTTATCAATGGGGCTATAAGAAATGGAATTTCAAAAGATGTAGCAGATTATATTTTTCAAAAAATAGAACCTTTCGCAGAGTATGGTTTTAATAAAAGCCATGCAACTGGTTATGCGGTCATTGCTTATCAAACAGCTTACTTAAAAACACATTATACCAAAGAATTTATTGCAGCATCAATGTCTATGGAATTAGGCAACCATAGTAAATTAAGCGAATTCTATGAGGAATTAAAAAGACTCAATATTGAAGTTCAACGTCCATGTATAAACAAATGCTTTGCAGAATTTAAATCTACAGACCAAAAATTCTATTATGCATTAGGATCAATCAAAAATGTTGGTTTTGGAGCAATTAATCAAATTGTTAAAGAAAGAGAAATTAATGGTCAATTTAAATCTTTAGAAGACTTTATTAATAGAGTAGATCCAAAGAATATTAATAAACTACAACTCGAAGGATTGGTGAAAGCTGGTGCATTTGATTCTTTGGATAACAATAGAAAAGAAATTCACGATAATATTTCAAATATTATATTAGCTTCAAAATCCGTATTTGAAAATAAAATTAATAACCAAATAAATTTATTTAATGAAAGCAACTTAGTTAAAAAAAGCATGATCAAGAAAAATATTAAAGAAGACTGGTCTTTTGGAGAGAGATTATCAAAAGAATTTGAAGCAATTGGATTCTTTATTTCAGATCATCCGATTAATGAATACAAAGGGGTTTTAAATATTTACAAGATTCAAAACTTTAATTTGTTTCTAATCTCGTCAACAAATGAGACTACACTTGCTGCAACAATAATGAAAATTCAAGAAAAAAAAACTAGAGATGGTAACCCTTTTGCAATTATTAAATTTAGTGATTTGGGGGGTGTATTTGAACTATTTTTTTTTTCAAAAATTTTTGAAGAAAATAGAAGTATTCTTAAGGAGGGAAATTCTTTTTTAATAACAGTTCTAAAAGATCCAAGTAATCAAAATAATCGATTTAGAAGAATTAATGTAAGAAAGTTAGCAATTTTAAATGAAATTGCCACACAAACTATACCTAACATTACATTTGAAATTGAAAAATTAGAAAATCTTAGAAATTTTTCAAATTTAATTTCTGAAGTAGGTGATACAAATGTTAAAATTATTATAAAAAATAACTCGAAAAATCTTATTTTTGAACTCACTAAAAAAAGAAAAATAAATCCAAAAATATTAAAATCGTTAAAAAACGAGCCTTATTTAAAAAGAATAAATATATAATAAAAGTTGTAATTAATTTGATTAAATTGTAAAACAGCCACAAAACGCACACAGTTGTTGGTCTTTTTGACCGCCGGTCCTTAAATGGTAGAACTGTGGTGGAATAACCGGGAAAATATATTGAATATATCTAATTTAACAATTCAGCAATTATTAGAAGCAGGAGTGCATTTAGGTCACAAGACTTTTAGGTGGAATCCAAAAATGAAAAATTATATTTTTGGTAAAAGAAATTCAGTTCACATAATTGATTTAGTACAAACTATCGAATTAATTAATGAGGCTCTCTCAAAAGTTTCAAGCGTTATTGCCGATGGTGGTAAAATATTGTTTGTTTCGACCAAAAAGCAAGCTGCAGAATCAATTGCTAAATTGGCCAAAGATACATCACAACATTATGTAAATTTTAGATGGCTTGGTGGAATGTTAACTAATTGGAAAACAATCTCAAATTCAATAAAAAAGCTAAAACAAATTAACGAAGCACTTGTGGATGAAAATATAGGTTTTACAAAAAAAGAGATTATTAAGATGGGACTTAAAAGAGATAAACTCGAGAGATCACTTGGTGGGATAGCAGAAATGAAAGGTATTCCAGATTTAATATTTATTATTGATACAAATTATGAAAAGTTAGCTATTAAAGAGGCTGCCAAACTAAATATACCTATAATTGCGATACTTGATACAAATTCTGATCCTACGGACATTAATTATCCAATACCTGGAAATGATGATGCACGAAGAGCAATAGATCTATACTGTAATTTATTAAGAGAAACTATTCAAAATGCAAAAAAAGAAATCAAAATTTCTAATAAAAATGATGAAATTAAAGCTGCAGTCAGAGAAATTAATGTTGAAGAAAAAAAAGATAAAGTACGATTGATTGATAAGATAAAAGAAAAAGTTATAAGTACGATATCAAAAAAAAGCGATCCAATAAAAAAATAATTTTTTCAATGTCATCTCCCAGTCATCTAGATAAGATTAAGAAACTTAGGAAAATTACTGGGGTAGGCTTTGCAGATTGTAATATTGCAATCAAAGAATGTTGCGGAGATATTGAAGAATCAATAAAATATTTACGAATCAAAGGTTTTGCTAAGGCAGATAAAAAAATGGAACGGGTTGCAAATGATGGTCTAATTTGTATTCATGAAGAAAATGATAAATTGTCAATAATCGAGATTAATTGCGAAACAGATTTTGCTGCAAAAAATGTAGAATTTCTAAATTTTTCAGAAAATCTTTCAAAATTGTGTTTTGAACTAAAGGGAGATTTAAATAATTTAAAAAAAAAAAAAATGATAGATGGAAATAGTGTTGATGACAATGTAATTAATCTTATTTCCAAAATCGGAGAAAAAATTACAATTAGAAGGTGCCATTTTTTTGATAATAATAAATATATGAATTTTTCTTATGTGCATGCGACATTAAAAAAAAATATTGGAAAACTCGGTGTGATTGTCTGTATAGAATCAGCAAAATTCAATCAACAAATTAAAGATTTTGGACACAAATTGGCAATGCACATAGCAGCATCAAACCCTTTGGCAATTGAGGTTAGTAATCTTGATAAAAAAATGTTGGATAAAGAAAATGAGATAATTAATGAGGAACTCAAAAGTTCAGGCAAAAGTGACAACATTATAGAAAAAATTTCAAGTGGAAAGTTAGAAAAATTTAAACAGGAAAATACTTTAATTAATCAAATTTGGATTATGGACCCGAAAAAAAAAGTAAAAGACGTTATAGCAGAATTAGGTAAAGAAAATAGTATAACCATTAAAGATTTTGTTAGATATAAAGTTGGTGAATAAATAAAATTTAACTATTAAAATACATACCTTTATTATGTTTGATAAAAACATTTATAAACAAAAAATGGATAAAACCTTCGAGGGTTTTGCAAAGGATTTATCAGCTTTAAGAACAGGTAGAGCGAACTCTAATATGCTTGATGTTATCAAAGTTGATGTCTATGGACAAAAAATACCAATAAATCAATTAGGTACAATTACTGTGCCAGATCCTCGAACATTAAATATTCAGGTATGGGATCAAAATAATGTGATCCTTATTGACTCGTCAATAAGAAAATCAGAAATGGGTTTAAATCCGCAAATCGATGGTCGGTTGATTAGAATTCCGATTCCAAATTTAAACGAAGAGAGAAGGAATGAATTAATAAAAATAGTTAAGAATATGGCAGAGAAAAGCAAAATATCAGTTAGAAATATAAGAAGAGAAGCTAACGATGTATTAAAAGAAATGCTTAAGGAAAAGAAGATTAGCGAAGATGAAAACAATAAATTAGAAAAAGAAATTCAGAAGATTACAGATCAAGAAATAAAAAAAATTGCTGATAAAGAATCCCAAAAAGAAAAAGAGTTAATGACATTATGAGTTTAGCTAACCATATTGCCATAATTATGGATGGTAATGGTAGATGGGCATTACAGAAAGGTAAGTCAAGAAATTATGGTCATCAATGTGGACTCAAGGCAATAGAGAAAATTGTTGATTATTCAATTAAAAAAAAAATCTCTTATTTAACATTGTTTACATTTTCAAGCGAAAATTGGAAAAGACCAAAAAAAGAAGTTAATTTCTTATTTAAATTATTAGAAAATTATTTCAGGAAAAATTTACTTAAAGTTATTAAAAATGGAATTAAAATAAAAATCATTGGAAATAAGTCCAAGTTAGCAAGTAATTTGAGAAAAATAATAAAACTTGCGGAGAACAAAACCAGGAAAAATAATAAAATTTCAATTCAACTAGCTTTAAATTATGGGTCGAAGCAAGAAATAATTGATAGTATGAAAAATGTTAATAAAAAAAAACAAAAAATTACAATCAAAAATTTTGAAAAAGGTCTTTATACTTCAGAGTTTCCCGATCCTGACATTTTAATAAGAACTGGTGGTCAAAGAAGACTCAGTAATTTTTTGTTGTGGCAATTAGCCTATGCGGAAATTTTTTTTGTAAAAAAAATGTGGCCTGATTTTAATAATAATGATTTTCAAAAAATATTGAATAAATTTAAAAAAATTAAAAGAAATTTTGGAAATATTTAATGACTGTGGAATTAAGAAAAAGAATAATAACATCAATCATTTTGTTTATAATTACAATTTTTTGTATTTTGATACATAAATTTGTTTTTTTACTGATTCTTATTATTATTTTATTCGTATGTTTTAACGAATGGAAAGAAATTAATTATAAATATTTTAAGAAAAAACAGCAAAATAATTGGAAATATTTTTTTGTTCAATTTGTTGGGTTGGTTTATTTATTTATTTTTTTAATTACCTCTATAGCTTTAAGAGGTAATAATTCTGAAAGTATTACTTTTTTTATTATTATTTTATGCATATGTATTTTTTCTGATATAGGTGGTTATACTTTTGGTAAAGTTATAGGTGGAAAAAAATTAACTAAAATTAGTCCAAATAAAACGATTTCAGGAAGTCTGGGTTCTTTTATCTTTTCCATATTACCATTGTTATTATTTAATTTACAAAATTATACTGGTGTGTCTTTTGAAGTTTTATCAACAAATATAGTGTTTTGTTTAATTGTTTCTCTAGTTTGTCAATTGGGAGATTTATTGATTTCTTATTTTAAAAGATTGAACAAAGTCAAAGACACAGGAACTATTTTACCAGGTCATGGTGGATTGTTAGATAGAATTGATGGATTAATTTTTGCTATACCAGCAGTATATTTCTTAAAAATTACTCAGATTTTTTAGTATGCAAATTAATATTGTAATACTTGGTTCAACTGGCTCTATAGGTGAAAACATGTTGGATATTATCAGAAAAGATAAAAAAAATCTTAGGGTGCATTTATTAACAGCTAATAAAAATTATAAAAAATTAATCAAGCAAGCTGAAGAATTTAATGTAAAAAATATTCTAATTTACAGTGACAAATATTATGAATTATTAAAATTAAAATTAAAAGGTAGAAAAATAAATATTTTTTCAAAAAAAACTAAATTAAATAAAATCTTAAAAAAAAGAGTTGATTATACCATTTGTGGCATATCGGGATTAGACGGCCTTAAACCTACCTTAGAAGCAATAAAATTTACAAAAACTATAGCTAGTGCAAATAAAGAATCTATTATCTGTGGATGGCATTTAATTAATAAAGAATTAAAAAAATATAATACTAAATTTATTCCAATTGACTCTGAACATTATTCAATATGGAATTTAACAAGAGAATATTCAAACAATGATATAGAGGAAATCATACTCACTGCATCTGGTGGCCCACTTCTAAATTCACCTGTTAGAATTCAAAAAACAATAAGCCCGGAAAAAACAGTTAAACATCCAAAATGGAAAATGGGTAAAAAAATTTCAGTAGATTCAGCAAACTTAATGAACAAAGTTTTTGAAATAATGGAAGCTAGCAAAATGTTTAATTTTGATTTAGAAAAATACAAAATACTCATTCATCCCCAGTCATACGCGCACACAATAATAAAATTTAAGAATGGACTAATAAAAATGTTACTCCACGATACAGATATGAAAATACCAATTTTTAATTCTATTTATGATAAAAAAATAAAATATATAACTTCAAAAAAAATCAATTCAAAAACGCTAAATAATCTAAACTTTTATGAAGTTGACAAATTGAAATTTCCTTCGGTAAAACTTTTGAAAAAAATATCTAAAAAAAATACCCTTTACGATACTGTAATAATAATTGCTAACGAGGAACTTGTTAAACTTTTTTTGCTGAATAAAATTTCTCTGAGACAAATTGTGAAGAACTTAACAAAAATTATTAATTTAAAAGAGTGTAAAAAATATTTCACAAAAAAACCCTCTTCACTCAGTAAAATACTTAAAGTTAAGGAATTGGTTAGGTTGAAAACAAATAGTATAAGTGTATGATCTTTCGTTCAATGAAAAAAGCTTTATTACAATCACTATTTTTCTTTATTTTTTTAATAACAATATCTTATGCAGAAATTGTTAAAAAAGTTAAAGTTGTAGGCAATGCCAGAGTATCCTCGGAAACTATTGTAATGTTTGGAGATATAAAGGTAAATGAAGATTATAATTCTCAAAGAATAAACGAACTGTCCAAGCAACTATATGATACTAATTTTTTTTCTTATCTTGAAATTAATTTAACCAATGGTCTCTTAGAAATTTCAGTCAAAGAAAATCCAATAATCCAAAGTATAGTTTTTAATGGAATCAAGGCAAAAAAACATAAAGAAGCAATAAAAGAAGTTATTGAATTAAAAGAAAAAACTTCATATGTAGAAAATAAGCTAATTAGAGATATTCAAAAAATTAAAAAAGCTTTCAGAAATCTTGGATTTTATTTTATAGAAGTAGAGGCTTACGCGAAAGAAAATGTAAATAATTCAATAGATTTAATTTACGAAATTAATAGAGGAGAGCGTGCCAAAATAGGAAAGATTGTCTTCATAGGTGATAAAAAATTTAAGGATAGTAAATTAAGAGGAATTATCACATCAGAAGAGGGCAAGGTATGGAAGTTTTTATCTACAAAAAAATATTTAAATCAGGAGAGAATTAAATTAGATACTCGACTTTTAGAGAATTTTTATAAAAGCAAAGGTTATTATCAGGTCAAAGTATTGGCAACGAACATATTATATGAAAGGGGCGAAGGCTTTCTGTTGACTTATAATATTGACTCTGGAAAAAGATTAAGGTTTAAAGATGTTTCTTTAAAAATATCAGAAGACTTGGATAAGGATTCTTTTGTTGAAATTGCAAAAGATCTTCCCAAACTTAAAAACAAGTATTATTCACCAAAAAAAATTATAAAAATTCTTGATGAAATTAATAAGTTAACTACGAAAAAAGATCTTCAGTTTATAAATTCTAAATTAGTTGAAACAGTTATAAAAGACAAAATATTAGTAATAATAAATATATCCGAAGGAAAAAAATATTTCGTTGAAAGGATAAATGTAATTGGTAATACTGTTACCGAAGACAATGTTATAAGAGGTGAATTAGAAGTTGATGAGGGTGATCCTTACAGTTTATTGTTATTGGATAAATCTATAAATAAAATAAAATCAAGAAATATATTTGGACAGGTTGATAAAATGATTTACAAAGGTTCTTCACCGGATCTTAAAGTTATTACTATTGAAGTTGAGGAAAAAGCCACCGGTGAACTTTTTGCCGGTGCCGGAGTTGGTACCTCAGGGGGAACATTGGGAGGTGGCGTCAAAGAAAATAATTTTTTAGGCAGGGGTGTTAAATTAGATGCCAATATACAATTTAGTGAAACGGCTATAAGGGGAAGGTTTTCTGCAATTAATCCAAATTATAATTATTCTGGCAACGAAATTAGATTTACAGCCGAAAGTACAAAAACAAATAAAATGTCGACATTTGGTTATGATAGTAGCAAAACTGGATTTTCTTTAGGCACAACATTTGAGCAATACGAAGATATTTATATTTCTCCAGATTTGTCTACTTACTATGAAAATTTATCAACAAACGACAATGCTTCCGAATCTCTCAAAAAGCAAGAAGGAAACTATATTGATGCTGAGTTAAAATATTCATTAATCCAAGATAAAAGAGATCAAAATTTTAAACCTACAGAAGGTTATAGAGCGTCATTTAATCAAAAGATTCCTTTGTATTCGGATTCTCCATCTCTTAGGAATGGTGTCGATTACTCTGCATACCATAGTTTCGGTGATAACCTTATAGGATCTCTTAGAGTTTACGGAAGAGCGATTAACTCACTTTCGAGTGGCGAAGATGTTAAACTTTCAGAAAGATTGTCGATACCTGGAAGATACTTAAGAGGATTTGAGGTTGGAAAAATAGGTCCCGTAGATGCATCGGATTACATAGGTGGAAATTATGCAACAGCCATAGGTTTTAATGCAGGACTACCGAAATTGTTACCTAATCTCAGCAACGCAGATTTTAGCTTGTTTCTTGACACAGGAAATGTTTGGGGAATTGATTATGATACAAACATTGATGAATCGAACAAGTTAAGATCAGCATTTGGTGTTAGTGTAGATTGGTTTACACCTATAGGTCCCTTGAATTTTTCTTTCTCAGAAGCTATAACTAGCGCAAACACAGACAAAACAGAATCTTTTAGATTTAATATAGGGACAACATTCTAATGAAATTGAAATATATTGTAAAAATATTTGTAATTGCTTATTTGATTTTTGGAATTACTAATTCTTTTGCAGAAAATAAAGTGGTTTATATCGATATGAACAAGATCTTAATTAAAAGTAAAGTGGGTGCTTTTGTTGAAAAAGAACTAACGAAGCTTCATGAAACAAAATTAAAAGATTTTAAAAAAACGGAAGAAGATTTGAAGAAGAAAGAAATAGATCTTATATCCAAAAGAAATATTTTGGCGAGAAATGAGTTTGACGGAAAGGTTAAATTATTAAATGAAGAAGCTCAAAAGTATCAAGCTGAAAGAAGAAAATGGTTTGATGAGGTGGGTGCAAAAAGAAATGCAGCTAGGGGAGAAGTATTAAAATCTATAGATCCAATTTTAACTGACTATTTTGAGAAAAATCAGGTCTCACTAATATTGTACAAAAGAAACATAGCTATTGGAAATTCTGAACTGGATATTACCGATGCAATTATAGATGAATTGAATAAAAAACTACCATCTATAAAACTAAATTAAGAGTGAGTTGTAATTTTTTTTTTAAAAATAAAGGTCCTTTCACTGTAAAGAAAATAGTAGATACATGCGTAGGCGAAGTACATTCCGAAATAGATTCCAATATCAAAATATATAATATAATGGATTTATTTAGAGGTAAAGAAAATGAGATTACTTTTTTAAATTCCACAAAATTCAAAGAAAAATCTTTGAAATGTAATGCCACAGCCTGTATTACGAGCAAAAAATTAACAAAATATCTGCCAGAAAATTGTATAAAAATAATAGTTGATAATGTTTTATTATCTGCTGCTAAAGTATCAAAACTTTTCTATCCTGAATCTGAATTTGATCATCTTGATCGAACTCTTATTTCATCAGAGCAAGTTAAAGACAAATATATCGATGTAAAATTTGGAAAAAATGTATTAATTGGTGAAAATGTTCAAATTGGAAAAAACACTGCTATAGGAAACAATTCCATCATTGAGCATGATGTGAAGATTGGAGAGAATTGTTCAATAGGGTCTTTTGTTCTAATTAAAAATTCAGTATTTGCAAATGAAGTGCACATAAAAGATGGAGTTAAAATTGGTAGTAAAGGATTTGGTTTTATTCCTGACAAATCTAAAAATTTTAGAATTCCTCATATTGGTAAAGTACTATTGATGAAAGGAGTAGAAATAGGTTCGGGAACCACAATTGACAGAGGATCAATTAGTGACACTATTTTAGGTGAAAATACTTTTGTAGATAACTTAGTTCAAATCGGACACAATGTTAAGATTGGTAAAAACTGCATAATTGTTTCTCAAGTTGGAATTTCTGGAAGCACAATTATAGGTGATAATGTTGTGATAGGCGGTCAAGCTGGAATTTCAGGTCATCTTAAAATTGGCAACAACGTAAAAATTGGAGGAAATAGTGGAGTTATTAAAGATATACCAGATAATAAAAAAGTAATGGGATATCCTTCTATGGATTTTAAAAAATTTGTTAAAAATTGGAAATCTGATGGACAATAATAATACTCTCAATAAAGAACAAATAATAAATCTACTTCCTCATCGAGAACCAATGTTGTTAATCGATGAATTAGCTAATATTGTGCCATATAAATCTGCCGTAGGCATAATAAACGTTGAAAAAGATTCCTTTTTTTTTCAAGGACACTTTCCTGGTCAACCAGTTATGCCAGGCGTGATGATAGTGGAGGCTTTTGGCCAAACAGCAGCCGCACTTACGGCTTATAGCCTAGATCCAAAAGAGGTTGATAATAAATTGGTCTATTTGATGAGTGTTGACAAAGCTCGTTTTAGAAAACCGATTATGCCAGAATGTAAGCTTTTACTTGAAGTCGAGGCTATCAGATCACGCGGTAGAGTTTGGAGATATAAAGGAATGGCAAAAGTCAATGGAATAATAATGGCTGACGCCGTATGGGCAGCAACAATTATAGATAGAAGTTAACAATGATTCATAAAACTAGCATAATTGATCCAAAATCCAAAATTTCAAAAACTGTCAAAATTGGCCCATATACAGTGATTGGTCCAAATGTTGAAATAAATGATAATGTTGAAATATCTTCACATGTTAATATAACAGGTCGTACAAAAATTGGTACTGGAACAAAAATATTTCCCTTTGCAAGTATCGGTGCTGATCCACAAGATATTAAATATAAGGGCGAAGATACATCTTTGGTGATAGGAAAAAATAATAAAATTAGAGAATATGTTACAATAAATCCTGGCACATTTGGAGGCGGCGGAATAACTAGAATAGGTAATAATTGTTTGTTTATGATTTCTTCTCACATTGCACATGATTGTCATATTGGTAACAATGTCATTATAGCGAATAACGTTCCTTTAGGAGGACACGTTACCATTGAAGATAATGTAGTAATAGGGGGTAACTCAGCTGTTCAACAATTTACAAGAATTGGAAAATTGGCAATGATCGGGGGAATGACCGGAGTTTTAAATGATGTAATTCCATTCGGTTTATCAATTGGGAATAGAAATTATTTACAAGGACTAAATTTAATTGGGTTAAGAAGAAGCAATTATAACAATAAGGATATTTTGGGTCTTACAGAAGCGTATAAAGAAATTTTTTTAACAAAAAACCTTAACGAAAATTTAGATAAATTAAATGGTGAATTCAAAGAAAACCCGCTTGTGAAAGAAGTAATTGATTTTATTACGAGAGATAAAAAAAGATCTATTTGTACGCCATTTTCAAAAGACTAAAGAATAAGATGATCGGTTTGATATTTGGAGAAACAAACTTTCCGAATGAAATTTTAAGAAAAATAAAAAAAAAAAAATTAAAATATTTAATTATTGATTTAACAAAGAGAAAGAAATTCAAAAAAGATAAACACTTTTATAGTGTTTCAATTGCTCAATTTGGAAAGATAATTAAAATACTCAAAGAAAATAGATGTAAAAAAGTTTTGTTTGCTGGCAAGGTAATAAAACCAAATTTTTCAAAACTTAAGTTGGACTTAAAAGGAATTTATTATATTCCAAGAATTATCAAAAGCTCTAAATTGGGTGATGCGGCAATTTTAAGAGAAATAATTAAAATATTAAAACAGGAAAGAATAAGTACTATAAGTTCTTTAGCTTATAATTCCGAACTTACACTTAAAAAAGGAATTTATTCTAAAGTTAAACCCAATAAAGAAGATAATCTTGATATTAAAAAAGCGATATTAACGTTAAGCAAATTAGGCAAATATACTTTCAGCCAAGGAACTATAGTTAGAAATAATAAAGTTGTTGCGATCGAAGGAAAAGATGGCACTGAAAGAATGTTAAAAAAAAGCAGAAGTAAAACACAGAAATACAAAGGTGTTTTGGCCAAGTTTCCCAAGAAAAAACAAGATCTAAGAATTGATTTACCAACTGTCGGATTAAAGACCTTAGTTCAATGTAAAGCTGCCCGCCTTAAAGGAATAGTCTTGAAAGCAAAACAAAATGTTTTTTTAGAAAGAAACAAATGCATTAATTTTGCCAATAAGAACAAAATGTTTATTACAGCAAAATGAAAAAAATATTTATTCTTACTGGCGAACCTTCGGGAGACAAATTGGCCTCAAAAGTTATAGGAAATCTTAAAAGCTTAAACCCAAACATAGAATATTTATCTGTAGGTGGTGAATATTTAAAAGCTTTGGGAATTAAATCTTTATATGATTTAAATGAAGTTACTTATCTTGGATTTACCAAAGTTTTATTAAATATATTTAAAATTAAAAAAAAAATTAATGAAACTGTAAATAAAATAATAGAATTTAATCCTGATATTTTATTTAGTGTAGATAGTCCGGATTTCACCTTAAGAGTCGCTGAAAGAGTTAAAAAATTAAAATCAAACATTAAAACTATACATTATGTGGCGCCACAGGTATGGGTTTGGAGAGAGCACAGAGTAAAAAAATTGAAAAATTTTTTAGATCATATTTTGTTGTTATTTCCATTTGAGAAACAATACTTTGAGAAAGAAAATATCAATTGTACTTTTGTGGGGCATCCTCTTCTTGAGGATAATAAAAGAAATATAATTGATATAAAAAATGTAATTAGCGAAGATAAAAAAATTATTTCTATTTTTTCTGGTAGTCGCACTTCAGAAATTAATGTTTTAACACCTATTTTATTGAAATTTGTAAAAATGATGAAAGAAAAGTACAACTACATACATTTTATTTTTCATACAACAAACGTACATAGAAATACACTTAAAAACTTAATATCTAAGGAGGATATTAAAAATTGTGATGTTATAAGTGATGAAAAAATAAAATCTTATATTCTTAAAAAATCTACGTTTGCTGTAGCAAAATCTGGAACGATTTCTCTAGAAATTTGTAACGCCAATGTCCCATCAATAATAATTTATAAAATTAATTTTATTAATTTTTTTATTGTTAAGATGTTGGTCAAAGTTAAATTTGCAAACATTATTAATATAGCCGCCGGTAAAGAAATTATACCGGAGCTTTTACAAAAAAAATGTAATGCTAAAAATATATTTAATAAAGTTGATGAATTTTTAACCAATCCTGATCTTTCAATAATTCAAATTAATCAATTTAAAGAAATAATTAAAGATTTTAAAACTAAAAAATCTTCAGATCTAGCAAGCTCTGTTTTAATTAATAGCCTTTAACCTTTTTATGGCATCATTCTTTTCAAGAGACAGAATAATATCATAAATTCCGGGTCCAAATTTGGAGCCAGTTAAAGCAATTCTTAAGGGCTGTCCCACTCCTTTAAAGTTCGTTTTGTGCTTATCAATTAGTCCTTTAATTATTTTCTCTAAATTTTCTTTGCTTAAATTTGACAAATCTTCAAATTCTTTTAAAAAATCATTTAAAATTTTCTTAGATAAATTATCCAAAAGTTTTATATCTTCTGGTGAGATGTTAATTTGATCGTTAATTATGTATTGAGCATTATTATATATATCACTCAATGTTTTGGCTTTGTTTTTAAGGAAATGAAGTGATTTTTTCAAAGTGTCATCAAATTTGTTATCAATCTTTTTTAGGTATATTTTGCAGTAATCCGTAAGGTTCGAATACAATTTGTCTTCGCTCATATTTTTAATATATGTTTCATTCATTGATAAAATACGAGCCATATCTAATTTTGATGGCGACTTTCCTATACCAGACAAGGTAAAATGTTTAATGCTTTCATCTAAAGTAAATATTTCTTTATCTTTAAAAGACCAACCAAGTCTTAATAAATAATTTCTTAAAGCATCTGATAAAATCCCAATTTTTATATAATCATCTATTGTAGAAGCTTTGTCTCTTTTTGATAATTTTTTTCCTTCATTACTGTGAATTAGAGGTATGTGAGCAAAATATGGCACTTTCCATTTCATGGCATCGTAAATTTGTTTTTGTTTAAATGTATTAATTTTGTGATCATCTCCTCTAATAACATGAGTAATATTCATTAAATGGTCATCTACGGTAGCAGATAATTGATAAGTAGGAGAACCGTCTTGTCTAAGAATTATAAAATCCTCAATTGTTGAATTTGAAATATTAATTTCTCCTTGGACCAAATCTTTAACAATACTATTACCACTTATTTTGCTTTTAAATCTTATGACAGGATCTACGTTAGTGGGAATTGATAAATTTTTTGGTTCCCTCCACTTTCTATTATATACAAAGGGTATTCCTTTTTTCTTGGCGCTATTTTTTTGTTCATTAATCTCTTCTTCTGAACAATAGCATTTGTAAGCAAAACCTTTTTTTAAAAGTTCCTCTGCAACTTTTTTATGGTCGTTAATTTTTTCAGATTGAATATACTCCATGTCATCATGTTCAATACTAATCCATTTTAATGATTTAATAATTTGATTTTTATACTCATTTCTTGATCTTTCTTTATCTGTATCTTCAATCCTAAGATAAAAAGAACCTTTTTGGTTTTTAGAGAATAACCAATTAAATAAAGCAGTTCTAACACCACCAATGTGCAGAGGCCCTGTGGGTGAAGGAGCAAATCTAGTTGCTACTTTTGTCATTATAGATTATTAGACAATTTTTTAGAAATTTCTATATAAAGATACTAAAACACCTTGAACTTTGACTCTATCAGGTCCAAATATCTTGGTTTCGTAATTTTTGTTTGCACTTTCAAGAGCCACCGAATTACCTTTTCGTCTTATCCTTTTTAGCATTGCTTCATTATTATCGATTAAAGCAACAATGATTTGTCCATTATCAGCTTGGTTTGTTTTTTTAATTATAACAGTATCTCCTTCATTAATGCCAGCTTCAACCATTGAGTTGCCTTGAATTTTCAAACCAAAAAAATCTCCTTTTTTATTAAATTCCACTGGAAGAGCAACTTTGGAAATTTCATTTTGAATAGCTTCAATAGGTGTGCCAGCAGCAATACTGCCTAGAACTGAAATTTCTTTGTTGTTTGATTTAGAATTTGTACTATCCAAACCACCCTTTATTATGCTTGGAGAGAAAGTGTTATAAATGTCATTAGCGCTAGCAGTTTCTGGTAATTTTAATACCTCCAAAGCTCTTGCTTTATGAGGTAGTCTTTTTATAAACCCTCTTTCTTCGAGAGCACTGATCAATCTATGTATTCCTGATTTAGATTTTAAATTAAGAGAGTTTTTCATTTCATCGTAGGAAGGAGAAACGCCTGTGCTTCTTATTTTTTTATTTATGAAAATTAGTAAATTTCT
>Ga0187833_10002893_pt1 | contig 17967 bp, 12 predicted proteins | sample ETNtaG_37_FD_167968 | JGI IMG/M metagenome (GOLD analysis project Ga0187833, IMG submission 167968) | Marine microbial and viral communities from oxygen minimum zone, Eastern Pacific Ocean - ETNP2014_SV_400_PacBio MetaG (Illumina Assembly) | ecosystem: Environmental > Aquatic > Marine > Hypoxic...
CCTAATCCTTGACGCTGGAGATCTTTTTTTTACAACACCGGATCTTCATGATTCAAATCGTGTTTCAGAAAAATATCGCGCTTCTGTCATTTTAATGGGTTATGAACAAATTGGATGTGACGCCATCAATGTAGGACAATATGAATTTGGTGGCGGAGAACAATTTTTATTAGAAACAGCCAGCACCACCCAAATTCCTTTTATTTCTGCGAACCTGATAAATACGCAAACAAATCAATTATTATTTAATCCATATATTATTATTGAACGGGAAGGATTAAAAATTGCCGTGATAGGCGTGACCAATCTATTGCCGAAAACAATAAAAAATATCCGAGCAGATGATTATATCACAGCCGGTAAGTCAATGATAAAAAAGGTCAAGGATAAGGTGGATATAATTGTAATGCTGGTTAACGCAAGCCGAGCAGATCAAAAATCATTAACAAAAGAATTTCAGGAAGCAAATTTAATTTTTACCAGTGGAAGTATCTCATTAACACGTCCCATGATGAACCAACCAGAAAAAGGACCTTATTTATTTTCAACAGGAAGAGAAAGCCGCTATTTAAATGTGACAGATATAAGCCTAAAGAACAAAACAGATCCAATTATTAATATATCATTTCTAGAAGCGAGCAAACAATACAACCAAAGAAAGCTGGATCGATTGCAAGATACATTTCCAGATCAAACTTTAGAAGATGCGTATAAAGGACAAGAAAACATTTTAAGTCTAATTGAAAAAAGCAGAACATCCATTATTCAGGCCGACGTTCAACTTAAAGAAGCTGTAAATACATTAATTTTTAAAAATGTAGCACTAGACTCTAAAATAATAGATGATCAAAAAGTATTAGAGTTTGTCAGTAAATCTTTGGCTACATGCAATCAATTGAAAAATTAAAATTTTTCAATTGATTGCAACGACTATTTCCGTACCCAATATATAATAAATCCAGATAGCAGTAGTGGAATCGCTTCCATGAGGTAATGGTTTGGTGTAAAAATAAAAATAAACAGTGCGATAATGGTTGGAACAATGACCGTAATCCATGGAAAAACCAAACCACCAGAGATTTTAAAGGGCCGATGTAAATCTGGTTTTGAATATCGTAGTGAAATAAAAACAAAAAATCCAATAATGTAAAGTGGAATGCTGATCCAGGTTCCTACAACGAGAAGATCCACAAAATTCATGCTCATGGTCATGACACTTAAAACGATCCCCTGAATGATTAATGCGCCGACGGGTGTTCCATATTGGTTGCTGATTTTGGAAATAGATTTCGGCAAATGGTCATCATCAGAAATGGCTTTCAGTAAATGGGCCATGAGAAGCATTTCACCATTAATGAGTCCAAAGTTGGCTGTTTGCGCCGCAATACTGAACCACCAGGCAAAAGCAGTTCCACCCAAAGTGAGCGCCACCAGATTCAATTGCGCTTCATCCCATTGTGCCCAGTTTGGATCTACAGCGATGCCGATCATGAGCGGAATCACATATGTAAAAATGGATAAGATCAATGTAATGACAAGAGCTTTGGGATAGTTGGTTTTTGGATTTTCTATTTCATCGGAAGCAGACGCCAATCCACTGTAGCCCGAAAAATTCCATAGACCAAAGATTAATGCAAATACAATCGCTGTGGTTAAATCTGTTTCTGGGGGTAAATGCAAGGATGAATAAGTGGAAAGATCTATCCTGCCAATGCCAGTATAAATTAAAATAATAACGGGTAAAATCTGGATCCAATAAAATGCATTGAATAGTGGCCCAACCAGGTCTAAACCACGGATATTCAAAATAACCGAGAGCCAGATTACAGAAAGAGTAATACCCCACACTATAATAAACGGTGCATCCGGCCACATGAAAATGACAAAGTATTCTGCTAAAAGTGTGGGGTAAAGCGCTGCATCAAACATCCAGGTGAGCCATTCTAGCCAACCCAGTTGGAATCCCCAATAGCGACCCCAACTTTTTTTATACCATTGGTAGACGCCACCTTCCATAGGGATCGCGCTAATGAGTTCACTGTTTTGCAGGACACCGGGGATTCCCCAAAACACAGCCATGAAAAGTAATCCAAAAATGGCAAGTGTAGGGCCGGATTGAACAACCACTTCTTCAATGCCATAAGGTCCACCACAATAAATAACAAACATAGCGGATACGGTTGTCCAAAACCGCATTTTTGATTTTTTGGGTCTTCTAGACATATTTCTTGGCAGGAAATGTAACCTAATTCTTTTGGATATGTTTAGTGTTGATTTTATTCTAACACCAAATTATACATTCACCTATTCCCAGGCAAAAACTTAATAGATTCATCCCGGTTGCTACATTTGTAAAATAATATTTATATTCCTCTCTATATTTTGGATGATATATGATTGAAAATCCACTGACAAATCTTTGGTATTACGATTCTTTGGCTCCCCATTCCGAGCTGGCCTGTAGCCTAGAGTCGTCTATTCCCTGGAATCCCCCACTTTAAATACTTCCCACATGCGGAATACCCCGCAACCTTTTCCCATATTTAATTCAATTTCGTTTTATGGGGCAGAAAAATATCTTAACAAATTCAAATATTAACATGGAGTGCATATGAGTTACTCAAGAGAAAAATCGCAGCCGATCTTTGATCGTGCTTTAAATGTATTGGTCAAAGGTGTCAGTTCAAATTTTCGTTACCTTGGTGATAATGAAACCCCTGTCATTGTAAAAGGCAAAGGCGCCAGCGTTTGGGATGCCGATAATAATGAATTCATTGATTACCGGTTAGGATGGGGTCCCATTATTTTGGGCCATGCCGATGATCGGGTCAACAGTGCTGTTGCAGAAGCAATCCAAAATGGAACCACCTTTGCAGCAACAACATCTTTGGAAGTTGAAACTGCTGAATTAGTGAAAAAAATGGTACCAAGCATGGAAAAATTACGTTTCACAAATACCGGAACAGAAGCAACTATGCACGCACTTAGAACCGCTCGGGGTTATACGAATAAAGAAAAATTCATCAAATTTGAAGGGCAATACCACGGTGCTCACGATTACGTTTTATTCAGTACAGCATCTTCACCAATTAGTGCCATGGGTGCCCGGAGATCTCCAGTCCCTGTACAAGTCGGTTCCGGAATTCCGGATAAAATCCGGGACTATGTTTATTGTCTGCCCTTTAATGATTTTGATGTAGTTGAAAAATGCGTCAAAGATCACCATGGCGAAATAGCCGCAATCATGGTAGAACCATGTCTTGGAAATATAGCAGGAATTGAACCGCTGGAAGGATATTTAGCCCATTTGAAAAAATTGTGTGACGATTATAATATGGTCCTGATTTTTGATGAAGTAAAAACAGGATTCAGGTTGTCCAACGGTGGTGCGAGAGAGACCTATAGTGTTATACCCCATATTTCCACTTATGCAAAGAGTCTGGGGAATGGATTTCCTGTAGCAGCTTTTGGTGGTTCTGCTGAAGTGATGGATGTCCTTGGGGGCGGAAGTGTAACCCATGCAGGAACCTTTGGTGCCAATACAGTTAGCATGGCTGCAGCTAAAGCTGTACTAACGATTTTAGATGAATCACCTATTTTAGAAAATCTTGCAAAACGTGGAATGAGATTAAAAAATGGCTTGGATAAAGTTCTCACAGATGCAGAATTACCTCACCAAATGTCGGGTCACCCAAATCTTCAGGGCTTCTTAATAACGGAAAAGGAAGTAAAGGAAGTCAGAGATTTGGTGCATCATAATGATGATATGTATGAGACTATTTGTACCAACATGTATAATCGAGGTGTCTGGATGGAAGATGATGCCCGGGAACCTTGGTTCATTTGTGATGCACACACAGATGAGATTATTGACGAAACGTTGAACAAATTTGAAGATTCCGTAAAAGAAGCCATTGCTTAAATTGTTAAAAATATAATAATGAAAACTGACAATTTTTGGTCGGACCAATTCCCCAGACCCAATGATCTCTTGGTGGCAAATGAATTACCAAGCCAAGTTGATGTCGCCATTGTAGGAAGTGGATATACAGGACTTAACTGTGCCAATGTTTTGGCTAAGGCAGGCAGGTCCGTAGCAGTGATGGACCAACACACCATCGGTTGGGGTGCAAGCTCTCGAAACGGTGGTATGGCAACACCGGGGCTTAAACAGGATATTTTCAAAATAAAAAAAACCTATGGGACAGATTATGCCCGGGAATTTTGGAAATCTTCGGTGGATGCAATAGATCTCCTTGAAACGATCATTCATGAAAATCAGATTGATTGTGATTGGGAACGAAACGGACATTGTGCTCTAGCTTACAAACAATCTCATTTTGATGAACTTCCTGAATATGTGAATTGGTTGAAAAAGGAAATGAATCATGAAAAAACAATCGTTCCAAAAGAAGAATTAAAAAGTGAGATAGGGACTCATGCTTATTTCGGAGGGCTCGCGGATGAATCCAGCGCTGGACTCCATCCGGCAAAATATGTTTATGGCTTGGCAAAAGCTGTTGCTGCCCGCGGTGTGATTTTATGCGAAAATTCAAAGGTTTCATCTATTCAAAAGGAGCCCAATGGATTTGAAGTAACGGCAGACCAGGGAACAATAATGGCCAAGGATGTTGTTATTGCCACAAACGGTTATACCGATATGTTGATTCCAAAATTGAAGCCGAAAGTATTCCCGGTTGGCAGTTATATTATTGTGAGTGAACCTCTCCCACAGGATTTGCAGGATAAGCTTAGTCCCAAACGACGGATGTTCTATGATTCAAAAAATTTCTTGAATTATTTCCGGCTTACTGCGGACGGGCGCATGCTTTGGGGCGGCCGAAATGATTTAAGTACCAATCTGGATCTGAACGAAAGTGCATCCATTTTAACGAAACAAGTTTGCACAGTTTTTCCAGAATTGAATGATGTTAAATTCACTCATTCCTGGACAGGGAAACTTGGAATCACCTTTGATTTGATGCCGCATATTGGACAGATCAATGGCATCCATTATGCATTAGGATATGGGGGACATGGTTTATCCATTGCCACTTATCTTGGAACAGAATTGGGATTACTCATGACTGGACAAAAGGATCGCAGTCCTTTTGAAGAAATTTCTCACCAAACGATGTTCTTCTACAAAAAAGATCCCTGGTTTCTCCCTTTCGCTGCAAAATATTATCGTTTTTTAGATTGGATATCATAACATATGCATGAAATAGCAACAATTGACTATATAATTATCAGTCTATATTTGATGGGAATGGTAGGTGTTGGGCTTTGGTTTGCAAAAAAACATTCTGATTTTGAAGATTTCTTCCTAGCGGGTCGATCACTTACAACACCACTTTTAATCACGACTCTCATTTCTACCTATTATGGAATTGATGTCTTATTTGGTGATTCTCAATTAGGTTTTACCAATGGTGTTGTAGCTTGGTTTGCCTATGCTCGCCCTACATACGCATTCTTTTTGATAGCTGCATTTTTACTGGCCCACCGGTTAAGGGAGGAAGACTTCAAAAGTCTTCCCGACATTTTAGATAAATATTATGGAAAAAAAACGCGGTATGTCGGGGCCGTCACATCTTTTATTTATTCTCTCCCTGCTTTATCCCTTTATGGGTTTGGCATGTTGGGTGAAGTTATTCTTGATTGGGAACCTATCATGGGCATGCTGGTTTTGGGCGGCATCGCCTTAATCTATACCATCACCGGTGGATTTTGGGCCGTTGCTCTCACGGACTCAATCCAGTTTGTCCTAATGTGTGTTGTCTTGGCTATGGCATTTCCCTTTGCTATGAATTTGATTGGTGGATTTGATTCTATGATTGAAGTATTGGAGCCCAGCTACTTTGATACCTTGGGAGATATGTCCATTTGGCTCATTATTATATATGCATCTACTGGACTATCGATTTTGGTTGAGCCCACGTTTTATCAGCGGATTTTTGCGGCAAAATCTTATAAGAACGTGAGAAATGCCCTGGTGATTGGTATCTTCATTTGGGGTTCCTACGATTGGATAATTACCATTTTAGCCATGGCAGCAAAAGTGGCTGTTATCCAGGGGACATTGCCTGGTGACGTTGCACCCGATGCTGCCTTATTAACAATCATGGTGGCAGCGCTTCCAGCCGGTGCATTAGGACTCTTTTTGGCTGGGGTTCTTTCAACCGAAATGTCAACATTAGATTCTTATTGTCTTGTTGCTGGCGGGAATGTTGCCTACGATATTTATAAACCGGCTTTTAAACCATCTGCTACCGATCAGGAATTGATCAAAACAACACGCCATGGCATATTATTATCTTGGGTCTTGGGGTTTGCCATGGCTATTTCATTTGATCAAATGCTAGGCCTTTGGGTTTTTATGGCATCTATTTTAATATCAAGTGTATTGGCGCCGATCCTGCTGGGAATGTATGTACCAAAATTTAGAAAACCCCTTGCAGGATTTTTGAGTGCAGGATTAGGATTAGTTTCAACCGTCATCCTGAATATTTATATCATGACGAATGGTGTATTTGATTTAGATGAGGAAACTTATATTATTCATTGGTTTGGAATAGACTTCCTGCAGGAATTTGTTATGTACATCACCGTTCCGATTTCACTCATTGGCTTTTTCGTTGGTTTACTTTTTGATAAAGGAGACCAATCATGAGTTATTGGGAAATATTTACCTGGATCACTGTTTTTATTCTGGGTTTTGGCTCGGTTGCTGTGTTTGTATTATTTGTAAAGGACATAAAACAGATATTGAAAAAATTTAATAAGGAGTAAAGAAATGAATACCCAAAACTATATTAACAATACCTGGTGTAATGCAGAATCAGGTAAAACATTCGATGTGGAAAATCCATTCACAGAAGAAGTGATTGCAAAGGTTCCTGCTAGCGATGAAACAGATATAAATAAAGCTGTCGCAGCAGCACAAAATGCATTCGGAGATTGGCGGCGGTTAACAGCAGGTGAGCGAAAGGATTATATGCGCACTATGGCGAATAAATCCCGAGAGCATGCGGAAGAAATTGCAAAAACGATTTCATCCGAAATGGGAAAACCTTTCGAAGATGCTATAAGCGAAATCGAAGATGTGGCGGAATATCTTGAATATTACAGTGAAATGGCCCGGGATCATGTGGGTCGAATCGTTGCACCGGTGGTGGAAAAATCAATGTCATTAGTCCGCTATGAGCCTTATGGTGTGGTGGGCTGTATCATCCCCTGGAATTATCCTTTATCTCTCATGGGTTGGAAATTGGCACCGGCATTGGCAGCTGGAAATACCATTGTCATGAAACCGTCGGAAGTCACTTCTCTCTCCATATTGCATTGGATTGAACTTGCCGGTGGTGATATGCCAGCGGGCGTTATGAATGTTGTAACTGGTTTAGGCGGAGAAGCAGGTGAATCATTGGTTAAACATCCCGATGTGCCCATTCTCACTTTTACAGGATCGGTTCGAACCGGGAAACGAATTGCTCGGTTGGCAGCGGATAATTTGAAAAAAATATCTCTGGAATTAGGAGGTAAGGACCCGGTCATTGTTTGTGATGATGCCGATATTGAAGTGGCTGCAAAAGGCTCTTCTTGGGGTGGTTTTTTAAATTCAGGGCAGGTTTGCACTTCCGTAGAACGGGTTTATGTTTTTGACAGTATTGCTGACAAATTCACGGAAGCACTTGTTGAAGAAGCCAAAAAAGTGAAACTTGGAGATCCATTTGATAAAGGGACAGATGTGGGTCCCATGTCATCCAAAATACAGTTGTCTAACACAATCAATAAAGTGGATCTAGCCAAAAAAGAAGGCGCCCGTGTGTTGACAGGTGGAAAACAATCGGATCAATTTGAAAAAGGATATTTTTATGAGCCTACCGTGTTTGATCAAGTTACCCCGAATATGGAAATTATTATGGAAGAAGCGTTCAGCCCTGTAATACCGGTACAGCGAGTAAAATCTCTGGATGAAGCAATCACTATGTCCAACTCCACAAGATATGGATTGGGATGCTCTATTTTTACCCGGGATATTGAACGAGCATTGACGGCAGCAGATAACATTCAGGCTGGGACATTCTGTATTAATAGTCCCTTAATGGAAAATATGGCAGCACCTTTTGGCGGCATGAAGCAATCTGGTATCGGACGAGAACATGGGATCGAAGCATTAGAAGAGTTCCGGGAAGCCAAACATATATTTATTGATTACGACCATTCTAACAAGGATTGGTGGTATGGAAATGAAGAATAAAAATTATTCTTCTCCGATATCCTCGTTCCAGACATCTGGATTATCTTGGATATAATTTTCAAGCATGGTAATACATGTTTTAGAATTAAGGTCAATAATTTCAACACCAATTTCTTTTAACCAATCAACACCGCCGGAAAAATTAACTGATTCACCCACTACAACTTTTTTTATATTGAATTGCCGAATTAGCCCGCTACAATACCAGCAGGGTGCCAGGGTTGTAACCATGATGGTATTGGAATAGGATCGTTGTCTCCCTGCATTACGGAAAGCATCTGTTTCTCCATGTAGGGAAGGATCACTTTTCTGGATACGCCCGTTTCGGCCTTTCCCCAGCAAAGTTCCGTTCTCCAGAAAAAGAGCAGCGCCAATGGGAATTCCTCCCTCATCCAATCCATCCTGGGCTTCTTGGATGGCAATATCTAACATTTGTTTGTAATGAGAAAATTTGGCTGATTTCATTTCGTTTGTATGTTTAACTTTCTATGTATAATACAGAGAATGAATTCTATTCAAAACAAAAGAATAGGACACAATATTCAAACTATTTCTTCTCGTAAAAAAAATGAATAAAAGGCTTATATGAAAGAGAATCAAACTTCATTGCTCTACAATATTGATGATATTCCCCCTTTAGGTGAAACACTTATTTTAGGGTTCCAACATTATTTAACCATGTTTGGTTCAACGGTCGCCATTCCCCTTTTATTGTCCCCAGCATTTGGGTTAGAGGACCCAATACAAAAAGGTTGGTTAATTGCTACTATGTTTTTTGTCAGTGGAATTACTACCTTACTTCAAACAACCTGGGGAAACCGTCTCCCCATTGTTCAAGGTGGAACTTTTTCCTTTTTAGCGCCGACATTTGCAATTTGTGGCATGGCTGCTTTAGCCAATGCCGGTTGGGAAGTGCGCATGCAGCATGTGCAAGGCGCCATTATCGCCGGTTCTGTTGCTGAAATTGTTGTTGGGGCAAGTGGTTTGGTGGGTCGTTTATTACGATTCGTAGGTCCCATAACAATTGCTCCCACCATTGCATTAATCGGTTTAGCATTATTCAAATTTGGTGCGCCGGAAGCAGGACGCTATTGGCCTATTGGCGGCTTAACCATTTTCTTGATAATTCTATTCAGCCAATATCTCCGTGGCAAACACCGTACGTTTGAACTTTATCCTATTCTACTTGCAATAGTGACTGCCTGGGCTGTGTCGGCTATTTGTACAGCTTTAGGCATATTTCCTGCAGGACACCCCGCACACACAAGTTTGGCAAATGTGAAAGACGCACAGTGGTTTCGAATTCCTTATCCTTTTCAGTGGGGATTCCCACAGTTTGGTGTAGCTGCATTTGTTGGCATGGTGGCTGGATATATAGCATCCATAGTGGAATCAATCGGGGATTATTATGCCTGTGCCCGACTTTCCGGAGCGCCCGTTCCTGATAAGGAAACAATAAATAGGGGCATCACATTTGAAGGAATTGGGTGTTTAATAGCGGGGATTTTTGGTTCAGGAAACGGTACCACTTCCTATAGTGAAAATATTGGGGCAATCGGTTTAACCCGTGTTGGATCTCGTAGGGTTGTTCAGGCGGGAGCTATTATAATGATATTGTTAGGGACTGTTTCTAAATTTGGTGCATTGTTTACAACAATTCCCCAACCCATTGTAGGTGGAATGTATTGTGCAATGTTCGGCATGATTGCGGCTGTTGGTCTATCCAATCTGCAATTTGTTGACCTTAATTCTACACGAAATTTATTTATTCTGGGCTTTGCATTTTTTATGGGTTTATCTGTTCCAGAATATTTTAGTCAGCACCCAATGGCGTTTGAACCTAGTTGGCTGGCCAATATTTTAAATACACTGGGAAGTACTGGGATGGCAGTGGGTGCATTTTCTGCATTAATACTGGATAATACAATTCCAGGGACGGATGAAGAAAGAGGATTAAAAGCTTGGGGAAATAACATCCAAAGTGTGTAGAATTTTTAATGATTCGTAAATAAGGAATAATACGATGTCTGTTCTAATTAAAAATGGCCGTGTCATTACAGCAGTTGATGACTACTTAGCTGACATATATATTAAAAATGAAACAGTAACCCTTATAGGGGAGAATCTCGAGATAGAAGCAGACGAAGTCATTGATGCTTCTGGAAAATACCTATTCCCCGGTGGATTAGATCCACATACCCACTTAGATATGCCGTTTGGGGGCACCACGTCTGCAGATGATTTTGAAACTGGAACACGTGCTGCAGCCCATGGTGGAACAACAACACTTATTGATTTTGCTATTCAATCCAAAGGGCATTCAACGCTGGAAGCATTAGATACATGGCATGCAAAAGCGGATGGGAAAACAGCCATCGATTATGGGTTTCATATGATTGTGACCGATCTGGAAGATAATCGTGTACATGAAATGAAAATGTTGGCGAATGCTGGTGTTACTTCTTACAAGTTATTCATGGCTTATCCAGGTGTGTTATATGTAGATGATGGAACCATTTATCGCGCTATGCGCAAAGCAGGAGAAGATGGTACTGTTGTTTGTATGCATGCAGAAAATGGAATTGTTATTGATGAAATTGTAAAACAGGCTCTTGCAGAAGGGAAGACAGAACCAAAATACCATGCTATTACACGGCCAACTCGAATGGAAGCAGAAGGCGTTCATCGCGCCATTTCAATTGCAGAAGTTGCGCAAGTCCCAATCTACATTGTTCACTTATCATCATCCGATGCTTTAGAACAAGTTATGCTTGCTCGAAACCGAGGGGTCCATGCCTTTGCTGAAACATGCCCACAATATCTATTTTTAGATGATTCTTATTATGATCAAGAAGGATTTGAAGGCGCTAAATATGTTATGACACCGGCACTTCGAGAAAAATGGAATCAGGATGAATTATGGAAAGGATTAAAATTTGGCGACCTTCAATCTATCGCCACAGATCATTGTCCATTCTGTTTCAAAGATCAGAAAATGTTGGGAATTGATGATTTTTCTAAAATCCCAAATGGGGGCCCCGGCGTGGAGAATCGTATGAGCCTTGTTTTTAATGGCGGAGTGAATTCAGGAAGAATTTCTTTAAATAAATTTGTTGAATTAACATCGACTGCCGCCGCAAAAACATTTGGTCTTTTCCCCAAAAAAGGAACCATTGCTGTGGGTAGCGATGCGGATATTGTTATTTTTGATCCGAATCGAACAGAAACAATCAGTGTGAATAATACGTGCACCCATCATATGAATGTAGATTACAATGCCTATGAAGGATTTGAAGTAACAGGATTTACGGAAACCGTTCTTTCCAGAGGAAAGGTTATCATAGATAATTGTGAATATGTAGGCAAGAAAGGTGATGGGCACTTTTTAAAACGCGGCCTTTATGGTGGTATGAAATAATAAATTTTAAGGAGAAAACTAATGCCTAGAAATATTAAATCCGGATTGATTCAGATGAGCCTTCCTATGACGGAAGGAGAAGGAACAATTGCAGAAATTATGGATGCAATGGTTCAAAAACATATTCCATTGATTGAAGATGCAGGTAAACAGGGTGTCCAAATCTTATGCCTTCAAGAAATATTCAATACACCTTATTTCTGTCCAGGACAAGATAACGCATGGTATGCTTCTGCAGAAACCATTCCTGGCCCCACTACTGAACAAATGCAAGAATATGCAAAAAAATATAATATGGTTATTATTGTACCGATTTATGAAAAAGAGCAAGCTGGTGTATTATATAATACGGCAGCAGTCATTGATGCAGATGGAACCTATTTGGGGAAATACCGGAAAAACCATATACCCCATACGTCTGGATTTTGGGAAAAATATTTTTTTAAACCAGGAAACCTTGGATATCCTGTTTTCCAAACAAAATATGCTAAAGTTGGTGTTTATATTTGTTATGATCGCCACTTTCCAGATGGCGCAAGGTGTCTTGGGTTGAATGGTGCAGAAATTGTCTATAATCCATCTGCAACGGTTGCTGGTCTAAGTGAATACTTATGGAAATTAGAACAACCAGCTCATGCTGCTGCCAATGGATATTTCATGGGCTGTATCAATCGAGTTGGAACAGAAAAACCTTGGAACTTGGGTGAATTTTACGGCACATCTTATTTCGTAAATCCAAGAGGGCAAATCATTGCAGAAGCATCGAGAAATAATGATGAATTGTTAGTTACCGAATTTGATCTGGATATGATTGATGAAGTAAGATCAACTTGGCAATTTTTTCGTGACCGACGCCCGGAGACCTATGATAAATTGGTTGAACTTTAAAACAAATTAATTTAAAGAGAAGTTTATGGCAGATATAAGCGTAGAAGTAAACGGCATTAAATTCCCTAACCCATTTGTGATTGGGTCAGGGCCTCCAAGCACTAACTCAAAAACCATCATTAAGGCCTTTGATAATGGCTGGGGTGGTGTTTCCGCAAAAACGGTTAGTTTAACAGAAACGCCAGTAATAAATGTTGCCCCTCGATATGGAAAATTAAAAACCCCAAGTGGTGAAATTATCGGTTTCGAAAACATCGAACTGATATCAGATCGAACATTGGAGGCGTGGTTGGATGAATTTAAAACTATAAAAGATGCTCATCCAGACAAGGTGTTAATCTCGTCCATAATGGAGAAATACAATAAGGATTCATGGCAGGAATTAGTAGGTAGAATCGTTGAAACTGGTGTTGATATGTTTGAACTGAATTTCTCTTGTCCCCATGGCCATCCTGAAGAAGGTATGGGTGCAGCCATGGGACAGAACCCAGAAATGGTTAAAGAAGTAACGGGTTGGGTTGCCGAGGTAACAGACTTGCCAATTTGGGCCAAAATGACACCCGATATTTTAGACATCACCAAACCGGCAAAAGCCGCGATGGAAGGTGGTGCAAGTGGTATTGCAGCAATCAATACCATCCCATCCATTTTAAATATTGACCTCGAAACGCTGGCTCCAATGCCATCGGTGGAGGGCCATTCAACCCCCGGAGGATATTCCTATTATGCCGTGAAACCCATTGCATTGCGCATGGTGTCCCAAATAGGAATAGGCGTTCCTGATGCAGAAATATCAGGTATCGGTGGTGTTATCAGCAGCCGTGAAGCAATTGAATTTATCCTAATGGGAAGTTCTACAGTTCAAGTATGTACGGGCGTAATGTTGCAGGGCTACGAAATGGTTGAAGAAATGTGTGAAGGATTATCAAACTTCATGGAAAAACATGGCTTCAAAACCGTGCGTGAGTTTGTAGGCCATTCATTACAATATCTTACAACACACCATGACTTAGCAGATAAGCGACGCGCAAAAAAAGCGAATGCATTGAGCGCGAATCGTGACAATAATTGGACGGGTGATATAAAGAAGGAAACTGATGAATTAGTCAGTAAATAAGTTTCGGTTCCGAAACCATTAGGTACAACAAATAAATTTTAATTAAAAAGGAAAATTATGTCGACAAACCTTGAACATCTCTGGATGCCATTTTCTGCAAATCGTGGATTTAAATCTGAGCCACGGTTAATGAATGAAGCAAAAGGGATGTATTACAAAAAGCTTGATGGAACTAAAGTAATGGATGGTACAGCTGGATTATGGTGTTGTAATGCTGGACATGGAAATGAAAAAATTGTAAAAGCAATTCAAGATCAGGCAGCCAAATTAGATTTTGCACCTTCATTTCAAATGGGACACCCTTTGGCATTTGAAGCTGCAGAAAAATTACTTTCAATTGCACCCTCAAATGATTTTCAATATACATTTTTTACAAACTCAGGATCTGAAGCTGTAGATACTGCATTGAAAATTGCTTTAGGATATCAGCAACATCGAGGAAAAACTGATAAAACCATTTTAATTGGACGGGAACGTGCTTATCATGGTGTCGGTTTTGGTGGAATTTCTGTTGGTGGTTTACCGCTGAATAAAAAACATTTTTCACTCCTTCCCAGTGTGGATCATATTTGCGCCACTCACAATCTGGAAAAGAATGCCTTTAGCAAAGGTCAGCCAGAATGGGGAAAAGAATTAGCTGAAGATTTGTTGCAAGTTATTGAAAAACATGGTGCAGATAAAATTGCTGCCTTTATCACTGAACCTTTGGCAGGATCTACTGGTGTATTGGTTCCACCTAAAGGCTATTTAGAAAGGATAAGGGAAATTTGCACTCAAAATGATATTTTGCTCATTTTTGATGAAGTTATAACAGGTTTTGGTCGATTAGGCGCGCCATTTGCTGCTCAATATTTTGATGTAGAACCAGACATGATCACTTGCGCCAAAGGACTAACAAGTGGGACAATTCCTATGGGTGCAGTATTGGTTAAAAAGGAAATATATGATGCATTCCAAGATGGTGACGCAAATTCAATTGATTTATTTCATGGATATACTTATTCGGCTCATCCCATGGCAGCTGCTGCACTAATTGCTAGTTTAGATGTGTATTCAGAAGATCAATTATTTGAGCGCACCAATGAATTAGCTTCCTATTGGGAAGATGCACTTCATTCTTTGAAAGGTACTAGCCATGTAATCGATATTCGAAATTTAGGTTTAGTAGCCGGGATAGAAATGTCACCAAGAGAAGGTAGTCCTGGTACGCGCGGTTATGATGTGTTTACCGATGGATTTCATAATCATAATTTGTTACTGAGGATAACAGGCGACACCCTTGCTTTATCTCCACCACTTATTGTGGAAAAAGATCATATTGATCAAATTGTAGAAACATTGAAAGTAATTATTCCAAACCATTAATTTTTGCAAATAGACACATGGGACATTAAGTAAGGTTAATCTCGAATTTCTTGAATAATAATTATGAAATATAAAAACTATATTAATAACGAATGGATGGATGCAGCAAATGGGCACACATTCGATGTGGAAAATCCATTCATTGAAGAAAAAATAGCGGAAGTTCCCCAGAGCACACCACAAGATGTAGATAAGGCTGTATCTGCTGCAAAAGTGGCTTGGAAAGATTGGAAAATATTAGGTTGTCTGGATATGCGTGATTTATTACGTGAAGTGGCTGTAAAAAGCAGAGCTCACGATCGAGAAATTGCTGAAATCATCACTCATGAAAGTGGAAAGCCATTAATTGAGTGTCTCGATGAAATCGAATGGATCGCTTCCATATTTGAATATTATTCTGAGATAGGACGGGATCAGCGGGGTCGAGTTGTGGCACCGGTTACACCAAGATCTATGAGTATGGTTGTCAAAGAAGCCTATGGTGTTGTTGGATGTATCGTTCCCTGGAATTATCCATTACTCCTTATGGCATGGAAAGTAGCACCGGCCTTGGCCGCTGGAAATACTGTGGTGGTGAAACCTTCAGAGTTCACACCCCTTTCCATGATGATCTGGTTGGAAAAATGCTGTGATCATTTACCGAATGGAATTTTAAATATGATTTCAGGGTTTGGAGATACAGGTGCTGCGTTGGTAGAACATCCTGATACACGAGTAATTGCTTTTACTGGTTCTGTGGAAACAGGAAAAAAGATTGCAACTATGGCTGCTGCTCAACTCAAAAAAACAAGTTTGGAATTAGGCGGAAACGATCCCATAATAATCTGTGATGATGTGGATATTCAGATTGCAGCCAAAGGAACAACCTGGGGTGGTCTCCTGAATGCTGGTCAGGTTTGCACATCATTGGAACGAGTATTTGTAATGGATTCCATTGCAGATGATTTCATAGAAGCCGTGGTGGAAGAAGCGAAAAAAGTTCGATTAGGAGACCCTATGGATGGACAAACAGATATGGGCCCCATGTCTTCCATAATGCAGCTAAAAAAAGCTGAAGGCAAGGTGGAGCGAGCAAAAACTGAAGGGGCAAGATTACTTTGTGGTGGTAATCGACCGGAAGAATTTGAAAAAGGCTATTTTTATAATCCAACTGTTTTTGATCAGGTGACCAGTGATATGGAAATGATGTATGTGGAAACATTTGGGCCTATTATTCCGATTCAAAAAGTAAAAAATCTTGAAGAAGCTATTGAGTTAGCGAATAATTCTCAATATGGTTTAGGCTGCAATATTTATACAAATGATATGGAAAAAGCATTAACAGCTGCTGATGATATAAAGGCTGGATCATTCTGGATCAATGATCCATTGACAGATAATGAAGCAGCACCCTTTGGTGGAATGAAAATGTCCGGTGGGGGCCGGGAGTTGGGGATTGAAGGATTGGACGAATTCCGTGAACCAAAACACATTCTGATCGATTACCAGATTCGAGCAAAAGATTACTGGTTTCCTTATAATCTGGATACAGGGCGAAAAACTTAAACAAAGATTATTTCACCAATCTCCATTGCTGAAATTTTGGAAGCAAAAGGGGAGAATGGATGAAGGGTTAATATTAATTAGTACAATAAAAGAGAAAGAAAAATCATGATTAGACCAATAACATTTCAGCAATACGGCAATCAACAAAACTGGGTTAATGGGAAATACCATCCGTCAACATCTGACAAGACTATTTCAGTGATATCTCCTTACTTTGATAAGGAGATTGCAACTGTCCCCGAATCAAATTATCAAGATTTAGACCATGCCGTAGACATTGCAAAAACAGCATTTCCATCCTGGGCATCCCTAAACGTACGGGACAGGGCAGAAGTAATGTTTAATTTGAAATCTATCATTGAAAATAATTTAGACGAAATGGCTGAATTAATTGCCTTGGACAATGGAAAAACTATTCCGGATGCAAAGGGGAGCATTCTTCGTGGGAAAGAAGTGGTGGAATTTGCGACTTCCTTACCCAGCATGTTGAGAGGTGATTCTTCACCAGTTGGACCAGGGATTACATGTACCATGACTCAAGAACCCTTGGGCGTTGTGGCGGGTATCACCCCCTTTAATTTTCCTGCCATGGTGCCTCTTTGGATGATTCCATTGGCCATAACTACAGGAAATTGCTTCATCCTGAAACCGTCTGAACAAACACCATTATCAACGTTTAAAATTGCTGAATATTTAAAGGAAGCAGGACTTCCGGATGGCGTTTTCAATATTGTAAATGGTGCCAGGGAAGCAGTGGAAGGTATTTGCGATCATCCAGACATCAAAGCAGTGGCATTTGTAGGTTCATCCCATGTGGCGAAGATTGTTTATTCCAGATCTACGGCAAACGATAAACGTGCACTCTGTTTGGGCGGGGCAAAAAACCACATGATTGTTGTGCCGGATGCAGATCAGGATTCCACCGCAAAAGGATTGCTTGCTAGTTCCATGGGCAGTGCGGGACAACGCTGTATGGCTGCAAGTGTGGCTGTGGGTGTGGCAGATGTGGACCCGATCATTGATCAATTGGTAGAGGAAGCAAAAAATTATAAACTGGGTGTGGACATGGGAACCATCGTAAGCAAAGCTGCTTTGGACAGAATCACCAATTATATTGATGAAGCTGAGAAAATGGGGGCTAAGGTTTTGATTGATGGGCGTAATTCAACGCCACCGGAAGGATATGAAAATGGCTATTGGCTTGGCGCCACCATTTTAGATGGGGTGGATCCAGACTGGCCCAGCGCAACCGACGAAATCTTCGGACCAGTTCTAACTATCATTCGGACGGACACATTGGAGAACGCCATGAAGATTGAAAATGGGAATCAGTATGGGAATGCGGCTGCCGTATTTACCACATCAGGACAA
>Ga0187833_10002895_pt1 | contig 17954 bp, 21 predicted proteins | sample ETNtaG_37_FD_167968 | JGI IMG/M metagenome (GOLD analysis project Ga0187833, IMG submission 167968) | Marine microbial and viral communities from oxygen minimum zone, Eastern Pacific Ocean - ETNP2014_SV_400_PacBio MetaG (Illumina Assembly) | ecosystem: Environmental > Aquatic > Marine > Hypoxic...
GCGTGCTGGTTGGCGTGAACGTCGGAAAACACCGCGATTATCATTATCATCCAAAACGACCGGTGATGTAATCTTCTGTGCGCTGCACAGATGGCCGCGTGAAGATGGTCGTGGTCTCGTCGAATTCTACCAGTTCACCCAGCCAGAAGAATCCGGTCTTATCGGAGACGCGGGCAGCCTGCTGCATGCTGTGGGTGACTATCACGATGGTGTATTGTTCCTTCAGCCGGCGCATTAATTCCTCCACTTTACCAGTAGCAATCGGGTCCAACGCAGAGCAGGGCTCGTCCATCAGAATCACGTCCGGCTTCACGGCCAGCACGCGGGCGATACAAAGACGCTGCTGCTGACCGAGGGATAGCGACAGGGCTGGACCCGTCAGGTCCGTGGCCACTTCGTCCCACAGGGCTGCGCCGCGCAACGACCGCTCTACCAGCTCCCCCAAATCTGTGCCCTGCGGCAATCCTAGCACACGCGGCCCGAAAGCTACATTGTCAAAGATGGACTGCGGGAAAGGATTGGGTCTCTGGAAGACCAACCCCACCCGGCGACGCAACTCGGTCTTGTCGGTATCCGGGGCATAGATATCCTTGCCTTCCAGCGTAATGCGGCCGCTCATGCTGGTGTCGGGAATGGTGTCGTTCATGCGGTTGAGGCAGCGCAGAAAGGTGGATTTGCCGCAGCCGGAGGGTCCGATGAGCGCCGTGATTTCGCGAGGCAGTATGGCCATAGATATGTCACTAAGCGCCTGCGTGGGCCCATAATGGAAATTGAGCTGCTCAATCTGGAACGTCGCCTGTGCGGTCATTTTCGTGTTCCCTACCCGAATCGGCCGGTGACGTAGTCCTCTGTTTTTTTGTTGCGTGGCGTGCTGAAAAGATCCTCGCCCTTGTTCCATTCCACCAGCTCTCCCTGAAGCATGAAGGCAGCCCAGTCTGCGATGCGCGCGGCCTGTTGGATGCTGCTCGGCGCGATGACCACGGTGTAATCTTGCTTCAAAAGCTGCAGCGAGGCCTCCACCTTCGCGGTGGATATCGGGTCCAGACCGGAAGTCGGTTCATCGAGCATCAACACTTCCGGCTCGAGGGCCAACACGCGCGCGATGCACAGGCGTTGCTGCTGCCCGCCGGAGAGCGCGATGGCGGGGTCGCCCAGCCTGTCTTTGACCTCGTCCCATAACGCGGCTGCCCGCAGGCTGCTTTCAATCGCCGTATCCAACCGCGCACGCCGACGTTCGCCGGCAAGTTCCAATCCATAGCTGATGTTCTGCCTGATCGAAAAGGGCAGTGGGATGGGCTGCGCAAAGACAATGCCCACCCGTCGGCGGAGCGTGACCACGTCGACGCTGGAAGCGAGAATGTTCATCCCGTCGAGCAGTACCGAGCCAGAGATGCTCACATCGACCATATCGTTGAGCCGGTTAAGCGTGCGCAGCAGCGTGCTCTTGCCGCCTCCGGCGGGGCCAAAAAGCGCCGTAATTGCGTTGGCCGGGACGTCGAAATGAATGTCACGCAGTGATTCGGTTCCGTCATCTTCGTAACGGACGGAGAGATGATTGATGCGGATTTTGGGTTCAGGTATTTCTGTGCCTACCATTGTCGTTTGCGCCGCTGCCAGCTGCGCACGCTGGCGGCCAATACGTTCATAGCCAGAACAAAAGTGAGCAACACTGCAGCAGTGCCATATTGAATCTGGATGGGCATGCCGGGTACCTGGGTGGAGATGACAAAAAGGTGGTAGGGCAGCGCCATGGTCTGGTCGAAAACGGAACTGGGCAACCGTGGCAGGAAGAACGCTGCGCCGGTGAAGAGGATTGGTGCGGTTTCGCCCGCGGCCCGCTCCAGTCCTAGTATCACCCCGGTAAGAATGCCGGGCAGCGCCTGTGGCAGCACTATGCGGCGAATAGTCTGCCAGCGCGTGCCTCCCATGCCGATGCTGACCACCCGGAAGCTCTGCGGCACGGCTCGCAACGCTTCCTCCGCGGTGCTAATTATCACCGGCAGTGTCATGATTGAAAGGGTGAGACAGGCAGCTGCGATTGATGAGCCAAGTTTCAGGAAGAGCACAAATAGGCCCAGTCCGAACAAGCCGTAGACGACGGAGGGGATACCGGCTAGGTTGACGATAGCCAGCCGAATAGCTCGCGTCCAGGCACTGTCGCGGGCGTATTCAGAGAGATAAATGGCTGCGCCCAATCCCAGAGGAACGGAAATCAAACCGGTGCCCAACGCGAGAGAAGCGGTGCCGACTATTGCGGGCCAGATTCCGCCAGAGCGCATTCCATTGCGCGGCATTTCCACCAGGAATTCCCATGAGATTGCGTCAGCGCCGTAGACGAAGATTGCGCCGACTACGATGATGATGGGGGCCACGGTCAGGAGCGCGGCGACTCCAATGGCCACAAACGCAATTCGTTCGGTCTGGTATCGAGATAAATGCATGCGCGTTCAGACTCCGGTCAAGAGAGTAATCGTTCGGCCCGCCTGCGGGCGCGGAACAGCACCGCCGAGGCGGTCAGGTTGACTGCAAGGCTTATCAGGAACAATGTCAGGCCGATGGTAAAAAGGACATGATAATGCACGCTGCCGCTTGCCACCTCGCCCATCTCGGCTGCGATGGTGGCCGTCATGGTTCGCAGCGGCATGAAAAGTGCGTTCAAACCAGCGGGAATTTGCGGGGCATTTCCCGTGACCATCATCACGGTCATGGTCTCTCCAATGGCACGCCCGATGCCCAGCATGGTCGCGGTGAGTACGCCGGAGCGGGCAGCTGGGAGGGTCACCCGCCAGATAGTCTGCCAGTGGGTGGCGCCCAGCGCGAGCGCCGCATCGCGATAAGCTTTGGGTACCGTATCCAGTGCGTCTTCTGCCACGCTGACGATTGTCGGGATGGCCATTCCCGCGAGCAGCACCGCGCCGGTGAATGCGGTAAGGCCGGTGGGGACGTGCAGTATCCTTCGTATCAGCGGAGCCAGCACAAGGATGCCCAGGAAACCGAGAACCACCGAAGGGATACCCCCGAGCACCTCCACCAGCGGTTTCAGCAATTCACGCAGCCAGCGCGGCGCGATTTCAGCGATGTAGACTGCCGTCATTAACCCGAACGGGATGGCTATGAGAGCGGCGCCAAGCGTAATTACCAGTGACCCGAACAGGAGCGGCAGAATGCCGAAGTAATCTTCGATGGGATACCAACGCCGGTTGAATAACTCGTCGGTTTCGATTTCGTTGAAAGTGGGCAACGCCTCCCTCATCAAGAAGACGAAAATCAGCGCGACGAACACGACAGCCGAATAGCCTGCGACGCGCACCAGCGTCTCTAAGAGAATCTCAAATGGGTTTCGGCGTGTGGCTTTACGCGTACTGACAGTCATGTCCCTTGGTCCGTCTTCCAACTGTCGGGTGAATCGGCGGCTCATTCGAGAGGCACGAAACCCAACTCCTTGACAATCGCTTGTGCGTCCGGTCCGAAAATCCAGTCCAGATAATCTCTGGTCGCTCCGGTCGGTTCTCCGAGCGTGTACATGTAAAGCGACCGTGAGACCGGATAAGTGGTGTCCACAACGGTCTCAACAGTGGGCGAGACATATGGGCTGGTGTCGTCAACGGCAATGGCGATAGTTTTCACGGCATCAGTGACATAACCGAGTCCATCGTAACCAATGGCGTTCCTATTCTGGGATATTTCGGTCGTGATGCCTTCGGATGAGGGTAGCAGCAGTGTACTGGTCGAGAACAGGGTCTCATCTTTCTTGTCGCCCATGCGCACTACGGTTTCTAGAAAATAAACGTGGGTACCTGAATTTACCTCACGCGAGAGCCTCACTATAGGGAAATCATCGCCATCCACCTCGCTCCAGTTGTTGATTTTCCCGCTGAAAATATCAGAAACCTGTTGTAGCGTCAGTTTGTCCACCGGGTTTTCAGGGTTGACAATCACCGCGATGCCGTCACTTGCTATCACAAATTCCACCGGTGTGACGCCGGTCTCCTCGGCATTTGCGATCTCCTTGTTTTTCATTCTGCGGGAGGCGTTGGCGATGTCCACCGTGCTGTTTATCAGCGCCGCAATGCCGGTTCCGGAACCGCCGCCCGTCACAGAGATACTTACATTAGGGCGCATTTTTTGGTATGCTTCGGCCCAAGCCAGAGCGAGATTGACGATTGTGTCGGACCCCTTATTAATCAGAGTGACTGTTTCGACAGTTTGCTCACTGTTGGGCTGCTGCCGACCCGAATCGCAAGCACCCAATGTGAAGACTGCGATTGCCAGCGCGAGAAGATATCCGGAGCACTTCACGGGTTGCACACGTGCGACTATATGACAATCATAAAATCAGGACAATGCATCTATTCCTGCACTCAATTGCGCCCTAAAGCATTGCGTAGTCTGTCCGGGTAATCGGTGACAATACCGTCCATACCAAGTTCGCTCATGCGTTTCATGTTGTTCTCTTCGTTTATTGTCCACGCGTGCACTTCCAGACCGCGGTCGTGGGCGGCACGCACGAACCCGGGTGTGAGCACGCGCATCCCGTTGCGCTGTTCGGGAACCTGCAGAGCGTAGAACTCGGGGCTGTAGATCGGCCCCAGAAAAGCCAGATTGAGTGCGAAGAAGGCCCTCGCTTCATCCTCGCTGGCAGAGGTGGCCACCCCCGGGCACATTGCCCGGAATTGCTGCAATGCGAGGTGATTAAAGGAAGCCACCAGCACTCGTTCGGTCACCTTGTGTTCCTGAATGAGCGCGCATAAAGTGGTGGCCAGCGAGGGTTGCACCGTTTTCATCTCTATGTTCATGCGTGCTTCCGGAAGAGCGCTGAACACATCCGCAATTGTGGGAACGGTGATGCCCTTGTCGCGATAGCGGTACGTTTGCCCGCCGTCATCTGACCAGTGGTAAGCTGCGTCCAACGCCTGTAATTCAGCGAACGTGAGTTTCCGCACTGCGCCCATTCCGTTGGTGGTGCGCTCCACTGAGCTGTCATGCATCAGCACGAGCACGTCATCCGCACTACTGCGCACGTCCATTTCAAGCATATCGATACCCATGGCGGCCGCGTGCTCAAAGGCATAGAGCGTGTTCTCGGGCCAGAGACCAGCCCCGCCTCGGTGGGCGATTATCTCGGTGTGGCTCTGTTGTGCTACTGGTGCGAAGAACGGGTGCGCCGGAGCCGGCTGCGCCAAAGCCGCCATCGTGCCGAATGCCCCGATGGCGACAGCCACCGCAGCGATGATTGTCAGCAGAGGTCGGGGCAAGTGCATCAATGCTCGTGGGGCGTCCGCCTGCTACTGTGCGCCGCGGCGAGATTTGCGCTTGCCGCCTTTGTACATCGGCGCGGTGATGGGACAAATCGTGCTGAGTTGCGGGTCGAGCAGGCGGCTCTCCAGCCTCGCGCCCAATTTGGATTTGTCCGTGGCGGTGGTGACCACGGTGGGCAAGCGCGCCACATAGCGGTGATCTATCAATTGCAGCAGTTTTTCGCGCGCCCACGGTGTGGCACTCTGCATGGTCAGGTCATCGAGCACCAGCAGTGCGGTGTTGCGCAGTTCGAAGAACTGCTTGTCGAAGCGCACCAGCGAGTTCGGGCTGAAGGTGGCGCGGAGATGATCGAGCAAGTCTGCAGCGGTGATGAACAGGGCCGGGTGACCGTTGCGGATGCGCTGGTTGGCGATAGCAGCCGCTAGGTGCGTCTTCCCGCAGCCGTGCCCGCCCGTGAGAATCAGCCAGCCGCGGGGTTGTTCGGCGAATTGCTGCGCGGCCTGCGCTGCCGTGCGCAGGAATTTCTGGTGCTCCGAGGCGATTTCGCCCAACCGCAAGTCAAGCGTCTCAAAGGTCTGACGCGCGTGCATGGCCAGCGAGGAAAGATCGGTCTGGTCGGATTCGGCGCGGCGGAAATCGGGCGCATCGATGACAAATTTGCGTACGAGATCCATGTCCACCAGCCGGCTGCGCACGCGCGGCTCGATGCGCTCAAGTTCCACATTGCAGGTAATGACGGTGGGCAGCGCGGCGTTGTAGCGATGGTTGATGATCTGGTACAGTTTTTCCTGCGCCCACTGAGTGGGGTTCTCCGCGCCTAGGTCATCTAGGACGAGCAATGGTGCGTTGCGAGTCTGCTCGAAAAGATCGTCGTAAGCCACCGGTGAACCTGGCCCGAAAGTGGCGCGCAGATGGTCGAGCAAATCGGGGGTGTTGACGAAGAACACATCGGTACCCTGCAATAGGCAGTGGTTGGCGATGGCCGCCGCAAGATGTGTTTTGCCGCACCCGTAACTGCCGTGCAGTAACACCCAACCACGCGGTTTCTCCGCGAAGCCGCGTGCCTGCTCATACGCACGCTGTAAGCTGTCACGCTGGCGCTGGTCGTGGGCATGGCCTTCAGGTAAGAAGTTGTCGAAAGTCTTCTCAGCCAGTGGCCCCAAGCTGGAATACTGCTGACGCTGTGCCGTCATCTGCTGCTGCAAGTCGTCAAGTCGGCAGCTGCAAGGATATAGACGGCCAAAATCCGAGTCCTCTATGTCGGCATCGGCGCTGACGAAACCCAGCCCGTGGCACTGGAGGCAGTCGGGCGCACCCGGTCCGGGCAGCGCAGTCCGCTCGGGTTCAGTTCTCCAGGTACTCGAGGTATCGCCGGCGAGTTTTTTCAGTGTCTGCTCGGCCTTTTCCATGGTCGTCCTTTCCGTCGCGCTGCCAGCGTTCGAGGATGGCAAGCACATAGCGCCACGAGCGCGCATTGTTCTCCACCGCCATACGTATGGCATCCTTCAGCCAATCGGCGGGGAAGTTGCGCTCCGCGTCGCGCAGTTCGTCCGCGATGAGCGGGGTGAGAGCGCCAATGTTTTGCTCGTACAGGTTGAAGATGTTGGGTCGCTCCACCGTCACGCTGATGGGTGTCTCCCCGTCGATGCTGGGCCGCCACTCCCCGCGAGTGATGCCCTCCACGGCGGCGCGGCCTTTCGGGGTGTTCAGGAAGTAACAATGCTCGCTTCCGGTCGCGCTTTCCACCTCGATGTTCAGCAATGTGCCGCGCGCGCAGGCGCTTTCCAATGCTTGACCCAATGCGTCCCCGCCCGGTTGCTGGAAGCTAGCCAGCAATGCCTCGTCCTGTTGCAGCTCGCTGCGGCGCACATGGCGCAACTGTCCCTCTTTCAGCGCCAGCCGCCAGAAGCAGTACAGTGTCAGTTTGAGTTCGTCCATGTCATCAATCTGCGGTAGTAACTCGCTGAAGAACAGATTGGGCACCGGAGTGGTGCGCGTTTTTCCAGCAGGGAAACCGGAAAACCCTTTCACTGCCTAATCCTGCAGAACCACGCTTCTGTGAGTGGCGTCGACGAACTGGGCGTACGCGGGGAGAAAGACGAGCTCCATAGAGCCGGTCTTTCCGTTGCGATGCTTTGAGACCAGGAGTTCGGTTACCTGTTTGCGTTGCGGGTCTTCGTCCCACGCGTCAGGGTGGTGTAGGAACATCACCACGTCGCTGTCCTGCTCGATACTGCCGGACTCGCGCAGGTCGGAAAGCAGTGGGCGCTGACCAGCGCGCTGTTCCACCCCGCGCGAGAGCTGCGCCCCTGCCAGCACCGGCACATGCAGTTCGCGCGCCAGCGCCTTCAGGCTGCGCGAAATCTCCGAGACCTCCTGCACCCGGTTCGCATCGCGACGCACGTCGGCCACCATCAGTTGCAGGTAATCGACGATGATCAAATCCAGTTTCACCTCGGCGGCAAGCCGGCGGCTTTTTGCGCGCAGCTGCATCGCCGATATGGATGGCGTGTCGTCTAGGTAAATACCCATATCGCTCAGAAGATTCACAGAGTGGATGAAGCGGTCCATTTGCTCGTCTTCCAGCTCGCCGACGCGCAAGTGGTGCGTGTCGATGTGCGTCTCCTGCGCTACCATGCGCTGCATCACCTGTTCGTTAGACATCTCCAGTGAAAACAGCGCCACGCGCTGCTTGTGTGTGTGCGCCGCATTCAGAGCCACAGAGACCATAAAGGCAGATTTGCCTCTTCCCGGGCGTCCGGCTACGACGATCAGGTCTGATTTCTGCATGCCGCCCAGCAGCTTGTCCAGATCCCGGAAGCCGGTGGGCACGCCCACAATTCTGCCGCGATTATCGTACAGTTTTTGCACGCGGTCGTAATATTCGTGGGCCACATGCCGGATGGGGATCAGGTCGCGGCTGGCGCGCCCTTCGCTCACTCCGAAAAGCGTCTGCTCGGCCTGATTGACGACCTCGTTAATATCAGTTTTTTCGTCGTATGCCAGCTTGGCCACCTCCCCGGCGGCCTGAATCAGCCGGCGGCGGGTGGCTGCTTCTTCCACCAATTTGGCGTAGGCAGCCACGTTAAACGCCGTGGGCACGCGTGTTACCAGCTGCGTGAGATACGCGAATCCGCCGATTTCTTCTAGCTGCCCATTGGCATCCAGCTCCTCCTGCGTGGTCAATTGGTCGATTGGCGTGTGTTGATTGTGCAGCGCGGCGAAAGCGTTCCAGACCCAGCGGTGTTTGACCGAGTAGAAATCTTCTGCCTGCAGGGTGGAAGCGACCTCGTAATAAGCGTCCGGGTCGATAAGCACCGACCCGATGACCGCCTCTTCGGCTTCCAAATTAGAAGGATGAACGAAATCCTCGCGCATGTTTCCCATCAGGTTCTGCGGGTATTCATCGACCTAATGTCAGAGAGTGCTGCACGCTGTTGCAGGTGCTGTTGTGTAGTCGTTTCCAAAACGTTGCGGGTTAGACGTGCTGCGCACGGGGCGCAGTTCCGACCCGTGCGCAGCAGCAAGACACCAATGGCGCACTAGTACCCGTCATTCTTGCTGTTCGTCGCTGTCCAAATCTTCCAGATCGAGCGTATCCACAAAATCGGAGAACACCGACAGGTCCTTGTCATTCACTCCGGCGCTCTCCGGGCCGTCCACATCGTCCTCGATGTCTTCTTCCGGAGTGATGCCGGCCTGTTCCATCACCTTCTCTTCCACATAAATTGGCACATGCGCGCGCACGGCCAGCGCCATGGCATCTGAGGGGCGTGCGTCGATTTCCAAGCGCTCGCCATCATGGTCGACCAGAATGTTGGCGTAAAATACATCGTTGCGCAAATCACGGATGAGAATGTGTGAGACGGCGCCACCAAGTTCTGCAATGGTGGTCGCGAATATGTCATACGTGAGCGGGCGCGCCATTTCCATCTCCTGCAATTCCACGGTGATGGCGTCGGCTTCGCACGGGCCAATCCAGATGGGCAAATAGCGTTCACTCTCCCCGTCTTTGAGGATGGCCACTCGATGTTGTGACATTAGGCTGACACGGATGCTGTCAATGGTTACTTCAATCATCTGAGAATCTGTGTTTTCTCGCCCACGCTGCTTGCTGCGATTCTAGCACAACACCGGCTGCTGCTGGGCAACGGTTGTCCTGCGGCAGGGTGGGGCCGGCCTCCTGCCATCAGGTGAAATGACCCGCTTGCCAGCGCGCAATCATCACGTCAGTTGCGTGGAATGCTATTTCGGGTAATTCTTCCGGCCCGAACCAATCCACTGCATCCGCGTCATCCCCGGCTTGCAGCTTGCCGGCAGTTATCTCTCCGCGGTAGAAGATTACGAAGCCGGCCCCGCCTGGGTGCTCGCGTCCGGGCACCAACTCGAGCAGGTCGGACGCGGAAACAGTGAGACCGGTCTCCTCGGTGCACTCTCGCGCGGCTGTCTCAGCCGGGTCCTCCCACGCGTTCACAAAGCCACCGGGAACAGTCCAGCGGCCGCGTGCAGGCGTGGCCGCGCGGCGTACCAGCAATACTCTGCCGTTCTGTTCCACCCACATCGCCGCGGCCACTTTGGGGTCGAAGAAATGGGTGTAGTCGCACTGCGGGCATACCGGCCGCTCTGCCCCGAAGCGGCGTCTGCGCGTCAGGCCGCAGCCGCAGCGCAGACAATATCTCACTTCAGCCGGTTCCATCAGGTAATCGTACCAGAGGGCGCTGGAATGGCCTCAATCCTCAGCGTGCGCACTGCGCGTGGCGGACCGCTGATGCTCCCGGCCATACTTCCGGGCGAGAGAGGGCTGCATTACTGTCGTTACTGCAATTCTACAGTTGCCCCGGCTTCTTCCAGTTTCTTTTTTGCTTCCTCGGCGGCCTCTTTGGCCACGGCCTCGAGCACTACTGCTCCCGTGGTCTCAGAGACTTCTTTGGCGTCCTTCAGGCCCAGGCTGGTGACTTGACGTATCGCCTTGATGACGTCAATCTTCTTTGCGCCATGGTCTTTCAGCACCAGGTTCCACTCGCTCTTTTCCTCGGCGGGTTCGACGTCGGCTCCGGCGCCGCCGGCGGTGGCCGCCACGGCTGCTACCGGCGCGGCCGCGGAGACGCCCCATTCATCTTCAAGCATCTTGGTCAGTTCCGCAGCTTCCAGCACAGTCAGTTTTCCGAGCTGCTCGACCAGTTTTTCCAGATTTGCCATGATGTTCTCTCCTTGTCTTGGATATGTTTTGTGCGCGCAGAATCACGCGCTGACTTCTGATGTGTCAGTATTCGCGAAAGCATGCACCACGCTCACTACTCGACGCACGCTGCTGGAAAGCGTCCCCGCGATGCCGCGCGCGGGGGAATTTAGCAACCTGAGCAGCTTGGCGCGCAATTCCGGCAGCGGCGGCAGGTTGGCGAGAGTCTTCACCTCCTGGGCACTGAGTAATTGGGTACCCAGCAATCCGCCCTTGATTTCGATTGTGTCGTTCTCCTTGGCGAAATCGTAAATGGCTTTTGCCACAGGCGGGATTTCTCCAAACGCGAAGCCCGCTAGAGTGGGCCCACTGAGCGTCTCCTCCGTCGCCGGAAGCCCGGCTTCTTGCAGAGCCAGACGCGTGAGCCGGTTCTTGGTGACGCGGCACACGCCCTCCGCTTCGCGCACTCTGTTTCGCAACGCGGATATTTCTGAAACAGACAGGCCCTTATTGTTCACCCACACTACCCCCTGGCTGCGATGCAACAACTCGGTGTATTTTTCCACCAGTTCTTGCTTGCGCTGTTTGCTGAGTGCCATCTTATTATCTCCTTTCTGCATCTGCCAGAAAACACAAAAGTCTTTGCTCACACCTCAGATGAAGCGACGCAAAGACTTCGAGCGGCCTCGGCGGCCATGGGCATGTTGAAGTCTTCACCTCGGTGGGGAATTAAGCCAGCGTGAGGCCGAGCACCCACGGTCTGTGGTGAAGCTGCAGTTACGTAATCGTGTCGTTATTCGGTAGCGCCCACCAGATTCGGGTCCACCCGAATTCCTGGCCCCATCGTTGTTGCCAGTGTAATGCGGCGGAAAAAGTTACCTTTTGCCGCCGACGGTCTCGCTCTTCGCACAGCATCGACCAGAGCCACCAGATTGTCGCAGAGAGCATCCGCCGAAAACGACGCCTTTCCGATGGGCGCGTGTACATTTGCTGTCTTGTCCAACCGGAATTCGATTTTTCCAGCTTTGGCCTCGTCAATCAGCCGTGGCAGATCCTCGGCTGGCGCCACTGTGCCCGCCTTGGGATTTGGCATCAGGCCGCGCGGGCCGAGGATGCGGCCAAGACGCCCCACAGTACCCATCATTTCCGGCACTGCAATGGCAACATCGAATCCGGTCCATCCATCCTGGATTTTTGTGATGGTCTCTTCATCCGTGATGAAGTCCGCCCCGGCCTGTTCCGCCAGGCGCGCGCCCTCTCCCTCGACGAACGCGAGAACGCGCACAGTCTTGCCGAGCCCGTGAGGAAGCTGCACCGAAGAGCGCACCTGCTGGTCCGCTTTGCGTGTGTCGATGCCTAGCCGGACGTGAACTTCAACCGTTTCATCAAAGTTCGCAGTGGCGCTTTGCTTGGCCAGTTCTACCGCCTCACGGGGGGGGTAGAGCTGGTTTCTTTCAATTAGATCGCGCGCCGCGCGGTATTTCTTGCCATGTGTTGCCATGATAATCTCCACTGGTGCTGGCGGGCTGCTCGGCAGCCCTCCCACCTTCTGATTTATCTCTCGACCACGATCCCCATCGAGCGCGCAGTGCCCTCTATCTGCAGCATTGCGTTCTCAACATCGTTGGCGTTCAAATCTTTCATTTTCGTTTCGGCGATTTCGCGCACCTGAGAGCGGGTGACCTTGCCCACTTTCTCACGCAAAGGGTCTGCCGAGCCTTTTTCCAGCCCGGCGGCTGCGCGCAACAGCACCGCAGCAGGCGGCGTCTTCAGCACGAATTTGAATGAGCCGTCAGCGAAGATGGAGATATCCGCTGGCAGAATCTCACCGGTGCGATTCTGAGTGCGCGCATTGTATTCCTTGCAGAACGCCATCAGATTCACACCGTGAGGTGCCAGAGCCGGGCCGACCGGGGGCGCCGGGCTTGCGCTGCCCGCCTGCAATTGCAGCCTTACCACTGCTTTTAGTTTCTTTGCCATTGCACCGCTCCCGCTGTTAGATCTTTTCTACCTGCAAAAAATCAAGTTCTACCGGTGTTTCCCGCCCGAAAAACGAAACCATGACACGTACTTTCGCGCGGTCGACATCGATTTGCTGCACTGTGCCGATGAAATCATTGAAAGGGCCATCGACAATGCGTACTTTTTGATCGACTTTAAACGTGACTGTTATGCGTGGTGCGTCCGCCTCCATGCGCTCAATAATGTGACTAACTTCCTGTTCGGGCAGAGGGGTGGGTTTATTACCCATACCCACGAACCCGGTCACGCCCGGGGTGTTGCGCACTACGTACCACGACTCTTCCGACAGTTCCATCTGCACCAAAATATACCCCGGGAAAACTTGACGCTCAACCGTCTTACGTTTTCCGTCCTTGACCGCGATTTCTTCCTCGGTGGGGACCACCACGTCGAAAATCTCATCGCTCATGTCCATGCTTTCAATGCGTTGTTCAAGGTTATGGCATACCTTGTTTTCGTAACCTGAGTAGCAGTGCACCACATACCAGTGTCGGTCGAGCTCTCCGGCCCTCTCAGTCTCGGCGGAGGCTTCCGCTTCCTCCGCATCGTTCTCGCTCTCCCGGGCGGTGTGCACCTCCTGGGTGGCGGCATGCAGCACCTCCTCCAGTGAGGGGCCGAGGTCGTCTTCGAAGTCGATATCGAAGTCTATCTCCGGTTGATCAGCGTCTACATCAGGCAACTCCGCGGCAGCATCCGGCGTAGTCTGCGGTTCTGGAATTGTGCCGATCTGAGTATCTTCTTTTGCTACGTCGTTGTTTTCCATAGTGTCACTATATTACCTGCGCAAACACCCAGGTGAAAACCGCATCGAAAAACCCGAGAAACAGTGCGCTGACGGTGATAGTAACCAGCACCACCACGGTCAAATCGGTGGCGTCGGCCCGGCTTGGCCACGAGACTTTCCCCAATTCTGCCCGCGTTTCGCGCATGTATACCACGATCTTCTGGCGGGTGCTGAAAAGGGTGAACGCCACCAGCGCAATCACCAGCCCGAGGAGTGCCGGCCCTATTAGCTCGCGAACATCCATCAGTGGTCCGTTCCCAGAATAACCCCTTTCATGGTGAGGACGCCGGTCTGACGCGCACGGCCCCGCTCACTTCCCGTGTCTTTCGCTTAAGGCAGGCGAGGCAGGACTTGAACCCACAACCTACGGTTTTGGAGACCGTTGCTCTACCAGTTGAGCTACTCGCCTAAGTCGTCTCGAAGCAAACAGGCGGGTTGGGCTCCCTTTGGTCAAGACCTGCCCTCTGCTGACGATTACTTTGTTTCACGGTGCGACTGATGCTTGCGACAGCGGGGGCAGTATTTGCTGAATTCCAGCCGCCCAGGATCATTGCGCCGATTTTTCTCGGTGGTGTAATTACGCTCCTTGCACTCCGTGCATGCCAACGTCACCACCGGTCTGATGTCCTTTTTGGCCATGCTCTACTCTGTGATTTCGGTAATGACGCCGGCGCCAACGGTTAGGCCGCCCTCGCGGATGGCGAATTTAGAGCCTTTCTCCAGCGCAACGGGCGTTATCAGCTCCACGTCCATGTTCACGTTATCGCCTGGCATGACCATCTCCACACCCTCAGGCAAGGTTATCGAGCCGGTCACATCCATGGTGCGGATGAAAAACTGCGGCCGGTAGCCCGCGAAGAAGGCTTTGTGCCGCCCGCCCTCTTCCTTAGTGAGCACGTAAACTTCCGCCTTGAAGCAGGTGTGCGGGGTGATGCTGCCTGGCTTGGCCAAGACCATGCCGCGCTGCACCTCCTCGCGATCCACCCCACGCAAGAGGATGCCGGCATTGTCGCCCGCTTCACCTTGTTCAAGTTGCTTGTGGAACATCTCCACCCCGGTCACCACCGACTTGGTCGACTTCTCCTGCAAGCCGATGAGCTCAACTGGTTCCTGTAATTTGACCGTGCCGCGCTCGATGCGACCGGTCACCACCGTGCCGCGTCCCTTGATGCTGAAGACATCTTCTATCGGCATCATGAAGGGTTTGTCCTTCTCGCGCTCCGGTGCGGGGATGTAACTGTCCACCGCCTGCATCAATTCCAGTATGCTCTTGTATTCGGGCGCATCTATGTCAGTGCTATTGCTCTCCAATGCCTGTAGCGAGCTGCCTTGGATGATGGGCGTGTCGTCGCCCGGGAAGCCGTACTCGGTCAGCATCTCACGTAACTCAAGCTCCACCAGCTCGAGCAACTCGGGGTCATCAAGCATGTCGACCTTATTGATGTAGCACACGATGTAGGGCACTTCCACCTGCCGCGCCAGCAGCACGTGCTCGCGTGTCTGCGGCATCGGCCCATCAGGCGCGGAGACCACCAGGATGGCGCCGTCCACCTGCGCTGCGCCGGCGATCATGTTCTTGATGTAGTCGCGGTGCCCGGGCATGTCTACGTGCGCGTAATGCCGATTCTCGGTGGCGTACTCCACATGTGCAATCGCTATGGTAATGCCGCGCGCTTTCTCTTCCGGGGCGTTGTCGATGGTCTCAAATGCGCGGAAATCTGCGCCGCCCTGCATGGCCAGCACCTTGGTGATCGCAGCCGTCAGCGTGGTCTTGCCATGGTCAACGTGCCCCATGGTGCCCACGTTTATATGCGGCTTGCTACGATCAAACATTTCTTTTGCCATTGTTCTCCAACCTCCTAAATATAATTATTTCTGTTGGCCGCTCACGACCTGACACACTACCCCGTTCCTTTTACAACAACCTGCGCAACCGAATCGGGAACCTGCTCATAATGAGCAAATTCCATCGAAAACACACCTCGCCCTTGCGTGCGCGAGCGCAACGCCGTTGCGTAGCCAAACATTTCCGCCAGCGGCACCACAGCATCAATCGACTGCACCCCACTGGGCCGCGCATCCATGCCCCCGATGGAGGCTCGCCGTGAGGATAGCTCGCCCAGAATATCTCCCATGTACTCCTCCGGCACCACTACCTCCACCTTCATTATCGGTTCCAGCAGTACCGGTTGCGCTCGTGAGACGCCCTGCCGAAACGCCATCGCTCCAGCAATCTGAAACGCCATCTCACTCGAGTCCACATCGTGGAACGAACCATCGTACAGGGTGATATCCACATCTGTGACCGGGTACCCGGCCAACACCCCGGTATCGGCAGCGTTGCGCACACCCTGCTCCACCGGTCGTATGAATTCCTTCGGAATTACCCCTCCCACAATCTCATTGGAAAAGGTGATGCCGGACCCGGCATCACCGGGTTCCATCTTGAGAACGACATGCGCGAATTGGCCCCTGCCACCCGACTGCTTCACATGTCGGTATTCCACCTTCTCGATTGCCTTCCGAATGGACTCATGATATGCGACCCTCGGCCGACCCACGTTGGCGTGCACCCGGAATTCGCGCATCATCCGATCGTTGAGCACCTCCAGATGCAACTCGCCCATTCCCGAGATAATCGTCTGGCCGGTGTCCTCATCGGCGCGCACCCGAAAGGTTGGGTCCTCTTCGGCCAATTTCTGAAGCGCCACGCCGAGTTTGTCCTGGTCGCCCGCCGTTTTCGGTTCCACGGCCACCGATATCACCGGTTCCGGGAACTCAATGGTCTCCAGCACAATCGGTTGCTTTGCGTCGGAAAGAGTCTCGCCAGTGAAGGTGTTTTTCAGGCCCAACGTAGCGGCGATGTCGCCTGCGGTCACTTCCTCCACTTCCTCGCGCCGGTCGGCATACATCCTGATGACGCGGCCAATCCGCTCCCGCCGTCCTCTTGTCGTGTTTTGCACCTTAGCGCCAGCCTCTATTTTCCCCGAGTACACGCGGAAATACGCCAATCGCCCGACATACGGATCGCTGACGATCTTGAAGACCAGCGCCGAAAGCGGGCCGCTGTCATCTGCCACGCGCTCGACGGCCACGCCATCTTCCGGATTGCTACCAATCACAGGGGGCACATCTAGCGGAGAGGGCAAAAATTCAATGACGCCGTCCAGAACCGGCTGAATACCCTTGTTCTTAAGCGCAGTACCGCAATAAACCGGGTTTATCAGATTACCGATGGTGGCCCGGCGGATGCCCGCCCGTAGTTGCTCATGCGTCGGTGCCTTCTCCTCCGAGAACAATTCCAATAATTCATCATCGTGTTCGGCAACTGTCTCAATCAGGTCTTCCCGAGCGGATTCGGCTTTCGTCCGCATGTCCGCAGGAATATCCTTATAAACTCTACGCGCGCCCAGCTGGTCGCCCCAAGTTATCATCTGCATCTCAATCAGGTCAACCACACCGACGAAATCCGCTTCGGCCCCCACCGGCAGCTGCAAGGCAACTGGGTTAGCTCCCAGCCGCTCGCGGATCATTCCCACAGACCGTTCGAAGTCTGCGCCAACCCTGTCCATCTTGTTAATGAAGCATAGGCGCGGCACCTTGTAGCGATCCGCTTGCCGCCACACAGTCTCACTCTGTGGTTCCACTCCTTGCACCGCGTCGAAAACAACCACCCCTCCATCCAGCACGCGCAGCGAGCGCTGCACCTCCGCGGTGAAGTCGATGTGCCCAGGTGTGTCTATTAAATTGATAAGGTGCTCATTCCACTCCGCAGTAATCGAAGCGGCAGTTATCGTTATGCCCCGTTCCCGCTCCTGCTCCATCCAGTCAGTGACTGTGTTGCCATCATCCACATTTCCAATCCTGTGCGTCCTGCCTGTATAGTACAGGATTCGCTCGGTACATGTCGTTTTGCCAGCATCGATGTGCGCAATAATCCCGACATTCCGCACCCGCTCCAATGGCGGTCGTATCGCAGCCATAACCCTGATACTCTTCCACTCACCGTTTTCAATCCGCCGTAGAGAATTGTTTCGGCACCGGGATTAGAATCGATAATGGCTGAAAGCTCGGTTGCTCTCAGCCATGCGATGGACTTCCTCACGCTTCTTCATGGCTCCACCGGCGTTGTTGGCTGCATCCACCAATTCCTGGGCCAGCTTTTCAGCCATTGATTTTCCACTGCGCAATCGGGCAGCCGCCAACAACCAGCGCATGGCCAGCGCCTCCCGCCGAGATGGGATGACCTCGATTGGAATCTGATAAGTTGCACCACCCACACGGCGCGGCTTGACCTCCACCGTAGGCGAAACATTCCTAAGCGCCTGCAGAAACATCTCCACCGGCTCTTTACCCGCCTTCTTTTCCATAAGCTCAAACGCCGTGTACATTATCTTGAGGGCAACACTCTTCTTACCGTCTTTCATCATGCGATTGACGAACATGGAAATCTGTTTGTTCCCATGTTGCGGGTCGGGCTTCACTTGCCGCCGCTGTGGCTTAAACCGTCGCGCCATCGCCCCTCCCCCAGTTCCCAGTCGCTTTTGTCCTTGGTTCCATCATGCGCCGCGCCGCTTGCCACCATATTTCGAGCGACGCTGGCTGCGGCCGTCCACGCCCGTGCTGTCCAATGTGCCTCGCACGATGTGATAGCGCACACCCGGCAAATCCTTCACCCGCCCACCGCGCACCAAAACCACGGAGTGCTCC
>Ga0187833_10002897_pt1 | contig 17950 bp, 12 predicted proteins | sample ETNtaG_37_FD_167968 | JGI IMG/M metagenome (GOLD analysis project Ga0187833, IMG submission 167968) | Marine microbial and viral communities from oxygen minimum zone, Eastern Pacific Ocean - ETNP2014_SV_400_PacBio MetaG (Illumina Assembly) | ecosystem: Environmental > Aquatic > Marine > Hypoxic...
ATCGGGGCCGAAATCGGGGCCGAAATCGGGGCCGAAATCGGGGCCGAAATCAGGGCCGGGACCGGGACCGGGGCCGAAATCAGGGCCGGGACCGGGGCCGGGACCGGGGCCGAAGGGACCGGGACCATGATCAACCGGCGCCGGGCCGGCATCACCGATTTCACCCCCGTCTTCCGGTGGCTCTTCGCCGCCGTCGCCGACTTCACCCCCGTCTTCCGCGAGTTCTTCCTCGTCCTCTTCCTCTTCCTCGCCCTCGCCTTCTTCCTCGTCCTCACCCTCACCATCGCCCGCCGGGCCTTCGCCGGCGGGCCCGGCGGCCGGAGACGGCGGCAGGATGCTCAAGACGGCCGAACCGAAACTCTGCTGGATCTGCGCCTGCGAGAAAACCACCACCGGCGGCGGCGGCGCGAAGGAACTGGTCATCTGCACCGTCGCTCCGATCGAGTTGAGGACAACGGGCGGGGCGTTGGAATTGTGGGCCGCGATGGTCACTTCGCCGACCGTCTGCACGCCTTGCGCATTGGTTTCCGGCAGCATGGTGAAGGTATTCTCGGAGCCCTCCTCCGCCGCCTTGCCGACGAGCTTGGTGCCGCGAATGCCGATGGCGGCGACCGGCGTCGTCACCGTCATCCCCTCGGGAGCGGTCTTGGCGATCTGGCCGCTGACGAAGGAGAACACGCCCCGCACCATATTGGCATGGAAAACGCCCGTTTCGGTGCCGGGATCGTAGATCATCTCGTCCAGCACCACCTGCCCCTCGGCGCCCAGCGAGAAGGTCGTGTCGTCGAGGAAAATGACGCCGATGGCCGCCCCCGGACCGGTCTCGATGGTATCGCCCTGGAACAGCGGGTCGCCCTCGGTCAGGGCCAGCCGGGTGCCGTCGGGGCGCACCACCTCGACGCTGCCATCAGTGGCCTCGACGCTGCCGATGGCCTCGGCCGCCGCCTGCGCAAGATCGACCGCCGGCAAGCCGGATTCGCCGGCAACCGCCGGGTCGGACCCGGAAACGGAGTCGATGACTTGGCCGTCGCCGTCGCCGCCAACGTGACCGTGTTTTTCAGCTCCATGGGGCATGTTCTTCTCCAAGACCAAGACTCCTCTCGCGCCCGCCGGAGCGGGTGCGCGTGGATTCCTCTCCTTCCCTCTTTGAATGAATTTTCCCCGGTTTACCGGAGAATTTTTGCTTTTTCGGTACGGAATCTATGCGTTAAAAATTAATAATAACAAAATTCCATGTGGGTTTATGTGATGCCCGTCACAATTATACACTTTTTGCGGCCGGCGAACAACACGGCCGGCGAATTCGCGCAGGGCAAAATACTGAATCGTTAACAAGCGAGTAATTTTTTGGCTCCTCGACTCCACCGAGGAACCCATATTAATTCCGCAAAAGGACGACCGAACCGTCGAAGTCGAAGGTAAAGTCCATTTCCCGCAGCCCTTTATCGGCCATCGCTTGGCGCAGGTTCATCCGGTCGCGAGTGTAAAACAACATGAAGCCGCCGCCGCCGGCGCCGACGAGCTTGCCGCCGAGAGCGCCGTGCCGGCGGGCGTAATCGTAAAGATCGTCGATCCCAGTGGATGAGATGGCCACCGAGCGGACCCTCTTGCGTAGCCAGTGCTCGTGCATCAGTTCGGCGAAACCCAGCGTATCGCCGTTCTCAAGCACCTTCTTGATCCTGAACCCGAGCTCCTTGATGAAATGGAGGTTGTCGATCATCTCGCGGTCGCCTTTTTCGGATCTTGTTTTTTGATCCGTCAGAACCGCCGCCGCCTCGCGGCTGTAGCCGGTGAAGAACATCATCAGGTTTTCATGAAGGTCGCGCACCGTCGCCTCGTCGACCTCCAGCGGCGTCACCGAGACGCCGCCTTCCGGATGGTAATCCTGACACATCAGCCCGCCATGGGCGGCGATATACTGATCTTGCTTGCCGCAAGGCTCGCCAAGAACGTTCATCTCGATATGGCAAGCCGTCCGGGCCAGGTCCCTGGTCTCGATCCGCCGGCGCTGATAAGCGTTGAGCGCATGAAGAAGTCCGACGGTGAAACTGCCCGAGGAACCGAGCCCGGTTCCCGCCGGCACGTCGGCGATGCTGACGATTTCGATGTCGGGACCGACATCCAAGTGGCGCAACACCTCGCGGATCAGGCCGTGCTCGATGTCGCCCAGGACCTCGACATGCTCGGTCTTCGAGTATTTCAGGAAATAGCCCGGCCGGAACGTCTTGTTGGCGGTAATGTAAATGTACTTGCCGATCGCCGCCGAGATCACGAAACCGCCGAATTCTTCATAATAGGACGGCAGGTCGGTGCCGCCGCCGCCGATGGAAATCCTGAGCGGGGTTCGGGTGATGATCATGGCGCCTCGAACAAGTTTGAAAGTCCGTCGTCTTCAATATCCATGGCAATGCCTTCGGCGTAACCGCGATCGATGAGCACCGTTCGGCGGCGAGTCCGAAGCGCCGGCGGGCTCCGGAGGAGTTCCTCCTATCCTAGCATAAGCCGCGCCAATCACGCATAATCGTCCAATGGTTGATGGTGCTTCATACGATGCCCTGGATAAGGCCGTATCGGATATAGCCGAGGACGGCCTCGCCAAGTATCTAATGGACGCCGATCTGTCGCGGGCGGCGGTCGATTACTTGCACGAGTTTGGCATTCCCAAGCTGGCGGGCAAGCTCCTCGTCAGGGGAATCGCGCAACTTGTGGAATGGTCGGCCAAGAGCGCCGGTTCCAAAGTATACGGGATCGTCAAGGCGCGCCTTCGCCGACTGCCGTACTACGATAAACTGGAAAAAGGGATCGACAGGCTCACGGCCTACCTGAAAGGCGAGATCAAGAACGCCGCCGGAAAGACCCGTCCGCGCCACGATCAGGACTTCGCCAAGTCATTGACCGAATCCTTTCAGGACTCCCTGGAAGGCGTTGCAACCGTGGCGGACCTGCAAGATGTCGCCACCCAGCTTATCGACCGGCTGGCTCCCCAGCCGAAGCTGTTCCTGAACCTGTTCGACGCCGAAGGCGAGGAAGGCTTTAACCGCTTCTACTACGGTTCCCGGAAAATCGCCTTCGTCGGGCGCGAGGACGAGATGGCGCGGCTGGACGGGTTCCTCGACCACGACTCCCCGTTCCGTTGGTGGTTGATCCACGGCCCCGCCGGTTTCGGCAAGAGCCGGCTGGCGCTTGAGCTTTGCCTGAGGCGAGGTGGCTCCTGGCGGGTGGGGTTCCTGCCTTACGAACATACGGCCCGAGACGTGGACCGCTGGATTCCGGACGAGCCGATCCTGTTGGTGGCTGACTACGCCTCGGGCCAGGAGCGCGCCAAGGAACTGGGGCGCACCATCAGGGACCTGAGCAGGAGGTCCGGCGAATTTCCCTTTCCGGTCCGCTTGTTGCTCCTGGAGCGGGATGCCGGCGACTGGTGGCTTGACAGGCTGCGCGAATCCGGCGGCGACCGGCTTGAAACCGACAGGAACCGCCATGAAGAACCCATGCCCCTGGGCGGCCTTTCCGACGGCGGGTTGCGCCGCGTCATGCAAGCCTTCGGCCTGGCGGAGGCCCGGACGGCGGACCTGCTGCCGGAGCTACGCGAAATGGACCCCGAGGGCCGTCCCCTGTTCGCGGCCCTGATGGCCGACGCGGTGGCCGGCGGCCGGCCCCAGTCCCAGCTCTGGCGAGCCAAGGAAGAACTGATCGGTGACGTGTTGGACCGGGAAGAGGAGAGATTCTGGAAGCCGGCGGGGATTACAAACGCCGATAAGAATCTTCTGGCCCTGGCGACGCTCTGCGGCGGCGTCGGGCTTACGGATTTGAACGATCTTCCAGAAGGCCGCGGCCTTCTCGGCGGCCATAACGCCAGCCGCTACCGCGTCATGTCGGGCCGTGACGCCTCTGAACGCCTGGCGCCTCTGGAGCCGGACATCCTGGGGGAATGGTTTGTCCTCCATCACCTGCAACCCGGCGACGTTCTGGACGAACGGCTGGAGGACATGCGTAACCTTGCATGGCGGATGGCACCCTACGGCATGGCCGTGTTCCTGGATCGCGCCTCGCGGGATTTTCCCCGCCATGACGCCTTCCAAACCATCGCAACGGCCCCGGCCGAAGGAAACTTGGCGGCCGTCCTCTGGGCTCTGGTGGCGGTGAACCTCATCGGACGCCTCGCGGCGTCGGACCCCGATGCGGCGGTGCGCTGGTACGGCGACATTCAAACCCTTGCCGCCAATCATCCCAAAGAGCCGGCGCTACGCGAGCAACAGGCCAAGGCCGCCAACAACCTCATTGCAGACCTCGCGGCGTCGGACTCCGATGCGGCGGCGCGCTGGTACGGCGAAATCCAAACCCTTGCCGCCAATCATCCCAAAGGGCCGGCGCTACGCGAGCAACAGGCCAAGGCCGCCAACAACCTCATTGCAGACCTCGCGGCGTCGGACTCCGATGCGGCGGCGCGCTGGTACGGCGAAATCCAAACCCTTGCCGCCAAACATCCCAAGGAGGAGGTGCTGCGCGAGCAGCAGACCATGGCCGCCACCAACCTCATCTACCACCTCGCGGCGCCGGACCCTGTTGCGGCGGCGCGCTGGTACGGCGAAATCCAAACCCTTGCCGCCAAACATCCCAAGGAGGAGGCGCTGCGCGAGCAACAGGCCAACGCCGCCACCAATCTCATCAACCGCCTCGCGGCGTCGGACCTCGTTGCGGGGGCGCGCTGGTACGGCGACATCCAAACCCTTGCCGCCAAACATCCCAAGGAAGAGGCGCTGCGCAGGTTACAGGCCATGGCCGCCAGCAACCTCATCAACCGCCTCGCGGCGTCGGACCCCGTTGCGGCGGCGCGCTGGTACGGCGACATCCAAACCCTTGCCGCCAAACATCCCAAAGAAGAGGCGCTACGCGAGAAACAGGCCAACGCCGCCATCAGCCTCATTGCAGACCTCGCGGCGTCGGACCCCGATGCAGCGGGGCGCTGGTACGGCGACATCCAAACCCTTGCCGCCAAACATCCCAAGGAGGAGGTGCTGCGCGAGAAACAGGCCAGCGCCGCGTTCAACCTCATCAGCCGCTTTGCGGCGTCGGATCCCGATGCGGCAGCGCGCTGGTACGGCGACATCCAAGCCCTTGCCGCCAAACATCCCGAGGAGGAGGCGCTGCGCGAGAAACAGGCCAACGCCGCCATCAACCTCATCGGACACTTCGCGGCGTCGGACCCCGTTGCGGCGGCGCGCTGGTACGGCGACATCCAAACCCTTGCCGCTAAACATCCCAAGGAGAAGACGCTGCGCGAGTCACAGGCCAAGGCCGCCAACAACCTCATTGCAGACCTCGCGGCGTCGGACTCCGATGCGGCGGCGCGCTGGTACGGCGAAATCCAAACCCTTGCCGCCAAACATCCCAAGGAGGAGGTGCTGCGCAAGTCACAGGCCAAGGCCGCCACCAACCTCATTGCAGACCTCGCGGTGTCGGACCCCGATGCGGCGGCGCGCTGGTACGGCGACATCCAAACCCTTGCCGCCAACCATCCCAAGGAAGAGGCGTTGCGCGAGACACAGGCCATGGCCGCGTTTAACCTCTTCTTGGCCTGTGCGGAATCCGGGGATAAGGCCGGTGAAAAGCAAATGGTGGAGGACATTCGTCGGCTCGCCACGGAAAATCCCGGCCTTTCCGTCTGCCAGGAGGTGGCCGGGCGCCTTTCGTCCATTCTCAAGTCGGGGGAGGAGAAATAAACGGCCGGGGCACCGGGTGGCTTAAGGCCCATTCCAGTAACAGGCCGCCATCGCGAAGCGCCTCCCAGCTCTCCAGTCTCACCTCCTTGCCAGGCCGTGCTCGATGTCGCCGCCGCCGTGGGGACAAACGGAGCCCCTCAAGGCTAGCGTAAGCCGCGCCAATCATGCATAATCGTTCAATGATCGATGATGGCTCATACGATGCCCTGGATAAGGTCGCATCGGATATAATCAAGGACGGCCTCGCCAAGTATCTAATCGACGCCGATCTGTCGCGGCTGGCGCTGAACCTCATCGGACGCCTGGCGGCGTCGGACCCCGATGCGGCGGCGCGCTGGTACGGCGACATTCAAACCCTTGCCGCCAAACATCCCAAAGAGCCGGCGCTACGCGAGCAACAGGCCAAGGCCGCGTTCAGCCTCATCTACCACCTCGCGGCGGCGGACCCCATTGCGGCGGCGCGCCGGTACAGCGACATCCAAACCCTTGCCGACAATCATCCCAAAGAGCCGGCGCTGCGCGAGCTACAGGCCGTGGCCACCACCACCCTCATCGGACGCCTCGCGGCGTCGGACCCCGTTGCGGCGGCACGCTTGTACGGCGACATCCAAACCCTTGCCGCCAACCATCCCAATGAGGAGGTGCCGCGCCAGCAACAGGCCAAGGCCGCGTTCAACCTCGTCGGACGCCTGGCGGCGTCGGACCCCGACGCGGCGGCGCGCTGGTACGGCGACATCCAAACCCTTGCCGCCAATCATCCCAAGGAGGAGGAGGCGCGCGAGCTACAGGCCATGGCCGCCACCAACCTCATCGGACACCTCGCGGCGCCGGACCCCGATGCGGCGGCGAGCTGGTACGGCGACATCCAAACCCTTGCCGCCAACCATCCCAAGGAGAAGACGCTGCGCGAGTCGCAGGCCAAGGCCGCGTTCAACCTCATCGGACGCCTCGCGACGTCGGACCCCGACGCGGCGGCGCGCTGGTACGGCGACATCAAAACCCTTGCCGCCAAATATCCCAAGGAGGCGGCGTTGCGCGACCCACAGTCGAGGGCCGCCGCCAACCTCATCGGACGCCTGGCGTCGTCGGACCCCGATGCGGCGGCGCGCTGGTACGGCGATATCAAAACCCTTGCCGCCAAACATCCCAAGGAGGTGGCGTTGCGCGAGCGACAGGCCGAGGCCGCGTTCAACCTCATTGCGGACTTCGCGGCGGCGGACCCCGACGCGGCGGTGCGCTGGTACGGCGACATCAAAACCCTTGCCGCCAAATATCCCAAGGAGGAGGCGCGGCGCGAGCAACAGGCCAAGGCCGCGCTCAACCTCATCGGACGCCTCGAGGCGTCGGACCCCGATGCGGATGCGCGCTGGTACGGCGACATCAAAACCCTTGCCGCCAAATACCCCAAGGAGGAGACGCTGAGCGAATTGCAGACCATGGCCGCCACCAACCTCCTCGTGGCCTATGCGGAATCAGCGGATAAGGCCGGGGTAAAGCAAATGGAGGCGGACATTCGCCGGATCGCCGAGGAAAATCCCGGCATTCCCATCTGCCAGGAGGCAGCCGGACAGCTTGCGGTCATTCCCGAGTGGGAAGAGGAGACATAAACGGCCGGAACGTCTTGTTGGCGGTAATGTAAATGTACTTGCCGATCGCCGCCGTCACCCGCCCGGCGGCGGGGTCCGAGGCGCCGGCGCACCCCGGAGGCCCCTCTGGCCTAGGCTAGCGTATGCCGCGCCAATCATGCATAATCGTTCAATGGCTGATGATGGTTCATACGATGCCCTGGATAAGGCCGTATCGGATATAGCCGAGGACGGCCTCGCCAAGTATCTAATGGACGCCGATCTGCCGCGGGGGGCGGTCCATTACTTGCATGACGAGTTGGGCATTCCCAAGCCGGCGGGCAGGCTCCTTGTCAGGGGAATCGCGCAACTGGCGGAGTTGTCAACCAAGGGCGCCGGTTCCCATGCGGACGGCATCGTCAAGGCGCGCCTTCGCCGACTGCCGCATTTCGATCAACTGGAAAAAGGACTCGACGGGCTCACGGCCTACCTGAAGGGCGAACTCAGGATAGCCGCCGGAAAAACCCGTCCGCGCCACGACCAGGACTTCGCCGGGTTATTGACCGAATCCCTTCGGGACTCCCTGGAAGGCGTCGCGGCCGCGGCGAACTTGCGGGATGCCGCCGCCCAGCTTATCGCCGAGTCAACTCCCCAGCCGAAGCTGTTCCTGAACCTGTTCGACGCCGGGAGCCAGGAAGATTTGAACCGCTTCCACTACAGCACCCGGAAAACCCCCTTCGTGGGGCGCGAGAACGAGATGGCGCGGCTGGACGGGTTCCTCGACCACGACTCCCCGTTCCGTTGGTGGTTGATCCACGGCCCCGCCGGTTGCGGCAAGAGCCGGCTGGCGCTTGAGCTTTGCCTGAGGCGGGGCGGCTCCTGGCGGGTAGGGTTCCTGCCTTGCGAACATACGGCCCAGGACGTGGATGGCTGGATTCCGGACGAACCGATCCTGTTGGTGGCTGACTACGCCTCGGGCCGGGAGCGCGCCAAGGAGCTAGGGCGCGCCATCAGGGACCTGAGCGGGAGGGCCGGCGAATTTGCCTTTCCGGTCCGCCTGTTGCTCATCGAGCGGGATGCCGGCGACTGGTGGCTTGACAGGCTACGCGAATCCGCTGGCGGCCGGCCTGAAGCCGACAAGAGCCGCCATGAAGAACCCATGGCCCTGGGCGGTCTTACCGAGGGCGTGTTGCGCCGCGTCATGCAAGCCTGCGGCCTGGCGGAGACCTGGATGGCGGAGCTGCTGCCGGCGCTACGCGAAATGGACCCCGAGGGCCGTCCCCTGTTCGCGGCCCTGATGGCCGACGCGGTGGCCGGCGGCCGTCCCCCTTCCCAGTTCTGGCAAGCCGACGGGGAGCTGATCGGCGGCGTGTTGGTCCGGGAAGAGGAGAGATTCTGGAAACCGGCGGGGATTACCAACGCCGACAAGGATCTTCTGGCCCTGGCGACGCTCTGCGGCGGCGTCGGGCTTGGTGATTTGAGCGCCCTTCCAGAAGGCCCCGGCCTTCTCGACGGCCATGACGCCAACCGCTACCACCTCATGTCGAGCCGTGACGCCTCTGAACGCCTGGCGCCTCTGGAGCCGGACATCCTGGGGGAATGGTTTGTCCTCCATCACCTGCAACCCGGCGACGTTCCGGGCAAACGGCTGGAGGGCATGCGTGAGCTTGCATGGCGGATGGCACCCCGCGGCATGGCCGTATTCCTGGATCGCACCTCGCGGGATTTTCCCCACCATGATGCCTTCCAAGCCATCGCAACGGCCCCGGCCGAAGGAAGCTTGGCGGCGGTCGTCCTCTGGGCTCGGGTGACGGTTAACCTCATCGGACGCTTCGCGGCGCCGGACCCCGATGCGGCGGCGCGCTGGTACGGCGACATCCAAGCCCTTGCCGCCAAACATCCCGAGGAGGGGGCGCTACGCGAGCAACAGACCAAGGCCGCCAACAACCTCATCAGCAGCCTCGCGGCGTCGGACCCCGAGGCGGCGGCGCGCTGGTACGGCGACATCCAAGCCCTTGCCGCCAACCATCCCAAAGAGGAGATGCTACGCGAGTCACAGGTCAGGGCCGCCACCAACCTCATCTTCCGCCTCGCGGCGTCGGACCCCGATGCGGCGGCGCGCTGGTACGGCGACATCAAAACCCTTGCCGCCAACCATCCCAAGGAGAAGGCGCTGCGCGAGTCACAGGCCAGGGCCGCCAACAACCTCATCAACCGCCTCGCGGCGTCGGACCCCGATACGGCGGTGCGCTGGTACGGCGACATCCTAACCCTTACCACCAAACATTCCGAGGAGGCGGCGCTACGCGAGACACAGGCCAAGGCCGCCACCAACCTCATCTACCACCTGGCGGCGCCGGACCCCGATGAGGCGGCGCGCTGGTACGGCGACATCCAAGCCCTTGCCGGCAACCATCCCGAGGAGAAGGCGCTGCTCGAGCACCAGTCCAAGGCCGCGTTCAACCTCTTCTTGGCCTGTGTGAAAGCCGGGGCCATGGCCGGAGCGAAGCAAATGGCGCAGGGCATTCTCCGGCTCGCCGCGGAAAATCCCGGTCTTCCCGTCTGCCGGGACGCGGCCGAGCGCCTTGCGCCCATTCTCAAGTCGGGGGAGGGGAAATAGCCCGGCCGGCGCCGCCGCCGCCGATGGAAATCCGGAGCGGGGTTCGGGTGACGGTCATGGCGTCTCGAACAAGCTTAAGAACCCGCCGTCTTCAATATCCATGGCAAGGCCTCCAGCAAGCCGGCGCAAGCGAAATCCATCTCTCCGGGCCGTTTCTCGGCGTAACCGCGATCGATGAACACCGTTCGGCAACCCGCCCGCTTGCCGGCTTCGATATCGCTCCAACGGTCGCCGACCATAATGCTGGATACGAGGTCGATGTCAAAATCCACGGCCGCCTCCAGCAGCAGGCCGGGGCGCGGCTTGCGGCAGGCGCAGCCATCGCCGTCGTCGTGGGGACAAACCCGGATGGCGGCGAGCCCTAAGCGCCGGCGCAAGGCCTCGTTGATGGCATCGACCCGTTGCCGGATCTGGGTCCCCCTGGCGATATCCGGCTGGTTGGTGACAGAGATCAGCAGCCAGCCGGCGGCGCCGAGACGACGGCAGGCGTCCTCGGCGCCAGCGAGCAAATGCAAGTCCTCGACCGAGGCCGGCGGATAAGGACGGCCGTCGCGGACGACGGCTTGGTTGAGAACGCCGTCGCGGTCGAGAAACACGGCGCGGCGCGTCCGCTTAGCGGTTGCCGGCCCGGACATCTTCGATCAACGCCTCCAGGGAACGGCGGAGCGCTTGGCGTGACGAATGACGGCACTTCCAGCCCAATTTCCGAATGCGGCCGGTATCGAAGCGAACGACGGGCACGTCGCCCTTCCAGCCGCGTTCGCCGCCGCTGAAACGATATTCGACCCGTTCCGTGCTCAGCCCGGCGCACTCGACGGCAAGATCGGCGATCTCCTTGACGGTGATGTAATCACCGCTCGCCACATTGAAGACGTTGTACTTAACGGCCGAGCCCGCGTTGGCTTGCAGCACGGCCGAGATGACGTCATCGACATGGATGTAGGATTTGCTCTGGCGGCCATCGCCTAGAATGTCAAGGCGGCTGGGCTCAGTGAGCAGACCGCGAATGAAATCGAAACCGACACCATGAGTCTGGCGAGCACCGACCACATTGCCAAGCCGAAAGATACAAGCCGAGAGATCGAACATATGGCAATAGGCGGCGATGATCGCCTCGCCCGCCAGCTTGCTGGCGCCATAGGTGGAAATGGGCACCAGCGGCCCGTGGTCCTCGTTGATCTCCAGTTCCCCAAGGTCGCCGTAGATACCGCTTCCCGAGGCGTAAAGGAGGCGCCGGCAGCCGGAAATACGCATCGCCTCGACAACGTGGTGGGTCAGCGCCGTGCCTTCGTCGAAATCTATTGCCGGTTGGTTCGCGGCCAGCGCGATGTCGGGGTTGGAGGCGAGGTGAATGACCAGGTCGTGGCGGCGCGCCGTCTCGGTCAGGCGATCCTGGTCCTTGACGTCGGCGCGGACCACCTTCAGCCTGGGATCGTCGAGATGACACTGAAAGTGCCATTCGCGGCCGGAGGAGAAATTATCGTAAAGGGTGACGGCGGCGACGCCGGCATCGGCGAGCAAGCGATCGGTGAAATGGCTGCCAATGAACCCGGCCCCGCCGACGATCAGGTAGCGGGAATGTCCGGCGGTCAACGCATGGACTCCCACTTCGTCTGAGCGGTTTTCAAAGCCGGATGGCTGACCAGCAGGTGCCAGATCACCGCCACCAGTCCCTCGCAGTGGGGGGTGATCAGTTGTGGGTTGAGCGGCGGAATGACGACGCAGACATCGGCGGCCTGGGCCGTAAATCCGTCCGCCGAGCCGACAACCCCATAGATCCCGGTGCCGGACTTGCGGGCGAGCTCGAGGGCGCGGACAAGGTTGACGGAAATGTTTTTCTCCCTGTTGCCGCCGCCGACCGAAAACACCAGCACCGCGTCCATGGCGTTCAGGCGCGATCCCTTCAGCCACTCGGCGAAGACCGATTCCCATCCCTCGTCGTTGGTCCGCGCGGTCAGTTCGGAGACGTTGTCGGTGGGGGCATAGGCCTCGAACCCGCAAATCTTGCGGAAATCATTGACGGCATGGCTGGCATGGCCGGCGGAGCCGCCGACGCCAAGGATGAAAAGCCTGCCGCCGCGGTCACGGACCGTCGCCAGACCTCGCGCCATTTCCTCGATCTTGGGGCGGTCGATGGCGGCGATGATGGCCATCGTTTCCTCAAGGTAGCGATCAACGAATTGGGCCATTCGGCCATCATATTCGGTTTCGCCATCCGCCGCCACCAAGGGCGTATCAAGGTAGCCAGTGGCTCCGGAGAACTACCCTAAAGGTCGTTGCCCAAAATTTACAAATTAAAGGCAGAACATAAACTTGTTTTCAAACCCCACCATCTGAAACATCCCTTGGCAAAGCACGTCCCGGCCAAGAAGCATCTTAAAATTTGCTCCGTCGGACCGAAATTCCGTAAGCATGACGTCATTTCCCATGCGCTTCTTGAGATTTGCCTGGAGTCCCAAAAGGAAAAACCAAGTCCGCAAGATAGATATTCATCGTGCTTAACCCCGATGCGGACATCATTTGCGTCTTCCCAATCACAGGAAGATCAAGCTTCACAGCTATGTCATGAAGTATACAGGTAGCTGACGCTCCCGTATCAAAGAGAGCGTCTACTGCTGTAACCTTAACTTTTTTGGTGGCTGAGGATCGGATAAGGAAGCGGGCTTAACGAGCCCGATTGCCCAAATCGGACCCTTGCTCGGATCGAATGATATGGAGACACATGGCATGTGAGAAATACCCTAAATCGACGGCCTCTTTTTTGACCTGCTGGATCGAAAAAAGCCCGTCCTCATAGGTACGCGAAGCAAACACAATAGCGTCCGCTATCGTATCAAAGGAGGCCACCATTTCCCGGTTCCGTAGCACTACGAACTTTCCTTCCTTCTCTTCGAGAAGGCTTGGCAGCATCTTTTTGAACGCTTCGTAATTTTCGTCCACGGCTTTTTGCTTTGCTTTGTCAGTCATGCCTGATCTCACCATGACAACCCTCCCATGGATGTCTTTACAAGTGATTTAAGCATTTTTTGCCAATCCTGCAAAGATTCATCATTTCCGGGTGTCCCCGGACGCCAGAATCGCCATGCCCCTCACGCGCTCCTGGGGCGGCGGCCGTCTCCGCAAGCAACCGTTACATATTGATTTGAATGAAGGCCGGACCGATGACCACGGAGAACAACAGCGGCAGGAAAAAAATGATCATCGGCACGGACAGTTTCGCCGGCAAGGCCGCCGCCTTCTTCTCGGCCGCCGACATCCGCTCGTCGCGCTTTTCCTGGGACAGGACCTTAAGGGCGACGCCGACCGGGGTTCCGTATTTTTCCGATTGGATCAACGCCGTCGCCAGGCTTTTGGCGGCCGGCATGCCGGTGCGGCTAACGAAATTTTCATAGGCCTGCCTGCGGTCGCTTAAATACGTCAGTTCGGCCGAGGTCAATCCCAGTTCCTGGGCAAGAATCGGTGACGAGTCCATGATCTCCTCGGTGACGCGGGCGAAAGCGCTTTCAACGCCCAACCCGGCTTCCACGCAGATGACCATCAGGTCGAGGACGTCGGGAAAGGTTTGAGACATCTCTTTCTGGCGTTTTTGCGCGAGGTTTACCAAAAAAACCTTCGGCAGGTAGAATCCCGCCACGCCGCCGGCCCCGATGATGACCAGCTTCAGGAAGGCGGGATAAGGGAAGTTTTGCCACATATTGACGACAAAGAGGGTGACCAGGAATCCGGCGATAATCCCCATGGCGCGGGACGCAACATAGACAATGACCGTTGAGCGGCCCCGAAAACCGGCCTGCATAAGGCTCTCCCGGATTCCCTTGGAGGAAAGATAATTTTGCAGTTTCAGCCCCGAGAGCACCTTTTGCAAAAGTTCGACATAGCCCTTCCGCTGGCCCTGGCGAATGGCCGAAGGCTTGGCGAGCTCTTCTTTCTGTTTCTTGCTCAGTTCCCCACGCCGCTTGCTCAACACCGTCTGGATGCGCGCCGCGCGTCTGCCGCGCATGAGGAAGGTAAAGCCGACGGCGATGACGGCAACAACCGCCCCGCCCACCAGGACCCACATGATGATTGAAGAAACATCAAAACGCATTTACCCGGCCTCCTCAGACCTTGAAATTAATCATCTGGCGCATCACCATGATTCCGCAAAACAACCAGAAGGCATCGATGTAAAGAATCCAATTTCCGGCCGAGGTGGTGAACAGCAGCATCAAGTATTCGGGATTGATCAAGGACAGGAAACCCGAGACGAAGAAAGGCAGGGAGCCGATGATCATCGCCGACGACTTGGCTTCGCTGGACAGGGCCTGCACCTTATCCCTGAGTTTTTTGCGGTCACGCAAGACAGTGGAAAGATTGGAGAGCGTATCGGCTAAATTGCCCCCCGTTTGTTTTTGGATTTGAGTGACGATGGCGAAGAACCTGTATTCCGGCGTGGGCAGGCGTTGCAGACCACGAGCGAGGAGTTCATCGAGCGTCATGCCGAGGTTCTGACCCTCGACGAGAAGGCGGAATTCCTCGCCTAAAGGGGGTTCGAACTCGCGGGCGACAACCGTGAAGCATTCGTTGACCGGCAGTCCCGATTTGATGCCGCGGACGATCAAATCGATGGCCTCGGCAAAGTGCTTGGTGAAATGTTTCTGCCGGCGGCCGGCGACGATTCTGAGGAAAAGCCTCGGCAGCAACAAGAGGCCGATCAAGAAAGCCGCGCCGCCGCCGATGATCGTGGAGGTCAGGGTCTCCGGGTTCATCGCCATCAGGTAAAAAAACGCCATCAAGACGCCGGCGCATAAACTGCAAAATAGATAAACCTGAATCGAGATGTGGAAGCCGGCCTGCAGGATTTCCTCGCCGATCGCTTCCACGAAGCCTTTCTTCTCGCCTTTCGACGCCAGTTGTTTGACCTTCTCCTGAATGCGTTTCTGCCTTCGGCTTTCGACCCTTTCCGACTGGCCCGGGCCGTCGATCACGCCGATCTGGGCCATGCGCCGGCGCAAAAGAACTTTCGGGCGGATGACCATGGTGGCGCCGATGATCCCACCGCCGATTAACAGCAAGGCGGCCACCGAGCCGACGATGATCAGGATGATGGTTTCCTCGGTCATGTCAGGCCATGCTCCATATTCAAGGCTTTCGCCAGTTTCTGTTCGAGGCCGAAATAGCGAGCCTTGTCCCAAAACTGCGGGCGCAAGCCGGTGGGCTCGTGGCTACCGAAAATTTTGCCGTTTTCGTCTTCGCCTTCGAATTCGAACAGGAAAATATCCTGAAGGGTGATGATGTCTCCTTCCATGCCGAGCACCTCCGTGACATGGGTGATCTTGCGTGAACCGTCGCGCAGGCGTTGCGCCTGGATGATGATGTGGATGGCCGCGGCGATCTGTTCGCGCACCGCTTTCGAGGGCAGGTTATAGCCGCCCATGGCGATCATGTTCTCGACACGGCTCAAGGCCTCGCGCGGGTTGTTGGCATGAATGGTCCCCATCGAACCGTCGTGGCCGGTATTCATGGCTTGCAACAGGTCGAAGGCCTCGGGACCGCGAACCTCGCCGACGATGATGCGTTCGGGGCGCATGCGCAGGCAGTTCTTGACCAGATCGCGCATGGAAATCTCGCCGGCGCCTTCCAGGTTCGGGGGACGGGTTTCCAGGCGCACGACATGGGGTTGCTGAAGCTGCAGTTCGGCGGCGTCCTCGCAGGTGATGATGCGCTCCGACGTATCGATGAAGTTTGTCATGCAGTTGAGCAAGGTGGTTTTGCCGGAACCGGTGCCGCCGGAAATCAGAATATTGCAGCGGCAGGCGGAAGCGACCTCGAGCAATTTCGCTCCTTCTTCCGTGATGCTGCCGAACGACACCAGTTTTTCCAGCGTCAATTTTTCCTTGGAAAATTTGCGGATGGTCAAGGCGGCGCCGTCGATGGCCAGCGGCGGCGCGATGACGTTGACGCGGGAGCCGTCCTGGAGACGGGCGTCGCAGATGGGGCTTGATTCGTCGACCCGGCGTCCAACCGCCGTCACGATGCGCTGACAAATGTTCATCAGTTGCGCGTTATCGCGGAATTTGACCTCGGTCAGTTCCATCTTTCCGCCGGATTCGATATAGACGCTGTCGGCGCCGTTGACCATGATGTCGGCGATGTCGTCGCGCATCAATAACGGCTCCAGGGGACCGAGACCCAGGATATCGTTGATGATGTCGAAGATAACCTGTTGCTGTTCCTGAGCGGACATGATCAGGTTCCGCATGCTGATGATCTCGGCGACCATATCGGTTATTTCCTCGCGGACCTCGTCCGGCCGCAGCTTGCTGATCTCGTCCAGGTCGACGGCTTCCAGGAGGTCGTTGAAGACGGCGACCTTGATTTCGGCCAACCTCTCGATCGCCGCCGCCGACGGCACCATGCCGATATCCACCATGCGGTCGGCGGCGGATTCCACGGGTTCGGGTTTTGCCGGCTCGGGTTCGGGTTTGGAGGCAACGCGTTCAGGTGCCGCCGCCGCCGGCGCCACGGGTTCGGGCGCCGCCGCCGCGGGCTCGGGCGCCGCGGGTTCGGGCGCCGCCGCCGGCGCGGGCCTGGGCTCGGGCTCGGGCGCCCGCCGAGGAACGGGTTTCTTGTCGACCGCTTTTTGTTCTGTTCCCCGTCGTCCGAACATTACGCTTTAACCTCTTTTATCATTTTTTCTTTTTGCTTTTCTTGAACAAGTTCATAAGGCCTTTTTTTCCTTTCTCTTCCTCTTCCCCTTCCCCTTTCTCGCGGGCGCTGATCAGCTTGGCCAGTTCAATAATCGCCGCCGTCGCCTTGCTCTTGGCGCTGGCTTTCGACATCAACGCGCCAGTGTTCAACGCTTTCCCGAACCCATCGGGATCATAAGGGATCGATAACGCCGGTTCCAGGGCAAGGGCATCCTTGAAATCCTTGCCGGACAAATCGGCTTTTTTCGCCGCTCCCACTTGATTGAAAACCAAGCGGGTGGGAACGTCGGAACCCCGTACCGCCCCCATGAATTCTATCATATTTTTGGCGTTTCTGAGATTGGTAAGATCGGGCCGGGTGACGAGAACCATGTCATCGGCCTCGGTAAGCGCCTCGCGGACCCAGGGTTCCCAGATATGGGGAATGTCGAGGATGATGAATTCCGCCATCACTTTGACGACCTTGATGATCGCGGCGTAGGATTCAGCGGTGAACTGTATGCCGGCGCTCAAGGAAGCCGGCGAGGCCAGAACGGATGTCCGGTCGTCGAATTCCATGAGATACTGATGAAGGAGGCTTTCATCCAGGCGGTTGATGTTGGCGAAAACGTCGGCAATCGTCTGGCGCGGCTGCATATTGAAATTCAAGGCCGCCGTTCCACAGAAAATATCCATGTCGACGACAATCGCGTCCTCTTCGTAAGCCTTGGTTAGTTCGTAGGCCACGTTGTGGGCGATGACGCTGCTTCCGACCCCGCCGGCGACACCGAAAAACGCAATGACCCGTCCGCTCCTTTCCATATCCTCGTCCTTGAATATATTGACAATGGAATTCTTCAGCGCATCCACCGTCACCGGCCCGACGAGGTAGTCGCTGATGCCAAGGCCGATCAGGTTTCGGTAAAGCGCGATATCGTTCTCGGCGCCGATGAGCAGCACGAAGGTATCGGGAGCGCAGACGTCGGCCAGACCGCCAAGCTGATCGAAAAGCGCATCGCCCTGGGCTTTGCTTTCGACGATCAAAAGCGGCGGCGTCTTGTTCTCGGCTAGGTAAGCGAGGGCCCGGTCGATTCCGCCCTCATGGGTCTCAATCCGGCTGCGAAGGAAAACCCGGTCTTCCTTCATCGCTTCAACGGCGGCAACCGATTCCTCGGAGAGAAGGAAGGCTGCAATGGGAATTCTCAGAATCAAGGTGGCGATCCTCCAGGGGATGGTTATTCCGACGGGTGGCCTGCCCCCATTAAGTGGTCCAGCGTCTATGAGAGAGTTCGGCGCGGTTTCATGCCCTGCTGTGCAGGCTGGAGCGTAGCGTAAGCCTGGACAGCAGGGCGGGGCAAGATGGTTTGTGGCGCC
>Ga0187833_10002898_pt1 | contig 17948 bp, 19 predicted proteins | sample ETNtaG_37_FD_167968 | JGI IMG/M metagenome (GOLD analysis project Ga0187833, IMG submission 167968) | Marine microbial and viral communities from oxygen minimum zone, Eastern Pacific Ocean - ETNP2014_SV_400_PacBio MetaG (Illumina Assembly) | ecosystem: Environmental > Aquatic > Marine > Hypoxic...
CTGGACGAGTCTCTCTTCCTGGGCGGGATGAGCAAGGCTCAATTTCTTAGTGCTTATGAAGCGGATATCTTTTTTGATGACCAGTCTGAGCATTGCCAGCTGGCAAGCGAGGTAGTGCCATCTGGCCACGTGCTCCACGGTGTCAGGAACAGGGACAAAGACCGTGGGTAAACGCAGAGGGATTAAATACAAGGCGTATCAGGGTTCCCCAGGGTCCTCGCAGCACGCCATGCTATCTATTCTCCAATTGAATAGTTATAGTTATTTTAATACGATTTGTGTATATCTAAGAACCACGACATTGATCAGAGATGAACTGTTGTTCCGGCTACTCTCACGGTGATAGAGGAGTGTAAATGAAGCTGCAACAGCTACGATATATTTGGGAAGTTGCGCACCATGACCTGAACGTTTCTGCTACGGCACAGAGTCTGTATACATCGCAACCAGGCATTAGCAAGCAAATACGTTTACTTGAAGATGAGCTTGGCGTGGAAATTTTCTCCAGGAGCGGTAAGCACCTGACACGAATAACCCCGGCAGGAGAAACAATCATTGAGCAGGCAGGCGACATTCTGCGCAAGGTAGAGAGTATCAAGCGAGTCGCGCAGGAGTTCAGTAACGAAAAGCGCGGCAGCCTCGACGTCGCTACTACCCATACTCAGGCTCGATATGCATTGCCACCAGTAATCAGCAAATTCATCGATCAATATCCGGAAGTTTCGCTGAATATGCACCAGGGAACTCCAATGCAGATTGCTGAACTGGCAGCTAACGGTACCGTTGACTTCGCGATAGCAACGGAGGCGATGGAACATTTTGGTGACCTGATTATGATGCCCTGTTACAGGTGGAATCGCTGTATTGTCGTACCAAGAGACCACCCCCTGGCGCGGTTATCATCGCTGACACTTGAAGATGTTGCCGCACACCCGATCGTTACCTATGTATTCGGCTTTACGGGCAGATCAAAGCTGGATGAGGCATTCAAGCAGAACGGCTTGACACCCAAGGTTGTATTTACCGCGACGGATGCGGATGTCATAAAGACCTATGTCCGTCTAGGCCTGGGGATCGGCATAATGGCACAGATGGCCTATAGCCCGGAGCAGGATGCAGATCTCGTATCTTTGGATGCCAGTCACCTGTTTGCTCACAGCACCACGATGATCGGTTGCAGGAAGGGCACCTTTCTGCGTGGCTATATGTACGACTTTATTGAACTGTTTGCACCACACCTCAACCGTGAACTCGTGACTGAAGTATTTACCCTACAGACAAGGGCCGAGCTTGATGAGCTGTTCACAGATTTAACACTGCCCCTGCATTAAGGACCCCGCACGATGGACGTTGTATGTCTTGATCTTGAAGGCGTTCTGGTTCCAGAAATCTGGATTCAGTTTGCCGAAAAAACCGGTATTGATGAACTGAGGGCTACCACCAGAGATGTTCCCATATATGATGACCTAATGCGGCAAAGGTTGTCGTTATTGGATGCCCACGACCTGAAACTAGATGACATCCAGCGGGTCATTGCTGAGATGGGACCTCTGCCCGGAGCTAAGGAATTTCTTGATGGCCTAAGGCAAGATTACCAGGTAATTATTCTCTCAGATACTTTTTATGAGTTTGCACAACCCTTAATGCGTCAGTTAGGCCAGCCAACCCTATTTTGTCATCGCCTTGAGATTTCCTCCGAAAACCGGGTCGCTGATTACCGGTTACGTAAAAAGGATCATAAACGTGAGTCAGTAGAATCCCTAAAACAGCTGAACTTCAAAGTTTATGCAGCTGGTGATTCCTATAACGATACGGCAATGCTGCGGGAAGCCCATGCAGGATTTCTGTTTCGAGCACCGGACAATGTTATTACTGAGTTTCCTCAGTTTTCCGTGTGCACTGAGTTTGATGAGTTAAGAGCGCTTATTGATGCGGCGGCCGGTTGCTCTGAAGCATGAGCATTGAAGGGCGTACGTCTTTATTATTCTACTCCGCCCCATAGCGTAGTCGTCGGTATTGCGACCGGAAACTCATTACCTTCGTAACGTAGCGCCTTGTTTCAGGGTAGGGCGGTATTCTATTGTACTTTTCAACCGCGGAAGCACCCGCATTGATGTTCTCTCTTGGGATGTTCTCTCTTGGATTGTGCCGATCTCTGACCTGATACTGGCTTGCGGTATCCGCCATCAGTTGCATAAGACCAGTAGCACCCTTGGTTGATATTGCATCCGGATTGAATCCTGATTCGACCTGGATCACAGCCTCAATCAGTGCTGGATCGATATCGAATCGGCTGCTGGCCGTTTTGATATAGGATTGAAATTTATGCGGCCCACCCGCTGAAATCGGTCGGTTAGCAAGAATATGGCCAACATCTTTCAATGAGTCGCGTTTATTAATGAGTTGATATCCCCGCATTGGGCGATCTGAAATCATTCGCTCCCCATCGGGTCCTCGGTAAATGTAAACTTCCGCTATTGCAAGCGGTGCATATTGCACGATACAGATTAGGGTAACGATCTTAAGATGGTGACTAAGACTCAAGTTGACAATTCACTAATCGTTATATGAGGGATGCTGATTTTACTTGGTTTTGGAGAGCCGTCAAATTTACCTTTAAGGCAACAACTAGTCACAGAGTGTGATTTTTGCAACTACATTCTCAGTTGTCGCAAATTTGGATCACTCAAACCTGACTCCCAGGCAGCTGTAAACTGCCGGCCGAGCCTGTTGCACTCCGTTATATCAGAGAAATTTGCATAGCCATCATAAACCTCATAATCCAGGCGATAAACAATACCGGTATCATCGACCAGCATATACTCATGGTTAAGCTGGCGAAGTTCCGGGTGAACAATCTTCATCTTTATTGAAGATGATAGCTTACGACTGACTTCCAAGAGCGCATGCCCGTTTCTTGTCATTCGATGTGAATCAAACAGTAAAATTTCGATATGCGTATTTCGATTTTTGCGAGCCAGGGCCGAAAATATGTCTCGCAAATCATTATTGTCGAACAGTTTGTGTTCAAGCACGGGGGAATATACGCGAATGGAAGTAGTCGCCTGTTTCGCCATTTCCAGAATGACATTCCTGTAATCTTCTTCACGCCGTAAAAGGATAAGCCTTTTATCAGAGCCAAGCTTATAGACAATTTCAGATTCACTGTAATGATCGCCATCAACTCGAGGTCTCTGAAGTGGTTCATGGACATCTTCAAGTACAGTAGCCTTGTTATAAGTTTGGTACCCCGTATCAAATTTTTCGAAGGCTTCGCCTTTTTTTTCAAATCCCGCCCGGGTCAGGAACTTGTTCAACCCAGCCATTGCTTCCATGCGAACTTCCGACAAGCCATAACGAGTAGCCTTGCCAACCGCCAACTCCAGCAGCGACCGACCAACTCCTTCGTTCCGATGCACGGACATAACTGCCAGATGAGAGATATCCCCGGCAAGTGACATTCTGATCACTCCAACTATCTGACCTGACTCATCCTTGGCTACCCAGTGGAGAGCATCATCATCAGCCTCGTCACCAATGAACGATTCCGGCAAGCCAAGCTCATGAACGAAGACTATCTCGCGAACTTTTCTTATGATTTTTCCAATCTCTGTAAATGAAACCTCGCCTGTATCAAACTGCTTGACTGAAATCCCAGGGTTAATCTCGGTTGCCTTCAGACGCAGGACTCTGTCATCCAGGGGAAGTAGATCCTGAACCATTCGCTGATGCAGTGATTTCTTATCTTCAGGCTTCTCGCTGGCAGGAGTAAAACCCGCGCCTTCACAGAAGTCCTGAAGGCCGTCCGGTGCAACGAGTTCGACCTGCTCCAGTCCGAGGTGCCTTGCCTTGTCTATTGCCTGTTCAAGTAATGCTTTACCTACACCAGCGCCCCTAAAATTTTCGAGCACTGCCAGTTGATCGATTTGACCGTCTGGTTTTAGGCGTACCGTACCGATCGGCGCGTCTTTTGAGTCCGTAGCAAGCCAATGAAAGCCTTCTTCATCAGCACTGTCTACGTCACCTGAACCGTTCGCTCCCTGTTCCACCTCAAAAACAAGATGCCGAATGTTTGATAGTATGCTGCGCTCGCTTGGCCAGTCAGCTTCACGGATGTTAAATCGACGGAGTGAGAATTCTTCGTCCACGGCATTATTCCGTGAGAAGTTTTTCCACGAGTGCCTCAGCCACACCTATGTAGTTTGCCGGGTTGATCGAGCGTATCTGGGCTTTAGCTATATCAGGCAAGTCGAGGTCTTCTATCATTGACTCGATTTTCGCCTGATCAAGCGATTCTCCCCGGGTGAGGACCTTCAGTTTTTCGTATGGCTCTTCTATGCCATATTTGCGCATGATGGTTTGGATTGGCTCTGCGAGGACCTCCCAACTGCCCTCCAGATCCTTTGCAAGTGCCGAATGGTTCAGTTCAAGTTTAGACATACCCTTCAGGCAGGACCGGTAAGCAATCATCGAGTAGGCAAACCCACTGCCAAGATTCCGTAACACCGTGGAGTCAGTCAGATCGCGCTGCCACCTGGATACGGGCAACTTCTCCGCCAGATGCCCAAGTATGGCATTTGCGATTCCCAGGTTGCCCTCTGAGTTTTCAAAATCAATTGGGTTCACCTTGTGAGGCATTGTTGATGAGCCGGTTTCGCCATCAACTCTCTTCTGCTTGAAGTAGGCAATAGAAATGTAAGCCCATATGTCACGATTAAAATCCAGGAGGATCGTGTTGAACCGTGATGTCGCGTGGAACAGTTCCGCTATGTAGTCGTGTGGCTCTATTTGCGTTGTATACGAGTTCCATGTCAGACCAAGGGATGCCACAAATTCCTGGCTGATTTCTATCCAATCAAGGTCTGGGTACGCAGCCACATGGGCGTTGTAGTTGCCAACAGCACCGTTGAGCTTGCCCAGGATGACGACGTCTTCGATCTGTGCGGCCTGCCGTCGCATCCTGGCGACAACATTAGCTAACTCCTTGCCCATAGTCGTGGGGGAGGCCACCTGGCCATGGGTTCGCGAAAGCATCGGTATGGAGGCGTATTTCCTCGCCATAACTGAAATCTGCTCTATTATCTCCCCAATGTATGGCACCAGTAACTGTTCTCTGATCGATTTCAGTATCAGTCCATGAGACAGGTTATTAATGTCTTCGGATGTGCAGGCGAAGTGGACAAATTCAGCATACCGGATGAGATGGGCATCACCGGAGGCTGCAAATTTTTCCTTTATAAAATACTCAACCGCTTTAACGTCGTGATTGGTCGTCTTCTCAAATTCCTTGACTCGCCTGGCATCATCTATAGAGAAGTCAGCAACAAGGCCTTCAACCACATCAATACTGGCATCCGGCAGGGGAAGCAACTCAACAATACCGGGATGAGCCGCAAGGAACTGAAACCAGCGAATTTCAACCAGTAGACGGTGATATATCAGGCCATATTCACTTGCAGAAGCACGAAGCGGCGCCGTAGCAGCGGCATAGCGTCCGTCAATGGGTGATACAGAAGTCAAGGGTGAGAGATCAATGTTCATTTTTATACACCACTTTATATTATCTACTTAACATATTGATATTATTACATATTTGCAAGAGCATTGATGAGCGGCTTCCTTGCGGCGATCAAGTGCCAGCGCCGACCGCCTAGTTGATGCCATAGAACAGCCGAGCGCATACCTGCCAGTAGCAGTGCCCTGATCCTGTTAATGTTGAATGAGTTGCGCAAATGAGTCTCGTGCCCCTGCACCTTAATGCGAGGTTCAAAACACCCTAGAGTATCACGATAAAGCGCCGCCAGTTCCGCTTCAACTGCCGCGTCATTAATAGGCTGTTGCTTGAGATCAAACGTGCGTTTTTTGTCAATACTGCTGATCCCTGCGCCAAGCTCTCGCAGGCAGTCAGGGTGTTGGGCGAGCCGTCGTTCTAGTTGCAGCAACAGAAGTGCATATCGGACCACGTCGACGTGCCCGAGCAAGTTGAAACGCATAATCAGGTCAGTAGTTAGCTTAATGCCCAGGCTGACCCCTGACCCGCCGCCATAAACATCACTAGCGCTACCGGGACTGGTTACAAAGATGCTATTGAGGCTGGCTTCCAGATGATCCTGGGCCGCCATTCCAGACCTTGAGATAGTCGATATCAGGTGAACTGCCTGAACAAGACCCGCCAGGGCAAGCACCCTTTCTTCATGGTCATGTTTAGAGTTCATAGTGCCGCCACAATTGAAGACAGGTTGGACGTGATAATACCGCCCCCCAGGCATATGTCTCCTTCGTAAAAACATGCCCACTGACCCGGTGTTACAGCCCTCTGGGGAGTTTCAAATTCAACCAACCAGTTACCCTCATCTGCCAAACTGAGAGTACATTCCTGGTCTGGTTGTCTGTAGCGGGTTTTGACCGTACCACTATAGGGTAGTGGAGGCGATTCATTGATCCAAAAAATTTGCCCACACAACATACTGTCGGTGAACAGTGCCGGATGTGCATTTCCCTGGGCGACAATCAGTCGATTCATTTCCAGGTCTTTGGCGACCACATACCATGGGTCTTCGCCCGCGCCTTTGACGCCACCTATTCCCAGGCCTTGTCTCTGCCCCAGTGTGTGATACATGAGGCCGTCATGTTGACCGAATATTTGCCCGTCCAGTGACTCGATGGGACCCGGTTGGGCTGGAAGGTATTGCTGTAAAAAGTCCTTGAAACGACGCTCTCCGATAAAGCAGATACCAGTCGAATCTTTCTTGTCATGGGTGACAAGGTCATGCTTGCCCGCCAGGTTTCTGACCTCTGATTTCTGTATCTCACCGATAGGAAACAGGCAGGATCGCAATTGTTCTCCGGGGACTGACTGCAAGAAATAGCTCTGGTCCTTGTTCTCGTCCCTTGCCTTGCACAGCATCGCCTTTTCCTCTTCCCTGGTGATTCGCGCATAGTGGCCGGTCGCTATCAGGTCACCACCCAGCACCCTGGCATAGTCCATGAACACCTTGAATTTTATTTCACGATTACATAAAACATCAGGATTCGGCGTTCTGCCAGCTTCATATTCAGCGAGGAAATTCTGGAATACGTTTTCCCAGTATTCGGCGGCAAAATTTGCCTCATTCAGCTTTATGTCCAGTTTCTCACATACGAGCTTCGCGTCATGAAGATCCTGACTGGCGGTGCAGTATTCGCTCGCGTCATCTTCTTCCCAGTTCTTCATGAACAGCCCTTCCACCTGGTATCCCTCTTGGATTAACAGGAGGGCTGCAACTGATGAATCGACACCGCCTGACATGCCTACAATGACACGAGTGTCTCTAACCGATTTGTTCATGAAAAGGCAGCCTGCTGACGCTGGGAATGAGCGGCATTTTACGCCAGTCATAGAGCGTCTGCATTAATCCTGTAGTCGAATAAGCCTATTCTTCTCCTCTCAGTCGGCGGCAACAGCAACTTGCCGTTCCAGTGTACAATTGCCATCACAGGAGCAGCAGGTACCCGGAATGTTGGGTTGCTATTCCTGCTGGCCATATAGAGAAGAGCCTTTGACAACGATTGAACCAAGAAGTGAGAGAAATCATGCCTGAACAGAAAAAGGAACTGACCCACATTGATGCAGACGGGAACGCAAGAATGGTGGATGTCAGTGCAAAACAACACACTGCACGGCAAGCCACTGCCCGTGCCACTGTCTCGATGCTGCCGGAAACCCTGTCCTTGATCGAAGCCGGGGAGCACAAGAAGGGCGACGTATTAACCGTTGCAAAGATTGCTGGAATTCAGGCTGCGAAGCGCTGTTCAGATCTGATACCCTTGTGTCACCCATTGGCACTGTCCGGTGTCGATGTCACCTTTGAGCTTGACAAGGAAAATAACCAGGTCGCCATAGGCAGTATGTGTAGGCTGAGCGGGCAAACTGGCGTAGAAATGGAGGCGCTAACCGCAGCTGCAGTCGCTGCACTGACTATTTACGATATGTGTAAAGCAGTTGATCGGGGAATGAGCATTGGAAATGTTGAACTCGTCACTAAGTCTGGTGGCAAATCTGGCAACTGGCAGAGAGAACAGCCTTGAGCGTGGAAATAATAGCCTTGAGCGGGAACAACAGCCTTGAGCAGCAATAACGGAATTAGTGACAATGATTGAAGTGGTATTTTTTGCAAGCCTGCGTGAAGAACTAGGTAGTGAATCCGTGAGCATGAATGCATCCGGCGTAACCGATGTGAGAGAAGTGATTGGCAAACTGGCAGAAGAGAAGGGCATCCGCTGGTCGGACCTGCTAACGCGTGACAATATCCTGGTCGCGGTAAACCAGCAAATGGTCGATCAAAAAGCAGCCGTTGTCGATAAAGATGAGGTTGCCTTTTTTCCACCTGTGACCGGGGGTTGACTGTGAATATCCGTATCTCGGTCCAGGAGGCCTCCTTTGAGGCGGGAGAAGAAATCAAAGGGTTAGGCAAGGCATCCCGCGAAATAGGCGGTATATCGGTCTTTGTAGGGGTAGTCCGGGATATAAATGATGATGACTCGGTGCAGGGTCTATACCTGGAGCACTACCCGGGGATGACTGAAAAACAGATTAGGACCATCATCGATGATGCAGCCGCAAGGTGGGATGTTAAAGCTGCAACCGTTATTCACCGAATAGGACAATTGTTTCCCGGCGATGAAATAGTATTTGTCGGGGTTGCCAGTGACCACCGTGGTGATGCATTTGATGCTTGTGAGTTCATCATTGATTACCTCAAGACAAGGGCTACCTTCTGGAAAAAGGAGACGACAGACGTGGGTGATCGCTGGTTGTCTACGCGGGACAGCGATATTCGTGCCGCAGATTTGTGGGAAAGTTAGTGCTTGTCCGGATCTATTGGTGTTGAGGGTTGGTGTTGAGGTTGATGGCCGCGGATCGTTACTCGGTTTCCTCTTCGCTGGGAGTTTCATCTGGCCTAATATTAATCGCATGTGAGCCTTTTGGACCTTCAAGGATATCGAACTCTACGAGTTGACCAGCCTTGAGTGTCTTGTAACCATCCATCTGTATTGACGAATAGTGGGCAAAATAGTTTTCCCCACCGTCATCCGGCAGAATGAACCCATAGCCTTTAGCATTGTTGAACCACTTCACTCGACCTGTCGGCATAGATCCCCCACAGCTTTGGTATTTGAGTACAGCACAATAGGTTCATACTACTTTAGAGCTGAGGCAGACATGCCGTCAAGGATTTCGGGTCTTTAGAGGACACAAACTTATGAATCAGGCATTAATCGGCACAAGATATGCAAGTATTGAGTTGGATATAGGCTTTACTTTGCGATTACACAAAGATTGGTAAAACACATGAATAAATAGATGAAACCCTTAAAATGGACACTTTGCGCTTTTCCCAATCGATAGTGCGACGACATGAAACCTTAGCTGAAGGCTCCAGAACTAGTGAATGATGCAACGAAAGCAGGCAACGGAGACCAGGACCACGATCAGGATCGTGGAACAGGGGTACTTGAGGCGCCGGCAAAACCAAAATTAAAGCAGCCATCTATGTACAAGGTGGTGGTTCTGAATGATGATTACACCCCAATGGAATTTGTTGTTGAGGTTTTGCAGATGTTTTTTGGTATGAACAGGGAAAAGGCAACTCAGATCATGCTGGCTGTACATACAAATGGCAAAGCCACCTGCGGGATATATACACGTGACGTCGCAGAAACAAAATCCGCCCAGGTAAATCAGTATTCCCAGGACAATCAACACCCACTCGTTTCAGATATTGAAGCAACAGATGACTTATAGCAGGACTTGAAATGCTTAGTAGAGAATTAGAAGTAACCCTTAATCTCGCCTTCAAAGACGCGAGGGCGAAGCGGCATGAGCTAATGTCGGTGGAGCACCTCCTGTTGTCGCTGCTGGACAATACTGCAGCGGCTATCGTATTGCGTTCATGTGGCGCAGATATCGAAATACTGCAAAAAGAGCTCACTGATTTCCTTGATGCTACTACGCCGCTAATTCCTAAGAATGAAGCAGACCGTGAAACCCAACCAACGCTGGGATTTCAGCGGGTTCTTCAGCGGGCAGTGTTTCATGTCCAGTCCTCTGGCCGAAAGGAGGTTACCGGGGCAAGTGTGCTCGTGGCTATTTTTACCGAGCAGGAGAGTCACGCGGTCTACCTCTTAAAGCAGCAGGAGGTCAACAGAATTGACGTGGTGAATTTTATCGCCCACGGAACTAGCAAGGATGGCGGTGAGGGGGAACCCGAAACTGCAGACAATACCGACGAGAGCGCTGGCGATGAAGAACGGTCACCGTCCGCTCTCGAAGCCTATGCTTCCAATCTCAACGAGCAAGCAAAAAAGGGGCTCATTGATCCTCTGATAGGTCGCGGCGATGAAGTTGAAAGAGTGGTTCAAATTCTTTCAAGACGAAGGAAAAACAATCCGCTTCTTGTCGGTGAGTCAGGTGTTGGCAAGACAGCCATTGCTGAGGGGCTTGCCAAGCTAATTGTCGACGGTCAGGTACCTGAAATTATTAGTGAAAGCACCGTCCACGCCCTTGACCTGGGTGCCCTGCTCGCTGGAACCAAGTATCGCGGTGATTTTGAAAAACGACTCAAGAGCCTGCTGAACGAACTAAAGAACGAAGAAAACCAGGTTCTTTTCATTGATGAGATTCATACAATTATCGGAGCAGGTGCTGCATCCGGTGGCGTGATGGATGCTTCCAATCTGCTCAAGCCATTACTGGCGTCCGGTGAGATTCGCTGCATCGGTTCAACCACCTACCAGGAGTATCGTGGTATTTTCGATAAGGACAGGGCACTTTCCCGCCGATTTCAAAAGGTCGATGTCCTTGAGCCCAGCGTTGACGATACCTATCATATTCTCAGGGGGCTCAAGAGCCGATTTGAGGAACACCACCATCTCAAATACACCGACAGGGCCTTAAAAGTAGCGGCTGAGCTCGCGGACAAGTACATCAACGATCGATACATGCCCGATAAGGCTATTGATGTAATTGATGAGGCCGGTGCCTTCCAGCAACTCCAACCACCAAGTAAACGGAAGAAGCAGATTGGTGTCTCTGAAGTTGAGAAGATGGTGGCCAAGATTGCACGGATTCCTCCAGCGAACGTCTCACATTCCGATAAAGAAAGTCTGCGGAATCTTGACAAGAATCTGAAGCTTGTCATTTTCGGCCAGGATGAAGCGATTGATTACCTTGCCAGTGCCATTAAGTTGTCTCGTGCTGGTTTGAAGGAAGGTGAGAAGCCGATTGGTTCTTTCCTCTTCTCGGGCCCAACGGGTGTTGGCAAAACTGAAGTGTGCAGGCAACTCGCCAGGATTATGGGAGTCGAGATGATCCGCTTTGATATGTCCGAGTACATGGAGCGGCATACCGTATCAAGACTAATCGGGGCTCCCCCGGGGTACGTGGGATATGACCAGGGCGGATTGCTTACCGAGGCGGTTACCAAACATCCACACTGTGTATTGCTGTTGGATGAGGTCGAAAAGGCACACCCGGACGTTTTTAACCTGTTGCTTCAGGTGATGGACCATGGGTCACTAACGGATAATAATGGTCGCACCGCTGATTTTCGAAATATCATTCTAGTCATGACGACCAATGCCGGTGCCCAGGAGATGGCGCGAAATTCCATTGGCTTCACGCATCAGGATCATTCCACCGATGGAATGGAAATGCTGAAAAAGATGTTTACACCAGAATTTCGAAACCGCCTGGACAACATTATCCAGTTTCACTCTCTGCCAAGGGAAGTTATCAAAACCGTCGCAGACAAGTTTCTTGTTGAAATCCAGGTGCAGCTTGATGACAAGCGCGTCACTTTGGATGTCAGCGAAGAGGCGCTGGAGTGGCTTGTGGACAATGGCTACGATGAGCAAATGGGAGCAAGACCCATGCAACGTCTGATCCAGAACAAAATTAAGAAAGAACTTGCTGAAGATATCCTGTTTGGCCGATTAGCAAAAGGCGGCGAAGTTCATGTCACTGTTGAAGACGGTGAGCTGGTGCTTGATATCGCAGAGACTGTGTCTGCCTGAATCGAGCTGGAACTGGGTGAGAAGATTACTCCCTGAAGGTGATTCTGCCCTTTGATAAATCGTATGGAGTCACTTCCACCTTGACGGTATCGCCAGTGAGAATCTTGATATAGTTTTTGCGCATTTTTCCTGAAATGTGCGCAATGACTGTGTGACCGTTTTCGAGTTCAACACGAAACATTGTATTAGGCAGTGTATCTACCACCGTGCCACTTAGCTGAATCTGTTCTTCTTTTGCCATTTAGTTTCTCAAAATTAGCGCCTGACCACATGACACAGAATTCTCTGTCAGTCCAGGAAACGGCGTGCATTTTGCCTCAATTTGGCTCCCATGGCAAAAGGAGCGTTGAGTTAGGGTGAATCTCTAAAATTGTCTCAATCTACCAAGATGGGAACCCACCGGTTGTTGACATACAACTCGATGGGTTTGTAGTCCATTTTATAAGCCATTTTTTGACACTGCTTTATCCAGTAGCCGAGGTAAACATAACCGAGTGAAAGTCGCCGGGTCTCTTCAATAAGGTGAATGACAGCAAGAACACCAGGGCTTCGCTTTTCCTTTTCCGGGTCAAAAAATGTGTAGATGGCTGATAATCCATCATTCAGTTTATCTGCAACTGCAACAGCTAACAGATCCCCTTTTGCGCGAAACTCGAAGAATATTGCTTCTTGCCTGCCCAGCACCAGGAAAGACTCAAATTGCTCGATTTCTGCCGGATACATATCACCATCGGCATGCCTGGCATCTATGTAATTGTGATAGAGGTTAAAATATTCCTCATTCACACAGGGTGCTACCTGCTTTACAACGACGTCACTGTTCCTGTTGATGATGCGGTTGTGGCGACGTTTCAGCGTAAAATCTGCCACCGGTATGCGAACCGGAATACAGGCAGCGCAGGCCTGGCAGTAGGGCCGGTAAATGTGGTCACCACTACGGCGAAAACCTACGGCTGACAGACCTGAATACATATCGGTAGTGATTTTAGCAAGTGGGTCTACGAACAAAGTAATGGCCTGGCGATCGTCAAGATAACTGCAATCGTGCTCAGGAGTTGTAAAGAATCTCAGTTCGGAAAGAGAGGTCATAATGGACTAATAAAGAATGTATGGCATCTGTCACCAGGGCGACAATAGTGTTGGCAGTATATCCCAGTTTATCGGCTGGTGATGGTCAGCGTAAAGGTTGAGCTGCGTTTCAAATTCGGCCCTGGGTATGGTGATGACCCCCAGTGATTCGAGGTGGGCATTCGGAAGCTGGCAATCAATCATTGGGCATCGCTGCTCAGATAGAAGCCTGCAGAGGAATGCGAAGGCGACTTTTGATGCATCGGTTTCAATATGAAACATGGATTCACCAAAAAAGAGCTGTCCCATGGCAAGACCATATAGACCACCAACCAGTTCTCCATCCATATAGGTTTCAATAGAATGGGCTAGTCCCAGCCGATGTAGTTTCCTGTAAGCGACTTCCATCTCACTTGAGATCCAGGTCCCTTCCGCATAGTTCCTCGGCTCGCTGCAGTGTTCTATTACGCTGTCAAATGCACTATCCCGCTTGACCTTAAATTTGTTGCGGCGGAGTGTCTTCTGCAAACTACGGCTGGCGCTGAACTGGTCCGGCACGATCACTGCCCTCGGATCGGGAGACCACCAGAGTATGGGCTGACCCTCTTCATACCAGGGGAAAATACCCTGTTTGTAGGCCAGTGCCAGTCGCTCTGCTGACAGGTCCCCACCTGCTGCAAGCAGCCCATCAGGCTCGCTTAGCGCCGTGTGGATAGAGGGAAATTCCAGCGAGTCGATGCTGAGCCAGGGTATTCCAGTTGTCTGCGGTGATGTCACTAACCAGTGCCACTACCAGTATTTAAAATGTGATACTGCCGCCTAGGATTCATCCAGGTACTTTTCCGCATCCAGGGCTGCCATACATCCAAAGCCCGCGGACGTTACTGCCTGCCGGTAAATCTGATCCGCCACGTCTCCAGCTGCAAATACGCCGGGAATACTAGTCTCGGTTGCACTGCCATCCAGACCGGACCTAATCTCAAGATAACCGCTATTCATTTTTAGCTGACCTTCAAAGATGGTTGTATTTGGAATATGGCCAATGGCGATAAAGACTCCCTGCAAATCAAATTCTGTTGTTGCTCCATGATCAACATGCCTGATCCGCATCCCGGTAACACCCATATCATCACCAAGGACCTCATCGAGGACACTATCCCATTGAATAGTTATGTTCTCCTTGGCAATAACCTTATTTTGGATGATTTTTTCACCACGAAATTTGTCCCGTCGGTGTACCATGATTACCTCAGATGCAATATTGGAGAGATAAAGTGCCTCTTCCAATGCGGCATTACCTCCGCCTATCACTGCCACCCGTTGTTTCTTGTAAAAAAAACCATCGCAGGTAGCGCAGGCGCTGACACCTTTTCCCTTGAACTGCTCTTCTGAAGGGAGACCAAGGTATTGGGCTGATGCGCCGGTAGTAATGATCAAGGCATCACAGGTATAGACAGCCTGGTCGCCATAAAGTCGGAAGGGCTTTTGCGTCAGCTCTGCTTTATTTATATGATCATATACAATCTCTGTATTGAATCTTTCGGCATGTTGTTGCATTTTCGCCATCAGATCAGGACCTTGTAAGCCTTGTTCACCGCCGGGCCAGTTATCGACCTCCGTGGTGGTGGTTAGTTGCCCGCCGGTCTCAATTCCTGTGATAACCACTGGATTGAGATTGGCTCTGGCTGCATAAACAGCGGCTGTCAGCCCTGCGGGACCAGAGCCCAGAATGAGTAATCTATGGTGAACTTCTTGCATTAAATCCCCTGAAAAAGTCTACTTTGGCGAATGTCCGAGAGGCGCCAATGATACAGCAGGACAGGATTGCTCGATAGATTCGACCAGGAGAAAATCAATAAAAGGATTTACAAATTCAATTCTACATATATGATGTAAGACCATGATTAATAAAGATATTCCCGCCACGCTTCGCTGGAGCAATTTCGTTGCCGCAGGCTAAAACCAAAAAACGGAAAGAGCGGGACAACCAGGATGTGCTTGATCATCTCTACCCGCGATTGCGGGAGGGCGGTCTGATAGCGCTGGTAGCAATCTGCATCTATCTGAGTCTGGCTTTGTTCAGTTTTGATCCTGAAGATCCCGGCTGGACCTATACGGGAACCGACAGGGAAGTTTCGAACCTTGTCGGCTTGAGTGGTGCCTGGATTGCTGATGTTTTCCTGACGGTCTGTGGCTACATGGCATTCATTTTTCCCATCATGCTTGGTTTTCAGTCTCTGCAGATGTTCAGAGAACGAAAGCGTGAAATACAATTCAATTGGGCCATATTCTCTTTTCATAGCCTCGGCCTCCTACTCACTCTCGCGGCCGGTGCTGGTATCGCCGCCTTGCACTTTTACGGCACTGGCCTGCATTTCAGGCAGGGAAGTGGCGGCATAATCGGCCTTGAACTAAGTGAATTTATGGTACCGATATTCAGTTATATCGGTGCAACCCTGATTCTGCTGTCGGCTTTCCTGTTTGGCCTAACTGCATTTGCCGATATTTCCTGGCTCGGCGTTATAGATGAAACAGGCAGGCTAGCCATCAGGGGCGTACAGATATTCAGGGAGAGCTGGCACCGTATAATGATACAGCGGGCACAAAAGGCGGAAGTACAACAGTCGACGCAGATTCGCCGTGAGGCACTTGAGCGCCACGTCGAAGAAAAACAGCAGCGCCCGGCCCTGGTTATTGAGGCGCCGCCTGTATTGACGAAGGAGGTCAGTGAAAGGGTAGCGCGTGAGCGGCAGGGAAGCCTGTTCAAGGTTGGCTTTGTTGGGGGTCTACCTGCGCTGCATCTTCTTGATGCAATAGATGCAAACCAGGAAAGAGGCTATTCAGCAGAGGATCTGGAAGCCATGTCACGAATGCTGGAATTGAAGCTCAAGGATTACGGCGTTGAGGCGACGGTAACGGCCGTTTATCCTGGCCCGGTGATTACACGGTTTGAAGTGCAGCCAGCTGCCGGCGTCAAGGTGAGTCGTATCTCCGGGCTGGCAAAGGATCTGGCCCGGTCCATTGCTGTTATCAGCGTTCGCGTGGTCGAGGTAATCCCGGGCAAGTCTGTGATTGGCATCGAAATTCCCAACGAAGTCCGTCAGGTCGTGAAACTTAGTGAAGTGCTGACGTCAAAAGCCTACGATAAGGCGCAATCGCCTCTGTCGCTAGCTCTCGGTCACGATATATCGGGGGAGCCGGTGGTTGTTGACCTGGCCAGAATGCCGCACCTGCTCGTCGCGGGCACTACCGGTTCCGGTAAATCTGTCGGCCTCAATGCCATGATCCTGTCAATCTTATTCAAGGCATCTCCTGCGGAAGTGCGCCTCATAATGGTAGACCCAAAAATGCTGGAACTTGCAGTGTATGAGGGTATCCCACATCTGCTGACACCGGTTGTGACAGATATGAAGGATGCCGCTAATGCATTGCGCTGGTGCGTAGCAGAAATGGAAAGACGCTACCGGCTAATGGCGGCAATGGGGGTCCGCAATGTAGGTGGCTTTAACCGCAAGGTAAAGGAGGCTGAGAAAGCCGGAACACCGATCAAAAACCCCCTGTGGCAGCCAGACCCTTTGCTCGATGATGATGAACAGGAGATTCCGGACCTGGAAAGTTTGCCGTTTATCGTGGTGGTCGTCGATGAATTTGCGGACATGATGATGATTGTGGGTAAGAAGGTCGAACAACTCATAGCACGAATTGCTCAGAAAGCGCGTGCTGCAGGAATTCACCTGATTCTTGCGACTCAACGGCCGTCAGTCGATGTTATCACAGGACTAATAAAGGCAAATGTACCAACCAGAATTGGTTTCCAGGTATCCAGCAAGGTTGACTCCAGGACAATCCTCGACCAGGGAGGAGCCGAACAATTACTCGGTCACGGTGACATGCTCTACCTTCCAGCCGGCACACCCATACCAATTAGAGTCCATGGCGCCTTTGTCGATGATGATGAAGTACATCGCGTCGTGGAGAGCTGGAAAGAATTAGGGGAACCAAACTATCTTGATTCAATACTTGAGGCTAGAACCGATACCGAATTACTGCCGGGTAACGCCGCGAACGCTGATGCCACTGATGAGGAATCTGACCCTCTCTATGATGAAGCCGTTGAGTTTGTAACTGAATCGCGAAGGGCGTCTATTTCTGCTGTGCAAAGGAAATTAAGAATTGGCTACAACCGTGCTGCGAGAATGATCGAGACCATGGAGCAGGCTGGAATAGTTAGCGAAATGAACTCCAACGGATCTAGAGAGGTGCTGGCGAATGCGCCACCTGACTAGATTCGCATTTTCATTTTCTCTTCTTGTGACTTTGCCTCTATACGGTGATGAGGCCATAGTCTATTCGGAATTGCTAAGCGGTTACCTGTCCAATATATCCACCCTCTCGGGTAGTTTCGAGCAACATTCGATGGAACATAGCGAGCAGCACTCAGCTGTCTATAGTGGCGCGCTCTGGCTGGCCAAGCCAAATCATTTTCGTCTAGACACGGCTGCACCCTCACTACAATCTCTGGTATCAGATGGTGTGAATTTCTGGTCCTACGATGAGGATCTGGAACAGGTGATAATAAGCAAGCTCAACGAGAACTTGAATCAGGTTCCCATTCTACTGTTCAGTGCTGACGTCGGCCGCATTGAAGATACCTATCATATCAGCGGCTATGAAGATGAAGAGGGCGAGCACTTTCTGCTGCAACCGGTTACAGACGCCAGCCTGTTTCGATCCCTGACCCTTGAATTCAAGGGTGGGGTACCGGCATCAATTAAGGTCAGGGCAGCAAACGGGCAGGCGACTATTTATAACCTGAACCAGGTGGT
>Ga0187833_10002899_pt1 | contig 17941 bp, 16 predicted proteins | sample ETNtaG_37_FD_167968 | JGI IMG/M metagenome (GOLD analysis project Ga0187833, IMG submission 167968) | Marine microbial and viral communities from oxygen minimum zone, Eastern Pacific Ocean - ETNP2014_SV_400_PacBio MetaG (Illumina Assembly) | ecosystem: Environmental > Aquatic > Marine > Hypoxic...
ATATATATCGGTAAATGTAGTGTTGTATAAAAGGTTAAAAATAAATGTTAGAAATTTATTAGCAATTTTATTTAGTATGTTGTGAGAACGAGTGTAATTTGAATATACAAATCTTGAACCTATAATTGCATCTGCATTAAAATCTGAAAAAACTTTTTCAAATTTTTTAAAATCTACCGGGTCATATTCAAAATCAGCGTCTTGAAAAATTATATGCGTTCCCGAAGCATTAAGTATTCCTTTTTTTACTGCAAATCCTTTTCCTTTATTAGTTTCATTAATTAAGAGTTTATCAAAGAGATGTTTTTTATCTTCTAGTAATTTTTTTGATTGATCTGTTGATCCATCATCTATTACCACAATTTCGTATTCAAATAGATTTGATGAATTATTCTTAATTTTTTCTAGAACTCCAATAATTGTTTTTTCCTCGTTGTATACTGGAATTATAATGCTTAATATCATTTAAATAATTTTTTTCATAATTTATTACTTATAAGTAAATTTAAGTAGTTTTACAAAAAATTATGATTTATTTATATAAAAAAATGAAAAAAAAGTTTTTATAATTTTCAAATATCTGCGCTACCATTGGAACATTGCTATAGTTGATAAATTTTAAAATTATTATGATACAGGACGCATACATTAGAGAATATAAAAACAAAGAAATGATATGAGAAAAAAAGAAACTTCATTTATAGATGTGTGTTTCCTTATTGCATCTAGTGCAAAAAAATCTTATCAGAAACTTTCAGAAACGTATGCAGCAATTGAACCTCCGACCTGGGCTTTATTGTTGGCTCAATCATGTAGATCAATTGGTTTTAAAGTGAGTATAGTTGATGCGAATGCAGAAAATTTGTCAAATGATCAAGTTTTAAAAAGAATTGATAAATTAAATCCATATATTGTTTGTTTAGTCGTATACGGACAAAATGTTAATGCCGGAACAGCAAATATGAGAGGGGCAGTAGATATTACAAATTTTTTAAAAAAAAATAAAATTTCATATCCTATTGCTTTTGTTGGTTCACATGTTCAAGCCTTACCAATTGAAACTTTAAAAAAAGAAAAAAATATTGATATTGTTTTTACGAATGAAGGTGTATATGCGCTTAGGAATTTATTAAAACTTGATAATCTTTCTTCGGACGCCTTAAAAGATATTAAAGGAATAGCTTATAGGAAAGATAATAAAGTTAAGATTAATTTACCAGAGAGAGTAGTTCCGACCGAAAGAATGGATGTCGATCTTCCCGGATACGCTTGGGATTTACTACCTTATAAAAATAAACCTATGGATTTATATAGATCTCCAATGTGGCATGCGGAATACGATTTTGAAAAGAGATCTCCTTATGCATGTCTTCAAACAAGCTTAGGATGTGTTTTTAAATGTGATTTTTGTATGATCAATCTAATAAATCGCAATGATACTGAACAAATAGGTGTGGCGGGCAAATATAATAATATGAGATTCTGGTCTCCTGATTTTATTATAAAAGAATTTGATAAATTAATTGCAATGGGTGTTCAAACTATTCGTATTGCTGATGAAATGTTTTTGTTGAATCCAAAGTATTATGTACCTTTATGTGAAAAATTAGCAATTAGAAACAAGGATGATAAACTTAGAATGTGGAGTTATAGTCGAATTGATACAATAAAGAGACTAGAAATCCTTAAACTTGTTAGGAAAGCTGGAATAAAATGGTTATGCTTAGGAATTGAAAGCGGTGATAAATCTGTAAGACTTGAGGTTGCCAAAGGTAAATTTGAGGATGTAGACGTAAAAGAGGTTGTTAAAAAAGTACACGAGGCAGATATAAATGTTATGGCAAATTATATTTTTGGTTTACCCGGAGATACTAAAGAAACAATGAAAAAAACATTTGATCTAAGTTTAAAACTTTGTACGGTTGGATGGAATACATATGCCGCAATGGCTTTACCAGGAAGTCAACTTTATAAAAATGCATTGGAAAAAAATTACAAATTACCAGATAGTTACGAAGGTTATTCTTTTCATTCCTATGAAACACAACCCTTACCAACCAAAACTTTAAAACCCGAAGAAATTTTGGAGTATAGAGATAAATCATTTATAAATTATCATACACATAAATTTTTTTTAAATAAGATAGAGGTAAAATTTGGGAAAAAAGCCTTAAATAACATAAAAGATATGACAAAAATGAAATTAAAAAGGAAAATTTTGGGAGATCAATTGTGAAAAAAATCAATGATTTAGAAAGCTTATCCAAAAAATATAGAGAGACAGCTAATAAAATAGATTAAATAATTAATAAAAAATCAAAAATTTATAAAAGTTAATGAAGATATTATTGCAGCCGTTAAGAAAACTAAAGATAAATAAAAAAATAACTTTTGTTTCAATATACTTAATTTTTTTTTTAATAGGGGATATTTTTTTCAGTAATTTTGTATACAAAAAGGACATTAAACATAATTGTTATAAATATTTAAAAGATTTTTACTATCTTAAAAAAAATTGTCATGCAAAGGAAAAATGGGTAAGAAATGTAAAAACTTACGATGTGTATACTGATGATAACGGTTTTAGATTTTCTGGCAATAAAAGTAATAAAAATAAAATTGCTGCTTTTTTTGGAGGCTCATTCACATACGGGATGGGCTTGGACTACAAGAAAACTTTTGTTGGATTAATAGAAAACGGACAAAAGGAATTTGAAATACTAAATTTAGCGGTTCCTGGTTACAGTCCTACTGTATTTAATTATCAATTAAAAGAATTAATAAAAAATGAAATACTTCCAAAAAAAATTTTTTTGGTTTTTGATATATCTGATGTTTCAGAGGAAGCTTCTCAATGGGATAAAAAAGATAAATATGTTCGGCCGATCCAGATAAAAGAAACAAAGAAAAAGGATAAAAATACTGAAGTTAATGGTTTTTTTAGAAATTTTACGAAAAATCATTTTAAAGGATCTAGATTAATAGCAAGAAGTACGAATAATTTTTTCAGATCAGTAAGGTTATATTTCTTGAGTTTTGAGGAAAAACTTAAAAAACCAGGACATACAGTATGGGGTAATTTTTTATATATGAATTTAGAAGATACTGATCAAAAATTATGGAAACCTTTTGGCTTTAATAAAGGTATTGAAAAAATAAAAAAAAATTTTAAAGAAATCTCAATATTAGCCAATTCCGTAAATGCCGATCTTTACATAGTTATCTATCCTTGGCCAGATACGTTAGAGTATGGTCAAAATAAGTTTAATTGGGAAAAGTTTTCTGAAAACTTATGTTATGATGTCTCTTGCACAAAACTAATAAATTTCTTTCCAGAATTCAAAAATGTAAAAGAACATTCTGATAACTGGCTTACCAAATTATATATTGGTGGCGATTTACACCTAACCGAGTATGGACAAAAAATTATTGCAAAAAAATTGTTGAACGAAACATTTATAAATTAATTTTTTTTAATTAGATAAATAAAATGAATCGAAAAAACCACCTCTATAGTTTAGATTTATTAAGAGGCTTTAGTGGCTATGGTGTTGCTTTCTGCCATTTACATGCTTTTATATACAAAAGCATTCATCTTGAATATCTTTCTTTATTATTTGTAGAATTTTTTTTTGTATTAAGTGGCTTTGTTTTATATCCACAACTAATTCAGCTTTTTAACAACAAAAACAATTTATTTCTCTTCTATCAAAGAAGATGGATCAGAACTTTGCCTCTTTATTTTATAGTCATATTTTTGGTGTCATCTATCTTTGATGAAGTACTAGGTAAAGATTTTTTTAAATATTTACTATTTATTCAAAAAATTATACCAAATTTTTTATCTAGTGATTATTATCCTGTTGCCTGGTCACTTTCGATTGAAGAATTCTTTTATTTATTTTTTCCTTTGATTCTAATTTTTTTAGGTAAAAATAATCTTATTAAAAAGGTAATAATACTTTTTACTATAATTATGATAGTTAAATTTTTACTAGCTGATAAAGTTGAGTCAGACTTTTTTAGAACTGGCACTCTATTTAGATTTGATGCAATTCTTTTAGGATTTATTTTAAGATTTTTTCAAGATAAACTTTTTAAATTTAAATATATTTCTTTAACATTATTGGTAGTTTTATTTTTTGTTTTTTATTTTAGTGAGGCTTACATTTTTACTCATAATGAAGAATATATTACAAAAATCAGTTTTATTATTCTTTTACAAATACTTAGTTTGTTAACATTAAATACATTCTTAATATTTGAGTCTATAATGAAAATAAAAATAATTAAAAATTTTTCAATTTTAATTTCTAAACAAACATATTCTGTTTATTTAGTTCATATAATTTTCATTTATTTTCTGGAAAAAATGCAGTTTAGTGTTTTTAACACAGTCGTCATCTATGCATTATTACTATTTATATTTTCTACCTTAATTTATTATTTTATTGAAAGTCCACTGTTGAAAATGAGACCAAAACTAAAGTAATATAATTTATTAATGGGAAAAATTTTTAAATTTATTAAATTTGCGTTTAAAAATAAATATCGCTGGCTGATTCCTGTAATTGTAATTTTAGTGATCTTTCTATTTGTAAATTATTTTTTATCTGAAGAAGGCTTCAAACCGCTCGGATACAGAATATTCTAACTTTAAAAAAGATAAACATAATATTTTATAAATATTGATTGAAGAAATTTTTAGAAGTATTATAAAGCAACTTGGGTCGAAAGGCGGGGTAGCTCAGTTGGTTAGAGCGCCTGACTCATAAGCAGGAGGTCGGTGGTTCGATCCCACTCCCCGCTACCAAGATGAAATTTTTTACACTTCACTGACTTTTAATTTAGGATATAATAGTAACGAAAAAATTTCATTAACCATTTTTTCAGTAACTGTGAAATATTTAGATGAATTTATCAATTGTAATAGTTTCTTTTAAAAGCTTTCATTTAATTGAAAAACATATTCGATTGATAGAAAACAAACACCAAATTATTATAATTGAAAATTCTTTGGATAAAAAACTGAAAGAAAAATTAGAAAAATTATATAATAATGTTGAAGTAATTATTCCTGAAAATAATCTAGGTTACGGCGCAGCTTTAAATTTAGGTATTAGACAATCTAAAAATAACTTCGTATTTTGTATGGTAGCTGATTTAAATATCAGCAAAGAATGTTTTTCTCAAATTTCCAATATTATAAATCAGTTTAAAGATTTTTCGATTTTATCACCAACCTATTTTGATGAGAGTGTGTTTAAAAATTACGCAATACATAATAAAAAAACTATTGATTTAAAAAAAAGAACAGTTTCTAATTTTATATTAAAAGAAGTTGATGAAATTGATGGAGCTGTTTTATTAGTTAATAAAGAAAAATTTGATTCATTTGATATTATGGATGAAAAAATCTTTCTTTATTTTGAAAGTACAGATTTATGTTTTAGATTGCGAAAAAATAATCAAAAACTTTATGTGGTTGAAAATTTAAAATTTGAACATTTTGGAACTCAGTCATCACACTTAAGTTTTAAGAAACAAATTTTAATTTGTAGAAATTGGCACTATTGCTGGTCAAAGTTTTATTTTTATAAGAAACATCACAATTACTTTTTTGCATTTAAAAGAACTCTTCCAAATCTTGTACGTTCAATTAAATTATGTATCTATTATAAATTTAAAGGGGACGATTACAATTTTCAATTACATAAATCAGAGTTGTCAGGTCTTATAAACGCTTATTCATTAAAAAGCTCATTTTACAGACCTAGTATTGATTAATTTTTTTTCAGTTAAATATTTTTTAAAAGCATCACACATATATTTAAGTTCTTTTAATTTTAAACCGTGATGACATCCGATTAAAATTCCATTTTTCATAACATCATCACTGACAGAGCTTGCTAATTTATGTTTCTTAAAATATTGATTTTTCATAATTGGTTGCCTCAATATGTTTCCAGTAAATATTGTTCTTGTTTGAATGCCTTTTTGTTCTAAATATATTTGAAGATTTTTTCTTTTGATTCCTTTGTGTTCCTTTAAAATTAAGGGAAAAGCGAGCCAACCAGTTTTTACATTTTTATTTTGTAAAGGCAATTCTATAAAATTTGAATATTTTTTAAAAAAATTTTCTAAAAATTTAAAGTTTTTTATTCTGATTTTAATATTTTTTTTTAATTTTTTTAGCTGTTCTATTGCAAAAGCAGCTGAGATTTCCGAAGGTAAAAAATTATATCCCATGGCTGAAAATATGTATTTTCCGTCATATGGTATTCCGTCCACTTTTGAACTAAATCTTAACTTTATACCTTCTGACTCATTGAATATTGCAGATGATCTTCCCCATCCTCTTAGAAGTTTAGCCCTGTCATATAACTTCCTGTCATTAAAACAAACTAATCCACCAAATCCAGCTCCAGTAATAACATGAGATGCATAAAAGCTATTTGTCACTACATCAGAGTATCTGCCAGTATTTGAATTTTCATAAGTGTAGCCTATGGTATCAGCAGAATCTTCTATTACCTTCAAGTTATATTTTTTTGCTATTTTTGAAATTTTTTTCCATTCAGGAATATTTCCCAAAAGATTAGGAATCATAATTGCAACAGTTTTTTTGTTTATACATTTTTTAATTTGGCCAACATTTGCTGTAAATTTATTCTTTTCTACGTCAATAAAGTGAGGTACCAGACCGAGTTGATAAATTGGAGATATAGTAGTGGAAAAGGTCAATGTAGGAGTAATAATTTCAGATCCTTTTTTAAAATTGAAAGATGCCAAGCCAAGCAAATTAGCTGATGAACCTGAGTTAACCATCAGTCCGTATTTTTTTCCAAACAACTTTACAATTTTTTTTTCAAATTTTTTTACTGATGGTCCATCTACTAAGTTAAGAGTATTTCTCTTAAGAACCCTAGTAGCCGCAGATATTTCTTTATTATTATAAATTGCTTTTCCGTAATAAATTTTCATTCTTCCTTTAATTTAAAGCAGTACAACCAATTTCCAAATTTTATCATAGGATAACCTGATATTAATGATGTACTGCCAGTAGCAGCTACAACAACATATTGTTCACCATCTACAGAATAAATTGATGGGGGTCCAGAGCCAGCAAAAGGAAGTTTATAAGACCACACCTCTTTTCCATTGGTAGAATCAAATGCTCTTATTTTCATATCAACTGTTCCAGTAGCAAATATTAAATTACCAGCAGTTCCTGTGGCGCCTCCATAATTTTCTGTTCCAGTAATTGGTATACCTTTTTCTGTTAATTCTTCATATTCACCGAAAGGTACTTGCCAAATAATTTTTCCTATATTTAAATCGATTGCAGTTAATGTGCCCCACGGTGGTTTAGATCCTGGGTAACCATTTTGATCTAATAATCTTCTGGCTGAACTACCATATTGATAATAGTTAAATTTTTCTTTGTTCACAATAATACTTGCCACCCAGGGAATATTGTGTGAGGTCACATACATTATTCCATTAATATTATTTACTGAAGCACCCATCCATTCAGCACCTCCATGAAAACCAAAAAATATATTTTTTTTGTCTAGTTCATGAGGTTCAAAGAATCCAAAATTTGCATTTTTAATTTTATTTTTTATAAATGTTTCACTTTCAGATGAAATATTTGTAATTTCTTGTTCGTTAAAAATTAGTTTTGAAAATGGTTCTGGGATTTTAAGTTTTGGTTGGTAATAAGCAGTTTTTTCTCCTGGAATTTTTGACTGTGGAGCTTTTTTTTGATGAAAGTCAAAAATTGGTTCACCAGTTAGACGGTCTAAGATTATCGTGTTACCTATTTTTGTAACTGCAATAACTACATCAATTTTCATACCATTTCTTTCTATCGAACTTAGTATTGGTGGTGCTGGAATGTCTAGATCCCAAATATCATGTGAAATTTCTTGAAAATCCCATAATTTTTTTTTGTTTATTACATCAATAGCTATTATTGAATTAGAATATTTGTTATCACCGGGTCTGTTAACGCCATTAAAATAGTATCCAGCATTTCCTGTGGCTACGAAAACAATTCCTCTTTCTATATCAGCTGAAATACCACCCCATGGATTACCTCCTGAATAATCATATCTTTTTCCACCATAACGATTATTATTAAATTTTTTCTCTTTAAGATAATACTTCCAAAGTAATTTGCCATTAAGTAGATTATAAATTTCTATAGCAGGTTCATATGTTGCGATAATTAATTTATTATTAATGATAGCGGGCGATATTAAACATCTTCTTTTTAATTTTACACTTCCATCAGAACTGAAAGTTTTAATAAGTTTTCCATTCTTAGCATTAAGGCTTACAATTTCTTTTCCTGCACAAAAATAGATTCTGGAATTATAATCATCATTTCCATACCAATAAACTAACCCTCGTCTAGCTGGAGTTCCTTTAACTGCATGACTCCATATTTTTTTTCCATTTTTTGCATTTAAAGCAACAACTTTATGACCAGCAGTAGGTAAAAATATTTTATCTTCAGCAATTACGGGGTTAGCTTGAATATCTCTTCCTATTTCATCAAACTTGTATTTCCAAGCTAAATCCAATTTATCTATATTATTAATGTTTATTATAGACAAATCAGAAAATCTATTTGATGAGTGATTTCCGTGACTTCTGGACCAGTCATTTAAATTATTACCTTCTTGAAAGGTAGTTAGCGTAAAATTATCTGTTTTACCAAATATAATTTTCTCATTGGGTAATTTTTTATATTTCAAATCAGTTTGATTTAGGTGGTTTTTTTGTTCGTTACTTATTTTTAAAAGAACTATTGTATATAAATTATCTATTGTTCTAACCAATTTTTTTATTTGAGGATTTCTAACATTATTCACATCCATGGTTATTAACGATCTATTTATATATTTTGTTGAAATAGACATCATTTCTATAATTGGGATGAAAATAAATAATAAAATTAACAAAAATATTAATTTAAAGGTTTTTTTTATACTCATTATCACGTTACAATTTATATTGTTTTTAAAATTTTCTTTAAAATTTTTGATATTTTTAATACTTCATTTTCTTTTAAATTTGGATATAAAGGCAACGAAAAAATTCCTTTGGATATTTTCTCAGAAATTGGTAAACGGTTGTGTTTAATGTAAGCAGAAGCATTATAAGCTTTCATTTTATGAATTGGAAATGGATAATTTATATTTACTAGAATATTATTTTCTTTAAGTTTTGCAATAATTTTATCTCTCTTCGGATGGCATACCACATAAAGATGAAAAACATGTTTACAATTTATATTTTCAATGGGCAATTTTAAGGAAGTATTTTTTAATTCTTGTGAATATACTTTAGCGAATTTTCTTCTTTGTTTGATCCAGGAATTAACCTGAAGTAATTTCAAATTTAAAATTGATAACTGTATTTCAGAAATTCTCGAATTTATTCCAAATTCATTGGCATAATATTTATTGTTAAATTTATTTTTTTTATTATTTTGTTCTATTCCATAGAATCTTATTCGTTTTATTTTTTTATATAAATTGACTGAATTTGCAGAAATAAAACCACCATCTCCGTACGCTCCTAATATTTTAGTTGGATAAAAAGAAAAACAACCTGCATCACCAAATGAACCAACATATTTATTTTTATATTTGGCACCTTGAGCTTGAGCACAATCTTCAATAATTTTTAATTTATGTTTTTTTGCAATTTTACAAATTTTTTCCATATTACAAGCTTGTCCATACAGATGAACTGGGACTATTGCTTTGGTATTTTTAGATATATGTTTTTCTATATTGTCTGTGTCAATTAAGTAATCAGAACTAATATCAACAAATCTTACTTTTGCACCACAGTTTCTTATTGTTGATACTGTAGGTATTGCCGTATTTGATACTGTGATAATTTCATCACCTCGTTTAATTCCCAATCCTAACAGAGCAATGTATAGTGCATCCGTTCCACTACCAACAGCAACTCCATATTTCAAATTATTTTCTTTAATGAATCGTTTTTCAAATTTTTGTAGTTCTTTCCCAAAAAAAATTTGACCTGATATTAGTGTTTTATCTATAGATTTTAGAATTTTTTTTCGCAAACGTTTATATTCTTCAATATAGGACCAAGATTTTATCATTTTATAATTTTTTTCAGTTTTGCAATATTCATTGATGGATTGAGAGGATATTTAGGACCTAAAATTTTTTTCGCATAAATTTTTTTTATTTTTGTATTAAATTTTTTCACAAATCTGTAAACTGTCTGAGTTTCGCCACCGAGATTAATTATTCCTTTTTTGTTAATTAATTTAAACAATATTTTTGCAACTTCATCATGAAATATAAAGTTTGTATTAAAATCGTAAAAAGCTTTTTTATGAACAAATGGTTTTTCTGTCATACAAACTCTTAAAATCAAAGAATTTTTGTACATTTGGACAGAGCTTTCTCCTCCAAGTTTTGACCAAGAGTAATTATTTTTTGGCAACAAGGCATCAGATTCTTTATAATTACCTTTAGTTCCTGGATAAACGTAGCTGGTTGAAAAGTAGATTAATTTTATTCCTAAATCCGAACAAGCTTTTGTAATGTTTGCCGTTCCTATTATGTTTAAATCTATACTTTTACCCATATGTTTTTCATGGTTTTCCATTGGTCTTGATAAGCCAGCAAGATGTATTAAATAATTAGGTTTTTGTAATTTAAGATATTTTTTAATAGTTTTTAAATTTAATATATTTAATTTGTGTTTATTTGGAAAAAGTAATTTATATTTGCTCTTTACTTTTTTTAATTCTGAGCCAAAACGTCCACTTCCTCCTGTTATAACGATTTTATTTTTATATAGAAACATGGGATATCCATCTGCCACCATTTTTTACAAAATCTTTTTCTTTTGCAAAAATTTCTTCTCTATGATTCCATGCAAAGAGATAAGCTATATCAGGTAAATTTTTATGAAAATGAGATACAGGTACTATAGGAATATGCGTGCCAGGTGAAAATCTACCTATTTTTTCTTTAGTTGTGTCACAAATAAAATTGATAATATTTTTATCTAAGTTGCAATAATTCAATATTGTTGTGCTTTTTGATGTTGCGGCATATCCACAAATTTGTTTTCTTTCATTTCTAAATTTTGCTAATTTGCCTATAATTTTATCTCTTGATTTTTCACAATTTTTTTTAAATTCTAAGCAAGATTTTAAATTGTTCAAATTATTCTTATTTTCCAAAATCAAACCTTTGGTAACATTCTGATTGATTGTATGTTCATTTTTTCTAGAAATAACATATCTCATCGAGCCACCATGCGTAGGTTGTGGAGATATATCAATTAATTTAAAATTATATAAGTCAAAAATTTTTTTAACAGAATTAATTGAAAACATAAATATATGTTCATCATAAATTTGATCGTATGATACTTTTTCGAACATTGATCCCATATAAGGTTCTTCAAATATAAACAATCCTTTTTTGGAAAGGAGTTCATCAACGGTTGATATTAAATTTTTTAAATCAGGTATGTGGCAGATAACATTTGAGGCACATATTACATCAGTATTATTAATATAATTTTTTATAGTTTTAATATTTTCGGTATTAAAGAATTTATTTATGGTTTTTATGTTATTTTCTTTGGCTTTTGTTGCTACATTTTTTGAAGGTTCAAAACCAACATAATCAATACTAGAATTTTTAAAATTGCTGAGAAAAGTTCCATCATTTGAGCCTATCTCAATTAATTTTGAATTAGATTTTAAAAATTTTGACTTTATCCATTCAGCGTATTTTTTAAAGTGCAACTTCATTAATTCCGAGCTTCCAGTATAAAAAGGATATTTTTTATTAAACATTTTTTCTGGCTTTGGATGTTCATTGAGTTGAAAAAGAGATAAATCTTCTGAAAATCCAACCTCCATTTCAAAAAAGTATTCTGATTTGAATTCATCTTTATCTAAAAAACCATTGGCTAAAGGCATTTTACCAAAAGACATAAAAGGCTTTATCTCTTTATTTGTTAATTTACATTTCATTATTTATGTTTCTAAACATTTTTAGAGTAGAATTTATATCATGGCAAATATTAGATTTAAGTAATAGAGCTTTTCTAGTAAATTTTTCATTTGAAATTTTATAGGAATATTGATTCACAAGTTTAGAATTCCCATATTTTATTTTGATTGTTTTTTTATACTTTTTAAAGTAACCAATAATTTTTTTTAATGTCAAATTCTCTGATAAAATATTGAATGTTTCATTATTAAAAAAATTATTTTCAATTGTAAATTTGATAACTCTAAAAGCGTCTCTCAAAGACAAATATGGTCTAGGTTTGTTCATCATACTCTTCCAAATTGGTAGAGGTTTCCCCAAAATAACGTAAAGGCAGAATTTGTTTATTGCAGTGTGGAATCGCATCCCTTTGGAAATGCCACTAATAGTTCCAAATCTGTAAGAGATAAATTTAATTTTGTTTTTATTTTTTTTTAAAATATTTTCTTCTTTAATTTTAATTTCGGCATATGGTGATTTTGGTCTTAGTTTTCTGCAATTTTCATCTATCAAGCCTCTTTGTTCTCCATATACACTTGTGCTTGAAATGTGTATCAATTTAGCCGAGTTTTTTTTACAATATTTGATTATATTTTCAAATATACCTAGGTTGTTTTTGTAAATTTTATTTTTAATTTTTAAACTACCTTCAGCATCTGTTAATGATGCTAAATTTACTACTATATCAACTTTTTTAAAGTTTTTTAATGCGTTTTTTAGAGACAGGTCGTTTTGATAAAAATAAATTTTTTTATTGGTTTTTGGTAAATTGAATAAACTACAATATCTATTTGTTGAAAGATTATCGATTATATAAATTTTTTTTATAAATTTAATCTTGTTAATATTTTCTAGTAAATAAGATCCTATATGACCTAATCCACCTGTAATTAAAATTTTCATAATTTTTTTAAATATTTCTTATACTCATCAAAAGTTCCAAGATAGTCATTAAAATTGTAATATTTATCGCAAGCAACCATTAAAATAGAATTTTTGTCTATAAATTTAACTCCACACCAATATTTCGGAGGAACTAACACTGCAGTTTTTGATAAATGGTTTAGTACTATTCTTTTTTTTGTTTTTGGTGTTTTAATATTTAAAATAATTTTTCCCCATACTGGAATAAAAAACTGAGAACATTTCTTATGTGCGTGTTCGCCTCTAGTTCTATTTTTTTTACCATATAAAAAAAATATTCTTTTTGCATTAATAGGAAATTGTTTGTTGAAGCTTATAGGGATGAGTTTTCCAGTTTTGTTTGAATAGTTCTTTATTTTGAATTTTTTAATTTTTCTCATTTATTAATATCGTAAAAAATTACAGGCCATAATAAAGGTTTTGTATATTTCTTAAACCAGTAGGATAGATATCTTTCTGCTAAAAATGCATATATTCTTGTTTTGCCATAGTTTTCCAAATTAAAACCAAAAATTTTTTCACATCTCTGTAGCCACGGGAAAATTGAGTTGTAAAAGTTGCTAATGATTTTTTTTGAACGACAAACAAACATGTTGCCTCTGCTAAAAGAAACATTTTGTCTTGTATATTTTCTAAAATCTTCCCTATCACTATTATCAAGTAAATCTATTGCTTTGTCTAAATTTCCGTTTCCATGCCACATGTCGAAATGAAATCTTAAGTTTCTTTTGGATTTGAATAAAGCTGAGGGATTTCTAATTAAAGACCATGTGCCCTGTTTGATTAATTTTGATAATTTTAAATTATTCATATAGTGCTCATTTCCTATTATTGTATCGAAATTTTCCCATTCTATGGGTATTTCTTCTAAGACAAGATCTTTAAGTCTTATATTATTTGTTCTAATTACATTTGGAACTCTTTCTTTGTTGAATTTAAAATTGGGATTTTCTGTAATTTTTTTTTTTTTACTCCAATAATCTCTTTGAGCGCAGAAGCCTATCCAATGATTATCTTTAACTTTTGGAAAAATATTTTTCCAAAACCAGTAGTGAAAAGTGTATTCGCCATAATATTTGTTTTTAAATGAAATATTTTCAAGCGTATCATCCTTTATCCATTCCGCAGAAAATTTATCATTTCCAAGGCCTACTGGCACATAACCTAAGTTTTTAATTAAAGGCAAAGTCTTGTTTTTAGTACAAACACAATACATTGTTGCATTATTCATATTTTGTTACAAATATAGATTATTAAATTTTTCAAAAGTTATATTATTTCTATCTTTTTTAGAAATTAATAGTTTTCTTATTGGCCACTTAATTTTTAATTCTTTATCATTCCATAAAATTCCGACTTCATCTTTTCTCGATCTATATTTTGTAAATCCATATAGAATCAAATTTTCTTTTTCTAAACTGCAGAATCCATGAGCGAAACCAGCGGGTATAAAAAGTGAAGTGGAGTTTTTGTCAGATAAAATGATTGAATAACATTTTCCATATGTTTTTGATCTTTTTCTTAAATCTAGAACCACATCAAAAATTGTTCCTTTTATTACAGAGACAAATTTATCCTGTTGAAATCTTGGTTGTATATGGAGACCTCTGAGAACGTTTTTTTTCGACTTTGAAACACACCAAAAGATAAAATTTTTATTTTTAAAAAAAGTATTTCTCAAAACTTCCCTAAAATAACCTCTTTTATCGTAATGATTTATTCCTTTGATTATTTTAAGCCCATGAAGTTTAGCATTAAAGATTTTCATTCAATCAATTTTATTAAATAATTTGAATAGTTGCATTTTCCATAGAATTTTATAGCAGATTTTATTTGTTTTTTATTTATCCAGTTATTTGTAAGAGCTATTTCTTCTAGACAGGCAATTTTTAACCCCTGTCTATTTTCTATAGTAGATACAAAAGATGAGGCGTCATGAAAATCTTTAACCGATCCAGCATCGAGCCAAGCACCACCACGACCAATAAGTTCAACAGATAATTTATTTTTTTTATTGTATTTTATTAACAAATCAACAATTTCAGTTTCTTTTCTTTTAGAAGGTTTTAAATTATTGGTGTATTGAACTACATTATTATCAAAAAAATATAATCCGGTAATAGCTAAATTAGATAAATATTTTTTCGGTTTTTCTATAATTTTTATTATTTTATTTTTTTTATTAATTTTAACAATGCCATATTGCGAAGGATTACTAACTGGGTGAAGAAATATTTTTGCTCCTGATCGGAGCTTTGTACATTCTCTTAATTTTTCCGTTAAACTTTGTCCATAAAAAAAGTTATCTCCAAGTATTAAAGCGACATTGTTTTTACCTATAAATTTTTTTCCTATTGTAAATGCCTCAGGTAGTCCTTTAGGATGTTTTTGCTGAGCATAATGAATTTTGATGCCCAAATTTTTATTTTCGGGTATAATTTTTTTAAATTGCTCTATTTGACCCCGATTTACTATGATTAAAATATCTTTTATTCCGGCCAACATTAAAATGGATAACGGATAAAAAATTAAGGGCTTGTCATAAATTGGGAGAAGTTGCTTATTTACCGCTTTCGTTAAAGGACTCATTCGTGTTCCATGCCCTCCAGCGAGTAAAATTCCTTTTTTAATCATTTTTCCTAATTTAATCCTAATCTTTTATCATATAATTTTTTTGAAACACTTGTAAAAAATTCTATGTTATTCAAATACCATTGAAACGTATCTGCCAAACCCTTTCTCAGATTTGTTTTTGACTTCCATTTGAGTTGTTTTTGTATTTTTTTACAATTCAATGCATATCTGAAATCATGTCCAGGTCTATCTTTTACAAATTTAATTTTTACTTTATTTCCTATTTTGATTGAATTGCTTTTTAGTATTTGTATTAGCTTTTTTGCTATATCAATATTTTTTATATTTTGGTTAGAACCAACATTATAACTTTCACCAATTTTACCTTTAAAAAATATTTTCAAAAGTGCCTCACAATGATCTTGTACATGTATCCATTCTCGAGAATTTTTTCCACTACCATAGATTGGCAAAACTTTGTTGTTAATAATATTGTAAATTAATTTTGGTATCAATTTTTCAGGAAACTGATTAGGACCATAGTTATTACAACAATTAGAAATTACAGCTGGAAGTTTATAAGTTCTGACGTAAGATTTAATTAATTGATCAGCGCTTGCTTTTGATGCTGAATACGGAGAACTAGGATTGTAAGGATGTTCTTCAGTTGATCTTTTTCCTTTTTTAATATCTCCATAAACTTCATCTGTTGATACGTGTGCCAACTTTACCGTTTTTTTGTATTTTTTTATGTAGTGGTTTATTGCTTCAAGTAAATTATAAACTCCCAGAATATTACTTTTAATAAATTTTTCAGGACTATCTATGGATCTATCAACATGTGTTTCTGCAGCAAGATTAAAGATTCCAATAGGTTTAAACTGATATAAAAGTTTTAATATTTCATGTTTGCTATTGATATCTTTTTTAAAAAATCTGTAATTTTTGTTCCCCCTTATTTCTTTTAAATTATAAGGATTAGCTGAATAACTTAATTTATCGATGTTGATAACAAAGTAATTTTTTTTAAGTAAAAGTTTAACCAAATTACTTCCTATAAATCCCGAACCACCAGTTACAATAAATTTTTTCATATTTGTTTTACAAAAAAGGTATGATCTAATAAATTAGATTATTAAAAGAATTAGATTATAAAATTAATTATGTTTAAATAATGTCAATTCAAGATATTACAATTGTAATAACCTCATTTAAAAGTGATGCTATAATTAAAAATTGTCTAAAATCGATTAATAGACAATGTCAAATTATAGTTGTTGAAAATTCAAACGACTTACAATTTAAAAAAAATATAGAAATAGAATTTAGTAATGTAGAGTGTGTTTTGGCTGGAGAAAATCTTGGTTATGGAAAAGCAAACAATATCGGATTAAAAAAAGTCAAAACTAAATATGCTTTAATTTTAAATCCAGACGCTTCTTTATACAGTTCAACCCTCAAAAATTTTTCAGAAACGGCAAAGTTAATTCCTGACTTTGCTATTATTGGACCTCATATACAAGAAAAAAAAAATGAAAATAATAAAACTAATTTAAAAAAATCTTTACCAATTCTGGCAAATAACGTTAAAGGTTTTGCTATGTTTTTAAATTTATCAGAATTTAAAGATGTAGGTTTTTTTGATGAAAGTTTTTTTATTTATTTTGAAGAAATAGATTTATGTAGAAGATTAATTAAACATAATAAAAAAATTTATTTAGCACCTTCTGTAAAAATTAATCACGAAGGAGGACAATCACATGACAAATCAATAAATAAAGCGATGGAATTATCTAGGAATTGGCATTGGATGTGGTCTACTTTTTATTATCACAGAAAATATAAAGGTTTCTTTATTGCTTTATTGATCATTTTTCCTAAATTAATTTCTGCTATTTTGAGAGTTGTACTTTACTCCATGATCTTAAATAAGGATAAAAGAGAAATTTATTATTACAGATATTTAGGTTTAATAAATGCAATAACTGGAAAAAATTCTTGGTATCGTCCACAGTTATAATGGACTGAGACTTAAACATTGATTTATAGAAATTAAAAATATACATAACCTTTAATGAATAAATCATCACAGAAAATTTTGGTCACGGGTGTAGCGGGTTTTTTAGGGTCACATTTAGCAGAAAAATTGGTTGGTATGGGTCACGATGTTTTAGGAATTGATAATATGAGCGGTGGTTACAAAGACAACGTACCAAATAATGTAAAATTTTTTGAATTTGATTGCTGTGATTTGAAAAAAATGAATGATGTCATGAAAAATATAGATGTGGTTTATCATTGCGCCGCTACAGCGCATGAGGGTTTATCAGTGTTTTCTCCATACGAAATTACAAAAAATAATTATTTAGCAT
>Ga0187833_10002900_pt1 | contig 17931 bp, 16 predicted proteins | sample ETNtaG_37_FD_167968 | JGI IMG/M metagenome (GOLD analysis project Ga0187833, IMG submission 167968) | Marine microbial and viral communities from oxygen minimum zone, Eastern Pacific Ocean - ETNP2014_SV_400_PacBio MetaG (Illumina Assembly) | ecosystem: Environmental > Aquatic > Marine > Hypoxic...
GGCAGGTTGTACCCCTAACCAATGAATCATCGATTAAAACGATAGATTTACCCATCAAAGAAGATTTGTTTACACTTAATTTTAATTTTACTCCGAAACTTCTGATGTTTTGGGTTGGTTCTATAAAGGTCCTTCCCACATAATGATTTCGAATTAGTCCTAATTCAAAGTTTTTTCCAATTTTTTGACTATAACCAATCGCTGCTGGCACTCCTGAATCTGGAACGGGTACAATAATATCAACGTCAGCATGAGACTCTTTTGCCAACTCATATCCGAAATTTTTTCTATATTCGTAGACACATTTATTATTCAATATGCTATCGGGTCTTGAAAAATAAATATATTCAAAGACACATGGTCTGGCTTTTTTATTAGGAAAAGGCTTAACACTTTTTAAATTTTCATTTTCAATAACTAAAATTTCTCCGTTTTCAACTTCTCTGATAAATTTTGCACCTATAATGTCCAGTGCACAAGTTTCGGAAGCAAATACGTAGGAGTTTTTTAATTTTCCTATTATTAAAGGTCTAATCCCAAAAGGATCTCTTGCACCGATAAGAGTATTGTTTATTAACATTACCAAAGCGTAACCACCTTGTATTTGAAACAAAGTATCTACAATTTTATCGATCATTATTTGTCTTTTTGATTTTGCTATAAGCTGGACAATGGCCTCTGTATCAGAAGTGGTATGAAAAATTGCTCCATCTTTTACAAGTTTTTCTCTTAGGGTGATAGCATTGGTAAGATTGCCATTATGTGCAATACTTATTCCTCCGCCGTGAAGATCTGCAAAAAAAGGCTGAATATTTCTTAATGTTGTTTCCCCTGTAGTCGAGTATCGGTTATGTCCAATTGCAAATTGGCCTGGTAACTTTTCTATAGTTTTTCCTTTTGTAAAATTATCTCCTACTAATCCCAATCTTTTTTCAGAATGAAAATTCTTTCCATCAAAAGATACTATTCCACAACCCTCTTGTCCTCGGTGTTGGAGCGCATGCAGTCCGAGCGCAGTTAAAGTGGCAGCATCATTGTTATTACTTATTCCAAATACTCCACATTCTTCTTTCAGCTTTGGATTAAATTTTTTCGATTTTTTCTTTGGTGTTGTCATAATATTCGTCACTTTTTGGAAATTCTTCAACCAAAAACTCACTTCCTTTATATATTATTTCAAAGGAATAAGTACCTTCAGTTTTTACGGGCCATTTTTGATATGGATAAAACCAATTAAGTAAAGAAAAAATGCATACACAAAATACATATCCTTTAAAGATTCCAAAAATTAAACCAAAAGTTTTATCGACAGCACCAAATCCTGTCCAAGTTACAGCGCTACCAGCGGCTTTACCTATATTAATTATTATAAAAAGTGAAATTATGTATATAAAAATCCCCAAACCGATATCTGCAATAAATTTTGATTCTATAAAATCTTGTACCCAAGGATTTAGTTTTGGCACTAGAACGATTGTTATCACCAAAGCAATCAACCACTTCGAAAAAGATAATAGGCTCAATGTAAAACCCTTAGCGGCACACTGTGCAATGGAATAAATAGTAATTAAAAAAACAACGAGATCAAATACCGAGATGTTATTTTGTATAAATTCTAGCACGCTATCTATTCCCGAATGGTTTTATTAATAAAATTAATTTTGGTAAAAGTGTTAAAACTGAAATTAAAGCTAGCATCATGGCTATCCCAGTAAAGATACCAAAATAAATTGTGGGTATAAAATTTGACAAAAATAAAATTGAAAAACCAAAAACAATTGTTATCGAGGTATTTAAAATTGCAATACCAACAGTTGAATGACATTTATCAATCGTTTGATTGTAATTATTATTTTTTTGAAATTCTTCTCTGAACCTATAAATATAATGTATACTATTATCTACGGCTATTCCTATTGTTATTGCAGCTATGGTAATTGTCATCATATCCAGTGGAATTCCTAATAAACCAATAATCCCTAATATAAAAAATGCAGCAATAAAATTTGGCACCACCCCAATAAATGATAACGTTAGATTTCTAAATAATACTAAGAACATTATAAATATTCCCACCATTACAAACCCCAGTGTTAAAATTTGAGATTTAAATAAACTTTGCAATAAGTTATTGAATAGAATTAAAACTCCAGCTAGTTTGAATTCTTCTTTTTTAAAACCAAACTTGTTTTCCAAGTCACTGTTAATTTTTTTGATTAATTCGTTTCTTCTTAGATTTTCTTTTGAGTCTTTAATTCTTAAATTAATTCTTGCTTCGTTGTCTTCTACGGAAATATAGGGATCAATAATTTCCGTTTTTATTGCCTTTGGTAGCTTAGTATACAAAACTCCAAGTTCTAAAGTTTGTAATTTTTTACCATCATTTAGTTGTTCTCCCACCTTAACTATAGAAGAGAAGGACAAAACTTTTCCTACCTCTTCTAAATTATCTAAATAATTATGAACAATATTAATTTTATCAATTTTATCCCTTGTAAACCAATATTTTTGATCATTTTCACTCTCTTCATCATCCCAGCTTTCGAATTCATCATCGTCCGAAATTGTTTTTTGTTTTTTTTTTGGAAATTTGATTATGATATCCAATGGGGTTGTTCCTCCAAGTTTATCATCGATCAATTTCATACCTTTATATATTTCAGTTTTTTTATCAAAGTAGTTTATGAAACTGTTTTCAACTTCTAGCCTGCTAATTCCTATTGCGCTCAGAACAATTACTATAAAAGTTGTTCCAAAAATTAATTTGGTATTTTTCTGTGAAATTTTACTTAAAATACTGGTAATTTTTGAATTACCCTCTTTTTTTATGATTAGTGTGTTATTGGTTACAAAATTTAAAGTTGCTGGTAACAATGTAAATGTAACAGTGAAAGAAGTAATTAGACCAAGCGTCATCATCCATCCAAAGTCTATGATGGGTTTAATATCACTAAAAATTAGAGATAAAAAAGCACAGATTGTAGTTAAAACTGTGTAGAGAATTGGCCAAAACATTTTTTGTGTTGCTCGTAATATAGCTTCGCTATTACTTAATTCAGGAAAGTCTCTTCTTAATTGCAGATATCTTACACTCATGTGTATATTCATAGCCATAGTCAGAATAAGCATAAGAGCAATAAAATTTGAAGAAATTACCGTTACCTTCCATCCGAGCAGTCCAAGAAGCCCCATCATTATTAATACAGAAAAAAAACAACTATTTAATGGAATTATTATCCATAAGATTTTTCTAAAAATAAACCAGAGTGTAGCAACAATAAATAAAAATACTCCAGCTCCAAAAACTACTATGTCATTTTTTATAAATGTCATCATGTCATCTGCAATCATAGGAATTCCACCCAAATGTATTTTTGCAAAACTTTGATGTTTTTTAATGATATTTCTAATTTCCAAAATGTTTTCATGATTTTGCTTTTTTATAGAATCTTTATAAATTTCAAAATCATTTAGGAATATTGAATAATTTTTTTTCTCTTCTGAATTGAGATTTTCGGTTATAGATTTATTATAATAATAATCTTTTTTTTCAATAAATTCTCTTAATTTATTATCGCTTTTTAGATTAACAATTATTCCTGTTGTTTTACCATCTTCACTTATAATAAATTCCTTAAATACCGGACTACTGACTATTTCTTCGAATCCTCTTTTTTTATCTACGTCGTTATCTTTAAGTGTTTTATAATTTTTTAGCCTCTCCATCAAAGATTCATCTGAACTGCTTAGGAGAGGTATATCAAGTATAGTGATAACGTTATGGACCCAGCTTAAATTTTGAATATCTTTTTTTAGTTTTATTAAATTTTGAATTGATTCACTATTAATAATTTCTTTTTCAGGCGTGTAGGTTAGTACCAAAAAATCCTTAGAACCATATCTTTTTGATACTTCTCTGAGATAATTTAAGTCAGGATCGTTCTCTAATAAAAGGGTGTCGGAGGATGCATCAAGCTTAAAATCTTTTGAAAAATAACCAAAACTCAACAAAACTAAAAATAATAGTGTCAAAATTAGCTTTGGTTTTTGAATTACAATATTTTGATAGCTTTTTGAGAACATTTTCTAAATCAAAATAGATATATTTTAATTTAGCTAGTTTGAATATCTCTAAATTTGGTGAACATAGCTTCAAATTCAACCTTTATGTTACCCGTTGGACCATGCCTCTGCTTGCCAATCATAATTTCGGCAAGAATCGAAATTTCATTCATCTTAGCTTGCCATTCAGCATGTTCGATAGTTGCAGGCCGAGGTTCTTTTCTTTCTAAATAATAAGCCTCTCTATAAACAAACATCACAACGTCAGCATCTTGTTCTATCGAACCAGACTCTCTTAAATCTGATAATTGAGGTTTTTTATCATCTCTTTGTTCAACGGCTCGAGAGAGTTGAGATAAAGCTAGCACAGGTATATTGAGCTCTTTGGCTAATGCTTTAAGACCCTGTGTAATCTCTGAAATTTCTTGAACTCTGCCGTCATTTCTTATGTTCGCTGATTTCATCAATTGTATATAATCAACTATCACCAATTCACAACCAAACAATCTTTTTATTCTCCGAGCTCTATTACTTAAGGCAGCAATTGATATTGCTGGGGTTTCGTCAATATAAAGTGGCAATTCAGAAATATTCTTTGAGGTTTCAATAAATTTATCAAATTGTTCCTCGGAAATTTTTCCTCTTCTAATATCATTTGATTTTATTCTAGATTGTTCCGACAAAATTCTTGTTGACAATTGCTCACAAGACATTTCTAAAGAAAAAAATGCTACAGAAGATTTTAAACCTTTATCTTGAATATTTTTTGCCGCGTGAAATGCTATATTTGTTGCAAGAGCAGTTTTTCCCATTGATGGTCTTCCAGCTATTATAACCAAATCCTGATCGTGTAGTCCTCCTAGGCGATCATCTAAGTCAGTTAATCCCGTGGGAACCCCAACAATACCTTCAATATTTTTGAAGGCCTTGGATGCCATTTCAATAGTTTGATTGAGAGCAGTATCAAACTTAACGAATGATTTTCTAAAAGACCCTCTTTCTGCTAAATCAAATAATAATTTTTCCGAGTCTTCAATTATTTTTTCACCAGGTAAATCGATATTTTTATTTGATGCATTATCTATAGTCGTTTCAGAAATTTTTATTAATTCTCTTCTTACATGCATGTCATAAATTATTTTTGCATACTCAATTGCTTGTCTTAGACTTGTAGAAAATTTAGTAATTTTCACTAGATATTCATGACCCTCAAGTTCAATGAGAGTTTTATCATTTTCAAAATAATTCTTTAAAGTTATTGGGTTTGCTAACATTCCTTTAGAAATCAGATTTTCAATAGCTAAAAAAATTTTTTGGTGAATTGGATCATAAAATTTTGTGTAATTAATTATTGGACTTACATCATCCAATATATCATTAGACACAAGTACAGAACCAATTACCGACTGTTCTGCTTCAATATTGTTAGGTAATTCCGTAGGATGGCTTCTAACTAAATCAAGTTTGTTTAAAGACATAAACAAAAGTATATATCCGTTTTTTACTTCTTTAAAAATAATTATTTAAATTATTTCTCTATGTGAAAAAAATCTTAACAAAGTGAAAATTTTAAGATTTTTTCTCTTCAGATTTTTCAACTTCAATAAGAATGTGTGCTTGTATCTCTGAATGTAGATTAATAGTTGTTTTAAAGGTACCAATTGATTTGATTTCTTTTTCTATGTCAATCTGTGATGGTTTTACGTCTACATTATCTTTTTCTTTTATAATTTTTGCTATTTCTGTGGGCTTTACTGACCCATAAAGATCATTATTTTCGGTAACCAACTTTTGAATTTTATATTTTTTGTTGCTTAATATTTCATAATTCTTCTTTGCTTCTTTTTTAAGCCCTAAATCTTTTTTGTTAAGCTGTGTTCTTTTGTTATTTACTATTTCAATATTTTCTTTTGATGCATCAAGAGCTTTTTCAAATTTAATTAGATAATTTCTGGCATATCCTCTTTTAACCTTAACAATATCTCCTATTTTTCCAAGGCTTTTAATATTTTCTAGTAAAATAACCTGCATAAATAAATTTAAACCAGCGCTAAAATTCTTGCTCTTTTAATTGACAATGAGAGTTTTCTTTGTTTGTTTTGAGAAACGGATGTAATTCTAGATGGCAAAATTTTACCATTTTCTGATATATATTTTTTTAATAATTTAACATTTTTATAATCAATTTTTGGAGCATTTTTTTCTGATAAAGGACATTTTTTTTTGAATTGAAATTTTGAAACTTGAAATAAATTCAATTTGGTAAGATTATGCTGATAATTTTTTTTTACATTTCTTTTAAATTTCTTTTTCATTATTTACCATTCTTTCTGTTTTTTTTCTCGACCTATTTCCTAGAGTTGTTTTCTTGCTTAAAATAATCTTTATCCAAATCAAATTTTTTTACTCTTACGGTTAAAAATCTCAGTAAGTTTTTGTCGATTTTTTCATTTTTTTCTAATTCTGAAACAGTTAAGCTATTTCCTTTAAGTTTAAAGTGAATATAGTTGCCTTTCTTATTTTTGTTTATTTCATGAGACAAATTTAGAAGACCCCAATCATCAATTTTTATAATTTCTCCTTCATTTTTTTCAATAATTTTTGAATATTTTGTTTTTAAACTTTTCAACTGGTCAGCAGAATGACTTTGTTTTGCTATAATTGTATGTTCGTATAAACTCATTTTTCGTCCTAATAATCTTATATTCTATCTGCAGTACATTTTTTACTGTATCGAGAAAAGATGGTTTTATACTATTTAAACTTCTAATTTACAATGTATAAATTACTTCTTAGAATATAAATAATCATATGTTTTCAATAATTTTTCCAGGACAAGGCTCTCAATCTGTAGGAATGGCAAAAGAATTTTATGAAAAATATCCTCTTGTAAAAAACATATTTTCTAGAGCAAACGAAGCTTTAAATTTTAATTTAAGTAAAATTATTTTAAGTGGGCCGATTTCAGAAATTAATTTAACCAAAAATACACAGCCAGCAATATTTGTTGCCAGTTATTCAATTTTTTCTGTAATGAAAAAGGAATTTAATATTGATTTAAACCAGGCAAATTATTTTGCTGGCCATTCACTTGGAGAATATTCTGCTTTAGCTTGTGCTAATTCTTTGCCATTCGAAGAAGCCGTTTGCTTACTGTACGCAAGAGGTAAATTCATGCAGGAAGCCGTGCCATCTGGTAGGGGAGCCATGTTAGCCATATTAGGTTTGAAAATAGAGGAAATTTTAGAACAAATAAATTCAATTTCAATAAATGGAACTTGCGAAATAGCTAATGATAACAGTCCAGGTCAAATTGTTGTTAGTGGAGATAAGGATAGTATTCAAATTTTACAAAATAGTCTTAAAAAAAAATCTATACGTGGATTAATTTTGCCTGTGAGTGCACCATTTCATTGCTCCTTAATGGAAAGTGCTGAGAAAAAAATGAGTCAAAAAATAACAGAATCAATATTTAAAAATCCGAAACCATCAATAATATCTAATGTTACCGCAAAGGCTGAAAATAAAGCCAGCAAAATTAAGGAGCTATTAATAAAACAGATTACTTCAAGAGTAAATTGGAGAGAAAGTATAGAGTATATGATTAATAATGGAGTTAATGAATTTATTGAAATTGGGCCAGGAAAAGTTCTAACAGGTTTGGTGAGGAGAATTAACAAAGACGTAAATGTTTTTAATATTAATTCTATTGATGATATAACAAATTATATAAATAAATGATTAGTTTTAAAAATAAAAAAATATTAATTACTGGTGCAACAGGTGGAATAGGTAATGAACTTGTTAAAAAATTTTTAAATTTAGGAGGAAACATAGTAGCTACAGGAACAAAAGCAGAAAAATTAGATATTATAAAAAAAAAATATCCTAATGTAAAAGTCCAAAGATTTGATATCTCAGGGCATTCAAGAATCGAAGAATTTATAAAAAATGTTGTCTTGGATTTGGGTGGACTAGATGTACTCATTAATAATGCCGGAATAAATAAGGATAATCTGTCTATAAGAATGAAGGATAAAGAATGGAAATCAGTAATTGATGTAAATTTAACTTCTACTTTTTTATTGTGTAAGCATTCAATAAAAATTATGTTAAAAAATAAGTACGGCAGAATTGTAAATATTACTTCAATTGTAGGTCACTCAGGAAATTTAGGTCAGTCAAACTATGCCGCTTCAAAGGCTGGTATTATTGGCATGTCTAAATGCCTTGCAATTGAATATGCAAAAAAAAATATAACAGTTAACTGTGTCTCTCCTGGTTTCATAGCTACAGATATGACGATGAATATTGCAGAAAAAGTAAAGATGTTTCTTGCATCAAGAATACCTATGGGAAAATTCGGGTCAGGGAATGATGTGTCAAATTGTGTAGCTTTTTTGTCTTCAGATTCAGCTTCTTATGTAACTGGAGAAACATTACATGTTAATGGCGGCATGTATATGACTTGACAAAATTTACGATTAATCTATTAAGTTTAGTATTACCAATTTATAATAGGAATCAAATGGGAGACGATGTAGCAAGCAAGGTAAAAAAAATAGTTGCAGAACACCTTGGAATCGATGAGGCAAAAGTAACTGAGGAAGCCAGCTTCATAGATGATTTAGGAGCAGATAGTTTAGATACAGTCGAACTAGTTATGGCGTTCGAAGAGGAATTTGGTTCTGAAATTTCAGACAGCGAAGCTGAAAAAATATTAACCGTTGGTGATGCTGTAAAATTCATAGAGAGCAAATAAAACCAAGGTTTGTTTTCCAATTTTTTAGTATGATTTTTGATTGTACAGGGATGATGGTAATTGTATCCTCACCTTCTGGAGCAGGCAAAACTACACTTGTAAAATTATTATCCAAAAGAAACAAAAATTTTGAGATTTCAATTTCAAATACAACACGAGTACCTAGGAGAGATGAAATTGAAGGCAAAGATTATTATTTTATCAATGAAGAGAAATTTAATGATCTAATCAAAACAAAATCTTTTTATGAGCATGCAAGAGTTTTTAATAATCTTTATGGTACATTAAAAGATCCTGTTATTAAGCATTTATCTCATGGAAAGGATGTACTGTTCGACATAGATTGGAATGGCTCCAAACAAATGAAAAGACTAAAACTAAAAAATAAACTAATTTCGATATTTATTTTACCACCAAATATCAAAACACTTAGAGATAGATTGTCCAGTCGTGATATGAAGGATAAATTAATATTAAAAGAAAGGATGAATCAATTCAAAAATGATGTGCTGCATTGGAAAGAATACGACTATATTGTGATAAATAATGATTTAGAAAAATGTTATAAAGCAATTATGTCAATAATTGATTGTGAAAAAAAAGGAAAAAAATTTTTATTTGATCAAAATAAAATTAAAGAAAAAATATCTGAATTAATTAGCTGAATTTTCATACTCCTTTGTAATTTCAAAATAAATTTCTTTGCTTAAATTTTGTGGTCTTAAATTTGAATTAATTTTTAACTTATTCAAAATCTCATTACTATTGTTAAATAATTGCTTAATTGGTTTGTTGATCATTTTTCTTTTTTGCGAAAAAAAAACTCTTGTAACTACTTCCAAATTTTTTGCATTTTGAAATTTTAGATATTTTGTTTCTGGAACAAATGACAAAACGCTACTTTCTACTCTTGGCTTTGGATAAAAACAATTTCTAGAGACGTCAAAATGTTTTGTAATCTTTAATTTCCAATTGCTAATTATAGATAATCTTCCGTAATTTTTGGTATTGGTTTTGGCAGTAATTCTTTCTGCAACATCTTTTTGAAACATTAAGATTAGTTTTTTATACCAAAAACTTGAATTACAATTTAATATCCACTTCGCAAGTATTTGAGTAGATATATTGTATGGTAAATTGCCAAATACAGTTAATTTTTTATTGGATAAATTTTTTTCGTTAGTTTTTAGTATATCTTCGTTAAAAATATTTATCTTATTCTTGAACTCTTTTCTTAAATTTTTATAAAGTAACTTATCTTTTTCAATTAAAAAAATTTTTTTTGGTTTTTTTTTAATTATTTCTTTCGTTAGATTGCCCGTACCAGGGCCAACTTCCAATATATCATCTTTTTTATTTATATCTCCAATATCAATAATTTTATTTATAATGTTAATATCTGTTAAAAAATTTTGTCCCAAACTTTTTTTTGGTAGAATTATCACTGTATATTGTTAAAAAACTTTATTGATTCAATTAAACTGGATGGATCGGCAACTTTTTTTCCGACAATATCTACCGCAACACCATGATCGGGTGACACCCTAATAAATGGAAGTCCCAAGGTAATATTAATAGCTTTAAAACCCGTTATGGTTTTGATCGGCGTTAATACTTGATCATGATACATTCCAACAATCACATCGAACTTTTTTTCATTTTTTGATAAAAATAACATGTCAGCAGAAAGTGGGCCAGTAATATTAATTTTTAGTTTTTTTATTTTTTTAATTGCAGGTTTGATTATTTTTTCTTCTTCTGAGAATCTTTCATGAGAAAAACAATGTGGATTTAATCCTGTGATTGCGATTTTGATCTTTTTTTTTAAATATTTATTATAAAAAAAAACAATTTCTTTTATTTGATTTACTATTTTTTTAACATTTAGTTTTTGAGATATTTTTTTTACCGCAACATGTGTTACAATCGGAGTAACAGCTAATTTATTGCTGTAAATTAACATTGTTGTCTTGTCATAACATCCTATTTTATATGCAATAAATTCCGTTATACCATTAAACCTTTTATTCAAAAAAGTTTCTTTTGATACTGGTCCATTTATAATTCCTAAAATTTTATTTTGTTTTATCAAATTTAATCCTTGAGAAAAACAATCCGAAATAAATTTATTTGATTTTTCAGAAATTTTTTCAAAAATTTTTTTTTGATCGTATTTTATATCAATCACAGGAATAGCCGTGCCTTTTAAATCATCTAATTTAAAGTTTTTTTCAATTAATTTTAGATTTAGATTAAATTTAAAATATTTTAAGTGCCTGTATAGAAGATTGTAATTTCCAATAACTAAGCATGGAGGATGTTTAAATTTTTTTTTTTTTATCCAAGATTTAAAAATTATTTCAGAGGAAATACTATTGGGCTCTCCAAGAATTATAGCAATTGGTTTACTCATTGAAATATTTGATTTTAATATTATTTTTAATTTGATTAAAATAATTTGTTGAGAAATTACTTAATTGTTTATTTTTTTCTATATCAATTAATTTTTTCATCTCTTTATCAAGATCTATATTAGTTTTCTCAACCCTTTTATCTCCAACTTTTAATATTAAAATTCCTCCGGAAATAGGAATGGGTTCAGTTATAGAACCTATTTTGGTTTCTTTTATAGATTTTACCAATACTTTAGAAAATTTACTTTCACTTACCCATCCCAGATTGCCACCCTGTTGAGCAGTTGATGATGAACTAAATTTAATTGCAGTGTTTTCAAATCCTTCTTCTTTTATATTTTCTATTACATCATCTATTATAATTTGATCATTTGTTTCGACTTCAACCTCTTTTTCTATAGATTTTTCTTCAATTATAGAATTTTTTTTATTATTATAGGAAGCGCTTTCTGCTTCAATTATTATTTCACTATTTTTTTCATCAACAACTTTATTTTCTGGCAATTCTTCAACAACATTGTTTTCATTCAATTTTTCTTCACTTTCTTCATCTAGTTCCTTTATTGCTGAATTTTTGATAAATATTTCGTAAACTAGATACTCCACATCCTTTTTTTGTTCTGCAATTAATATTTTCAATTTCTCATCAATTTTTTTCTTATCAATAACAATTTGATTCTTGTAAAACTGATAAACTAATTGGTTCCATTTTAACTCAAGTAAAATTTTTTTTTTAAATTCATCTAATTCATATTCCTGAAATTTTAAAAATGTCGTAAAATCTTCGAGGCTCCTAAATCCGATATTTCGAGATGTTTTGATTATTTGATTATTAAGTAGTTCATCTTTTATAATTATATTATTGTAATTTGATAACGCGGTGATTTTTATTTTATCTTTAATTAAAGAATCAATTGCGATTTTTTTAGATTCTTGATCATCCAGTTCCTTAATTTGTCCCACAGTTATTATATTTAAATAATTTATTTCTTTATCCAAATCATAATTGGTAATAATTTCGTCTCCCACTAATATGATTACTTTATTGTTCAATTCTGCATTTGAACTAGTCAATAAAAATATTGATAGAAGGATTGTAGTAATTGATAATTTGATATTTTTTCCCACTCAATTAACCGTGAGTCCCGTTGCAGATATCGGTACCTTTCCAAAAGGTATAATTGTTAATGTAAACATTAGATTTTCATTAGGTTCTAAATCATTGTCTGAGTAAAAACTTTTATTATATTCTACTGCCGCTCTCAGGCAGTCGTTTTCATATTGATAGCTTATATTATAAAATTCAGTGGCATCAGTTGTAAAGTTTTCACGAGTTTTAAACTTTAAAGAATTTGATTTGTTTAATTCTAAAACAAGTCCAGCATTAATATAATGGTTATTTCCTATATGATTATTTTCTTCAAGATATTCAAAATTTGTAATTAATTTATTAATTTTAAAAATACCTGAAATTTCATTATAATTTAAAGTACTGTAATTGTTATCTAGTGAAAATTTATAACCAATTTTACTAAATTCATTTAGATAATAATTTACATTACCAACTAATTCTGATGTTTTTTCATTCAGTGTGCTTTGTCTAGGCATATCAGCATTTTTATCATAACTAAAAACCTGACCTACTGACAAACTGAATTTCTCGAAATCATTTTTATCCTTATAATTATAATCTGTTCCCAAAGTTAAACTTGTACCTGCCTCAACTACGTCAATAGAAGCTATTTTATCTAAAGAATACAGGTTTGACATTCCCAACTTCAAACTATCATTACTCATATTTCTCATATGGCTCGGTGATGTTCTAAACATTAGTTTTGGTGTTAGAGTTTTTTTATAATTTTCTGACCGTTTTTCTAAAGGCAGAGAACTTAACAACGATACTGCACCCGCGAATTTAATATTATTTTTGTCATTTTTATGATCAGAAGTGTTTTCTGATCGATAATTTGAATTTTTCAAATTACCTTCAAATTTTGTTATAATGCCAGAATTACTAATATAATCATTTGACTTCCAATGAAAATCGTTGACTAATTTTATTTGCTTTTTATTAGTTTCGTAGTTTTTATGGTAGCCTCTAGATTGAAAGTTAATTGATCCCAGTTCTTCGGAAATAGATAATTTATTTTTATAATCATAGTTTGGCATCACAAACTCATATCTTTCATCAGTTTTGCTTAAATTTTCGTATACATCCATATTTATATTCAAATATGAATTATTTTTTGAAAAATTCATAGCTATTGAGGAATTCATTATCGTGTTACTTCCCATTATTTTAGAATTAATGTCGTGAACTTTAAGGTAAGTATCATTTGATGTTTTTTGAAAATTAATTGAAAGTTTGCTTTCATCAAATGTTTCGAGACCTAAATCAATATCAGACCTTGCAAAGATATGATTTCTACTTCCACCGGTTTTTTTGTTCGAAGTTTTTTTATAACCTTGATTAAAACTTGCATCTAGTATTGAGTAACTATTTTTTGTTACATATCGATATTCTGTTTGGATTACAGGATTTTCATCTGCATAAATTTTTGGATTTAATGTTGCGTCCTTATGTTCTGCTAAAGCGAAATAATAAGGTAATTTAATACCATTTCCTAACAAAGTAGAATTCGTTATACCTGGAGTTAAGAATCCAGATTGTCTCTTTACCGTTGGATCAGGGTGAAAAAATATCGGAACATAAAATACAGGAAAACCATATAGGTATAATTTTGCATTTTCATAACTGATTTTTTGTTTTTCCTTATCATGAATTATCTTTTTTGCCATGAGTTTCCATGGTGGACATTTGTCTCCCCTTTTTTTACAAGTTGTAAAAACACCCCCTTCAATATAACTTTTGTTCTCAGTAATGACTGCAGAATTAGCAACTAATCTTGGATCATTTTCAATATTTCCAAATGTATTATTTTTGAATCTCAATTTTAAATTTGATCCTGCCATTCTTTTATTTTTAATATCGACAAATATATCGTCGAAAAAATATTCATTCTCATATTTATCTGTTATTTTAATATTACCTTGTGATCTTAAATTTTTATTTTTTGTAGAGTAGTTAAACATATCTACTAGAATTGAATTTCCGTAAGCATCATTCACTTTTGTTAATTGGTCAGATTTTATGATTTGATTTCTTTTGTCATATAAAGCGATTTCGGTCTCGATGGTTACTCCATCATTGCCTTTAAAAAAAACATTGCCCTCAGCTAATATTTCCTCTTCTTTTTTTGAATATCGAATCTTGTCTGATTTAAATTCATTATTTGTTTTTCTGTCAGTGATTTTTACAGATTTTTTTGCATCTATAATATTTTCTTTCTTATCATAAATTGCACTTTCAGATTCAATGATAATTCCATCTTGTCCTACAATAAGAACATTGCCTTCTGCATGAATTGTTTCGCTATCCTGAAGTAATTTTATATTTGATGCGCTAATATCGAATTCATCAGCAACCAAACCTTGAATTAAAGAAAAAAAAATTAATGTTAAATATAAAAATATATTTTTATTATTTTTCATTAACATGAATCATTCCTATAGAACTAAAAATCAAAACTATGCTTAAAGGAGTCCAAACAGACATTATTAAAGAAATTTGTTCCGTTTCTCCCAATGCTCTGGATAAGTCATTAAGATAAAAAATGACAACTGAAAGAATAATGGTAATAATGACATAAATTAGATAACTTCCCCTATACTTTACATTCATTACAATGGCCCCAGCTAGAAGCGTCATGGACATTAAAAAAAGCGGGTAGGACAAGGCTTTATGAAATTCACTTTCAATTTCTTTAGTAGAATAGCCCAAGTATTTGTAATTTTCTTTTAATTTGCTCAGTTCCCAAAAAGATATGGCATCCAAATTGGAAAAAATATTTTTTATGCCGTTAATTTCAAAGTGACTTACAAAAGAATACTCTGCAAAATAGTTAGAGAAGTTGTTACTATCGCTGTAATAAACTGTTGCATCACTTAATTTCCAATTATGTTTGGCGATATTAGCTTTACGTGTTTCAATTCTTGATAGGGGTTCATTGTTTTCGTCAAACCTATAGATAGAAACATCTATCAAACTGTTTTTACTTAATCTTTTTGCTCTAACTATATTTATGTTTCCGTCGATTTTATCTTTTATCCAAATACCATTTTCTGTAAGTGCAGCCAAATAATCATTATCTTTAGTATAATCATTTTTTATATCCAAATATTTGTATGTAAGTTTTGAAGTTATCGTATTTACAGCCGTTACAATAATTATGCCAAAAACTAGTGATATTAAAGCCGGAAAGATTATAATTTTAAAATTTGATATGCCTGCTACCCTCAAAGCAATTAACTCTTCCGACCGAACAAATCTTAAAAATAATATGATTGATGAGATTAAAAAAATAAATGGGAAAAGTTTATATATCATTGAGGGCACCTTTAAAAAAGTTAAAGTTACGGGTAATAAAAATCCAACCGCGTGATCCTTAAAAAAATTAACTTCTTCGAATATATTAAGAACAATTCCCAGGGCCAGAAACATCAAAGTAACATTCAATACAGTTTTGGAGTATTCAATAAAAAAATATTTTTTAAATATATTAAATTTAAACATTTTATTGATCTAGATTTTCAAATTTAAATATTCTAATTAAATTTAGGTAATTCAATAATATTAATAAAGGAGGCAAAGAATAATAAAAGATTGAACTCAAAGCAGAGCTTCCTGAGTATCTAACCATAATTTCTGCAAATACCAGGATGGCAAATGCCGTTATAAAAACAATATACTTTTGAAGAAAATAATATTTGCTTTCCTTTCTCGAGGATAACAAATAACAAATAATTATTGATATGATGGGAATGTAAAGGGGCATTCCTAATCTTCTATTCAGTTCAGATGTAATGTCATCTATCCTAGCTCTACATTGTTGTTCTGAAAGAGTAGCTTTGCCCTCATCTAAAAATGGTCTAATACAATTTAATAAACTAAGAGTATTATTTTCCTGTATTTTTGGATAAGTCGTAGTTTTGCTTTCAAATGAAGCTAGATTAATATCTGTTTTGTAAAATTTTAAAAAATTAATTTTTTTGTTTTTTTTCTCTGTCTGGATTACACCATCGAATAAAACTAAAAAATTTTGTTCAGTTAAAACACCAACTTTTACAAATGGCATTACACCTTTTGTTTCAATGTATCCTTTTTTGGCAATGATTGTTTTCGATTTTGCACTACCTGAAGCATCATCTCTTAAGAAAACATTTAACATTTCTCCATTGGGTTTTTTCTTTTCAACAAATACAGTTAACCCTTTAACCGTATCATTAAATTTTTTTTCTTTTAACAAAGAGGGAAAGAGAGTTATGTTAGATGATTTTAAAACTGATCTTGCAAAATTCAGAGATGCGGGACTTATAGAAAGTGATAATAATAATTGAAATAATGTAATTAAAATTGAAATTATAAAAATAAAATTTACGAGTTTGATTTTATTTAAGCCAGATGTCCAAAAAACTAATAATTCGTTATTTTTTTCAAATTGCAATATTGTAGTTAATAAACTGATTAAAAAAACTAAAGGAATTAATCTACCAATGACTTTTGGTATGTTTAAAATTGAATATGTAAAATAAACAGTAAATGCATGTCCGTCTTCGGTAACAAAATCTAAATAATTTACAGCTTGAACAATCCAAACAATTACACATGTTGATATTAATATTAAAGTAAATAAGGAAATAAATTCCGTAAAAAAATATCTATAAATTGTATTTTTCATTACGGTTGATTTAATATATATGTTAGTTTTATTCAACTGTAACAAGAAAATATGAAAAATACTATTATTTTTGATAATAAAATTGATTTTAAACAAGGAGAAACATTAACTTTTTTTCTTAATGAAAATTTTGACTTTAGAGTAGAAAACAGAATCCTTTCTGCTCAAACATTAAATAAAATTCAAGTTTATCTGAAAAATTTAAAATCCAAAAAAATAAAAGAAAAAATAATAGGCTTTGATATTTCAGAAAAAAATAAAGTTTTATTTATTGTAATAAAAAAGAATTTGGTTTCAAATAATTTTGAAGAATTGGGAGCAAACCTTTATTCTTTTATAAAAACAAACAAGATAGACAAAGTAAATCTGTATGCAGACACAATCAACTCTTTTAAACTCTATAAAAAAAATACTGAGTTAATTTTACATTTCATTCACGGATTTAGCTTAAAATCATATTCTTTTAATAAATACAAAACACAAAACAAAAACATTTTTTATTTTTTATTAAAAATAGTATCTTCTGAAAAAACTTTGCTAAATAATAATTACTTTAGATATAAAGCAATAGAATCCGGAGTTTTTCACGCAAGAGATTTAGTTTCTGAACCTCCAAATATTTTGTATCCAAAAAAATATGTAGAAATTATAAAAAAACTTTCTTCATTGGGTATAAAAATTCAAATTTACAATGAGTCAAAAATGAAAAAGTTAGGAATGCTTGCCCTTTTGGGCGTAGGTCAAGGAAGTATCAATGAGTCATTTTTAGTAACTATGGAATGGAGAGGAAACAAAAAATCAAAAGATAAACCTTTGGCATTCGTTGGAAAAGGAGTTTGTTTTGATACGGGAGGAATTTCCTTAAAACCTGCCAGATTTATGGAAGAAATGAAAT
>Ga0187833_10002904_pt1 | contig 17917 bp, 25 predicted proteins | sample ETNtaG_37_FD_167968 | JGI IMG/M metagenome (GOLD analysis project Ga0187833, IMG submission 167968) | Marine microbial and viral communities from oxygen minimum zone, Eastern Pacific Ocean - ETNP2014_SV_400_PacBio MetaG (Illumina Assembly) | ecosystem: Environmental > Aquatic > Marine > Hypoxic...
GTTTTGTTCCAATCCAATTAATATTCCTGCAATACCTGCTATCGCACTCCCAATCATAAAACTGTAATCACTTATTTTGATAGGATTAATTCCTGCAATACTTGCCAACTCCTTATTGTTAGCCACCGCTCGCATATCTCTTCCGAGTTTTGTTTTTTTCATGAATAAATGCAGTAAAATCATTAATACAACACTAATAGCTACAATCCAAATTTGTAAGGGGGTAATAATAGCGCCACCAATACTCATTCCTGTTTTAGTTTCTAACCATCCAATTGATTTCACTCCAGGACCAAATGCAATCATAATGACGTTATTGAATAAGGTGAGGAGAGCTAGAGATGCAATTAACAATACAATATTAGAACCTTTTCTCCTTTGTAAAGGAATATAGATTAATCTGTTCATCCCTAATCCAAATAAAGCAGTTAATACTATAGTGCCTAAAGCGGCAAGAAAAAAAGGTAATCCTAGAAGATTAAATAATGCAAAGAGAAGATATCCTCCAATTGCCACCGTAGCTCCATGAGCAAAATGCATAAATCTGTTAGTTGCATAGATTAAACTAAAACCACTTGCAACTAAAGCATAGATACTTCCAGCTATTAATCCATTTACAAACAATTGTCCAATAATGGCCATTAAGAAGCTTTAGTAGAAGTAATTAATAAATCTTCTGTCAAAGGAATTGTCCTGGAGAACAATCTCCTACTTGATGTATATACTTGTGCTAGTCGTTTCATAGTGTATATACCGACATTGGACTCTGGAGATTCTTGTACATTGGATGGATTAGCCTCTGCTTGTGCAATCATCATCGCACTATATAATGCATCAACCTGCCCATATTCCTTACAAACAGTACTTAAATCTGGATAGGTCATATGGAATATTTTCTGCAGATGGATATTTTCAGGAGGATATGGAAAACTAGCAGCTCCAATATCTTTACTCCATTTCTGAAATTCTTCTGTTTTACCTTCATAGCAAAATTGCCTATAATGGTCAACAGCGTGCATCAAATAATCAGCAACTTCACACTCGATTTGAGGGTTACGTATCCAAGGAGCGTCAAACCTACCCACGAGTCTTTCCACCATACTACTGTCAATCTCAGCATTTATGTCATTAGCTTCTTGAAGAATAATTCTTTGCATTTTCAAATATAAATTAGGATCACTAGGATCAGTTAAGTTTTCAAAATTGAGTACATCAGTCAATTTTTGACCACTATATCCCATTTCAAATTTTAATAAATCACTATGTACACTCATAGAAATCAGAACTGTACACTTATTTAAAAACATTTGCCATATATTTAAAAAGCAAACCAACTTCTCAGCATCATGGGATTAGAAGTAAATTGGAGAGATAGACAACCTGCAATAGGTGAAGAGTCTGACCACATCGTAGCATCTGATATCGCTTCAGATTTATTTAGTTTAGTTCTAGCTTATGATTTAACCAGGGGTACACTTACTTGGGATAAGGAACACTATGGATTAGGAGAGTTTCAATTATCCATTGGAGATGAATCACATGAAGAATTTTCTATTTCAATTACACGACACGGTGAAAATTATAGTTATGCTCAGGGTAATGTGAAGAAGGATACAGTAGAAAAAAAAGATATCTGGGTACCAACTCACAATATAAGCGAAGTTAAATTTAAGCAAGGTACACAAAGACCAGAATTTTCGCAATTAGCTAACTCAAGTCTATCTCAAGATTTAAGACAGAAAGTTGAGGATGCCCAGGCCATAAATGGTACTGCAACATTTCCGGTTGATAATACAATCTATGAGAGTTTTAATATTTCAGCTTCCTTATTTCCCACACACTGGATCATCAAACCAGGATATATAAGTCCTACATCATATCCTCTAGTGGAGTCATACTGCGCAATACATATTGCAAGAAATACTATCTAAAACTCTTTCCACAACCACAACTCTTCTTAGCATTAGGATTTTCAATCTTAAATCCAGCACCTTGAAGACTATCAACGTAATCTACTGTAGAACCATGTAACATTTCTAAGCTTTGTTTATCCACATAGAATTGCTGTCCTTTAACTTCAAGAATAGTATCATCTTTTTGTTTAGTATTTTCAAAATCAAATCCATATTGGAAACCAGAACCTCCACCTGGCATAACTAAAACTCGTAATCCATATCCTTCTTTATCTTGATCTTTCTTGATTTTACCAAGCATTTCAGCTGCTTTTTCAGTAACAGTAAGTGCTTCTCCTGATTTTTTCTCTTCCTTAGGAGCATTTTCAACAGCTTTGTTTAATTCAACAATAATTTCAGAAACATCATCTGTAGTCATACCATGACCCATTAATCCTTGTTCAATAGTTTCTTGAGTTGCAGCTCCACAACCAACACATTGAACACCAGTACTCATAAGTGTATCAACTGCTTGAGGATACTTCTCAATCATATCCATAATTAACATATCTTTAGTAATCTTTTGAATTATTGCTTCTGCCATGCTTATCTATAGTTAAGATGTAGTTTTTAAATGTTACTAAACTTTCCTCACTTCTCCTTTTTCAGCATCAACAATAACTTTATCTCCATCTTTAAAAACAGAAGTAGCATTCTTTGTGGCAATAATACAAGGTTTCTTCATCTCACGAGCAACAATAGCCGCATGACATAATATGCCACCCATATCTGTTACAAAAGCTCCTGCTTTTTCCATAGCTGGAATATAGTTGGGATCAGTCATAGAAATAATTAAAACATCTCCTGGTTCTACCTTTTTCATATCATCAATATGTTGTAAAACTCTTGCTGTTCCTTCATACATACCAGGGAAGGCTACATTTCCTTCTACCAAATTACTATCAATTTCATTCGAGACAGAGATGAGTCCTTTAATTTCTTCCATAGTGGCTCTATCACTAATTTCATAGTGCTGATCATCTATTTGTATAGAAATCATACCTTGTTTTCTTTCTTGAATTAATGTTTTGTACTCTTTTCCTTCAAGTAATGATGACTCAACCTCTTTACAACTGAGATATTTTACAAGAAGTGGATCCATGTCCAATCTTTTTCCAATCTCTGAAAGAAGATTCCAATGGATTGCCAGAGTCATATAAGATGTATCAACCCTAAAGGATCTCACATAGCCAAATACTTGGATTGTCTTTGCCAAAATTGAAAGTTCTTCCTGATCCTTAATTATTTCCATATACTTTACTTGTTCTTTTTTGAGATGATCCTCATCTTTTTTCATCTGATCATATTCTTTGTCTACATCAGAGGCAACAAACTCTTTGAGTTGTTCCTTATAATGTTCAAAGGTATAGGGCTCTTTCTCCAAATGAAATCCCCCAATCCACCCATACATGAGTGTATGATGCTTTAACATTTCTTCTACTTCTTTCCCTTCCATATCTAGTCCTTTCTTAACTTGGATAGCTATTTTAAGAAATGCCTCCTTATCTTCAAGGACAGATATTTTTTTGAAGGGCAAGGTCAAGGCAATATGATAATCATAATAACTCTTTTCAGGCAATTTCTTATCTTTGATATATTCTTTAAGCCGAGATTCAAACCTTTCTGTCAGAAACTCATCAAAAAGATGAAGGCTATACATATAAGGAAGAAAATTAATAGATTTTTGATACATCTCTTTATACAGATCAACTAATTCTGTATTAGAATACGTACTCACATCTAACAGTTGATTTTTCCGAGCATAGGCTATTAATTCATTTCCATGAGTCAACTTTAGTTACATCAGATTTTAAACTCACAGGAGATCTTATCTATATTGTTGGGGAAACACGAAATGAACTTGGTGCCTCAGAATTTTATTCCATGCATGATGAAACAGGAGCTAATGTACCAACAAGTGATTTTGAAGAAATAAAAGAGAATTTTAAGGCTCTGAGGGATATTTTGGATCGATCATATATTAATCAATCAGCTCAAAGTGTCCAAGAGCGAAAACAGAGGGCAGGTCCTTCAGAAACAGAAGGAGCAGGACTCAAAATATTCAAAAATGGTGTTGACTATGCACGAGAAAATCTTCTTTAATTAACCAAATATTTATATATTCTATACACTATCTTCTGTTATGTGTGCACCATCAAGTAATCCAGGATCAGGTCCTGAAAGAATAATTGTATATATGAATGATCACAGATTCAATGAATCATCTGGAGTTTTTGAAGGAATTACATCAGTTGAAGAGATGAATTACCGATCAGACGAACCAGTATATTCTTTAATTTTTGAAGGAGACTTTGAGCCAACATCAAGACGGTGGAAATGGTTAGAGAAAAATCCATTTCATTATCATGCTAGACCGTCAATTCCATTTTCAACTCGTTCGGAAGCAATTCTGTACGCAAATTGGGACCTAAAAAGAAATTTATACCTTCCTGACGTATTTAAGCTAGCTAGTAATAGAGGTATAATATCACAATCAACTGAATTTCCATTTTCAATCTCAAATCATAGATCTTCTCACCCAAAAGTTTCTCAACCAAAAACTTCTTATACTGCTATCTATCGAAGATAGCTATGGACAAAACTCTCATTAAAGCTCAAAGAAGAGAAATTACTGAGCACTTAATCTATAAACATCTTGCAACGAAGTGTAAAGATAAAAAAAACAAAGATATTCTCAATCATATTGCTAAAGATGAACAAGGTCATTATAACATCATAAAAAAAATAACAAATGAAGATTATCCCCATTATAGATTCATGTATGTTTGGTATGTTTTTCTAGCAACTATCTTCGGACTCACATTCGCATTAAGACTTATGGAAAAAGAAGAGCAAGATGTCCAAGAAGTATTTGGACCTTACAAGAAATCTCATCCTAAACTTCTCCAATTAATGGAAGATTCAGAAAAACATGAAATGAAAGTATTAGCAATGCTCCAAGAACAAAGAATTGAATATGCAGGATCAGTAGTCCTAGGATTAAACGACGCATTAGTTGAATTAACAGGAGCTTTAGCAGGATTAACATTTGCTCTAAGAAATGGAACCATTGTAGCCATAACAGGATTAATTACAGGATTTGCTGCATCTTTATCTATGGCGGCATCTGGATATTTACAGTCTAGAGAAGAAGCTGACCAAAATGAAGAAAAGAATCCATTAATCGCAGCATTCTATACAGGAATTGCTTATATTGTAACTGTAATTTTGTTGGTACTTCCTTATTTCCTAATTGAAAATATCTACGTAGCATTAATCGTAATGCTCACGGTAGCAATATTAATTGTATTATCATATACATTCTATATAACAACGGCTAAAGACCAACCCTTCTGGAGAAGATTCTTAGAAATGGCTATTATTTCATTAACTGTAGCTGTCATATCCTTTGGAGTAGGATCATTACTGAGATATATCTTTGGTGTTGAGATTTAACTTTTTCTCAGATACAACTCTCTTTCCAGTATGCAATTGTAACTTCTTCCTTGCATCTCCAGCTATTCTACCACCTTTTTTTGCAGCTACTTCATTCTCAACAAATCCTTGAGAGTCTGTAGCCTTGGCAATCTCTGCTGTAGCCTTCTCTCCTAGCATAGAAAATATCATCTCTATATCAGTCATATGATCCCGAATATTTTCTTTTCTAAGACCTTTTATCGTTTTGTGTTGTTTAGGGGTTATTCCAAATGTCGCCTTGGCAATTTCAGCTGAAAGAATAGAAAAATCGTTTCCTGTCTTAATCCCCCTCTGAGCCCATTCCTGAATCAGTTCACCTCGTATAGACATACCTCTGACTCTATCTTGAATCCAAGATTCGGAATAACCTTTCGCTCTATACATCTTCCTCATTCGTTGAAATGCTAATTCAGGATTTTCAATTTCTATGGCAAAAAAATTTATTGGAAGTCTCACTCCTGGGCAATTAGAAGAAGCTCATAGATCTATTTGTGAATATTTAGATACGTTAAAGGATAAAAAGCAACCTGATTTTACAAAGGTACCACAATTAAATCTTTATCCTTTATTTGAGCACCCTATAGATATTCTACCAATGGATGGATTGATTGCTGAAAATGTTCTATCAAGGTTTAATTCGGATTCTGACCCTAGAACTAAATTTGGAGAACGACGTATAGATCTTGCAGTTAAAGGATGGTCACTGAGAACAAATGTTGGAAGAGGGACTCCCATGGTTTCTGAGTACTCAAATCAAGATGAACCCACACACATTGAAGATATTGCGTACGCGCAAAACGGTAAAGTATATCCTGATGGTTTGGGAGTATACACACGTTCTGATTCAAATACCATGAATGACAATGAAGTTCCAAAAGCAACGATTGCAGACGCAAAAATATATCAAAAGAAAAGAGCAAAATCGCCAAAAAAGGCATTGTCATTTTTACTAGATGTTTACACCCAAGTAGTTTCAGAAAAACAAAGAAGATCAACAAGTAATTGGCCTTTAGAATTTTTTAATCATACTACAGCAACTAGACGTTCTGGACAATATAATACACGATTTATGGAACAAGATTATTCTCTTGCTCCAACCCTAAACTACTTTGCAGACAAATTACGTTCACATGGAAGAGAGGTTGAAGCAGAAAGACTAGAAAAAGCAGTTAATCTAAGATTTCCTTCACTGAATCCACTAGATGTCCCATTTAATACTATTGAATATAGAGTCCGAACACTTCCTGAAGAGGATATAAAAGATAAAATAATCTCATTATCATTCGCTGAGGAAACTCACAATCACCCATCACGTCCATAGTAACAAAACTTATAAACCTCCTTTTCTAAAATAACTATATTAACTATCATGGCATTAACACTACAAATAATCATTTTAGCAATACTACTCTTCCTTTCAGGACTATCCTCAGGATCAGAAGTAGCATTAGTATCACTTTCTAAAGCTAAAATTAGACATTTATTAGAAAAAAAAGCACCAGGAGCCACATATATCAAAAAGCTCAAAGATGATTCTCATAGAATGCTTGGTACTATATTAATCATGAATAATTTAGTAAATGTAGGAGCTTCTGCCTTAACTACCTCAGTCATGATTGGCATGTTTGGAAATTACGCAGTAGGTATTGCTACAGGAATAATGACCTTCCTAATCCTTGTTTTTGGAGAAATAACTCCTAAATCAATAGCAGCAAAGAATAATGTGAAATTTGCAACAACAGTTGCAGCACCTATTTGGTACCTCTCAATTATCTTCTATCCCTTTCTATTCATCTTAGAAAAATTCATAGTCATTTTCATGAGATTATTAGGAATGAAAACTGAAGACCCTATTGTCTCAGAAGAAGAAATTATTCATATGGTGGAGCATGCCGAAGAAGAAGGAACAATTAGAGAAATAGAAAAAGACCTTATAGGAAATATTTTTGATTTTGACGATATCCAGGTAAAGGAAATTATGATTCCAAGAGCTCAAATGGACATCCTATCAGCAACTACTTCAGTAAAAGGGGCCATGAAAGTATTTCTTAAGCACGCACACAGTAGAATGCCTGTTTACAACAAAAGAGAGAGAAATATCATAGGAATCGTATTCATCAAAGATTTAATCAAACTCTACCATGAAGGTAAGAATCCTCAGGTAAAAACCATCATGCACAAACCTTATTTTGTCCATGAAAGAAAAAGAATTTCAGGATTGTTAAGAATATTTCAAAAGGCAGGACGATCCCATATGGCAGTTGCCGTGAATGAATATGGACGAGTAACTGGGTTAGTAACCATGGAAGATGTCTTAGAGGAAATCGTAGGAGAAATAATGGATGAGACAGATAAAATAGCACCTCACGTTGATAAAGTTACCAGAAATACTTGGATGGTCGATGGAGATACCGATGTTGATGAATTAAAAGATAAAACAGGTCTCAAAATCCCAGAAGGAGAATATGACACTTTTGGAGAGTTCTTAGTAAAACTATTCAAAAAACTCCCTAGAAAGGATGATGAAATCTCATACAGAAATTACTCGATAATTATTGAAAAAGTTGCAAAGAAAAAGATTGAACAAGTGAAAGTGGTGAAAGCATGAAAAAGTTAGCAATAGGCATAGTCCTCCTAATCGGAATTGCACTAGCATATTATCTGATCTCTCCTGCATTTATTGTGGAAGAACTTCATGAAGAAATCCCTGTAGCAAACCCTACATTTCTCCCTGAAGATCCAGAAATAAAAGAAGAGTTTATGGAAGAGATGAAGAAAGTAATGCACGATGAAAAAGAAATGGCTGAACCCACACTTTCCGTTGAAAATATGCTATCAGGCTCATTCACAGAAGCAGCACACACAGTAGAAGGATCCGCTTCAATAATACAGTCAGACGCAACCTATCTTAGATTTGAAAACTTCAACACCATAAATGGACCTAATCTTCATGTCTATCTCTCTTCAGACACCTCAGATAATGATTTTATTGACTTAGGATCTCTAAAAGCTACCAAAGGCAGTTTCAACATGCCCATCCCTGAAGATATTGATCTCAAGAAATACAATAAGGTATTAATCTGGTGTGTTCCTTTCTCTGTTATTTTTAGTTATGCAGAATTAATATAGAAGTCTCATAACAATAGTCTTTTTATTATGTCCTTAATTCTATAGAAAATCATGTCAAATATACACAATTATTGGTTCAGAATGCCTAATTTTGATGGCAGACGAATAATGGTCAGTGAAATACAAAACTTTGATCCTAATCAAAATACTCCACCTTATACAGTTTCTGCAATTAAGGAAGAAGATGTCCAGAATTTTGAACCACAACCAAGTCTCAATTCAAATTGTCCAGCCCAAGGAGAAATTGGACTTTGGATTCCAAATAAAGAGTTCTATAAAGAAGGACCTCTCCATGAGCAAGGTTTTAGTAAAATTAGGGCGACCGCACATTCTGGAAGAGATAATTGGATTATTAGTGACCGAATTGCAGATAGACTTGAGAATGTGATTGTCTGGCACACATCAATCTTGGAGGAAAACAGCGAGGGTTATTTTTCCAATGGACCCAGCAATACCCCTCATACAGCAAACCATACACAACAAGGAGAATGCTTCGAAAAAGCTTCAATAATTCTAGGCCTATTACCAGAATCAACCCATCCGAGAGTAGTAGGGGTTGATAAGTATGGTGATGTCCCTTGGGCTGAAAAAGAAGGAAAGGGACTTCCATTCAATTGCCACTATTGGGTTGAAGCCACAGTCAATGATGAACTACGTGTAATAGATACCATGCCAAAGAACTATCGAAATGATGATGCCTACCAAGCTCAAGCAGAACAATACAACTCCTTAAAATTCACAGCAGCTACCTGTCAAGTACAAGATGGAAAAGTAATATCACAATCTACCTAAATTCAACAACGTCTTCAAACTTCTTTCGCACTTTTTCTGGAGTTTCAGCTTTGCTATATCCTAATGGCATTAACACAACAGCATGCATATGCATATCTAATTCTAATATTCTTCCTAATGCCTCTTTATCAAATCCTTCCATAGGACAGCTATCTATACCTAACATAGCTGCAGTATGCATCATATTACCAAGGGCAATATATGCTTGTCGTGCAGCCCAAGACTTAACAGATTCTTCATCAAGTCCATCAATCGCTCCACCATACATTTTAGTAAATCCTTCTAATTTCTCAGCTGGAATTCTATCACTAAAAACTTCTTTGAAATGAGCATCCGTTGATTTAATATCAGTTCGCTTACAAATAATTACTAAATCACTACAAGTTGTAATTTGAGGTTGATTATAACAAAAGGGAGCCATTTTTTCTTTAAGTTCAGGATCTTTAATAACAATAAACTTCCAAGGCTCAACTCCATAACTGCTAGGACTTAATCTCCCAGATTCTAGAATAAACTTTACATCTTCTTCAGGAATCTTTTTACCATTAAATTCCTTAGTAGCATGTCTAAAATGCCAAGCATCTTTTAATAATTTTTTAACATCTTCCATCATTAATCAGAACTAAAACTTCTATTTAAGCGTTTTGTAACTTATTTAGGAATCTATTTGTAACGCTGCATCTAAAAAATAGTCGTGTGTATCTTCCACTTCTTTAAAATCTTTACCTGCAATAATAATTCCATCTGGATGAGATTCCATAGCAATAATTTTTCGTTCATCAGATGAAAAATCGTTTGCTAAATACCGAATATTTTCAAACATTTCAAGAGTACCTTCTCTTACACCTTCGTCTGTACAAGGAATACCTAACAAATGTCTTTGAGCAAAAATGTGATGATTATGTTCATGTGCAGAAGCATAGGTTCCATTATTGCCATATACATTCTCATCAGGATCAAGATACATTGCCAAATGACTTAAAAATTCAGATGTAGGATCATCTTTCCAACGGACATCACATTCCCAATCTTCAAAATTAATACCTAAAATTCCACAGAAATGTTCCGCTGTAGCATTATCTACATGTGAAGTCTGACTTCTGGATACAATAAAAGAATTATCCAATTCTGCATCAGGATCCTTTATTAAAAATGCCAAATTGCCATAATCAAGACCCCCATATCTCATGTCGTCTTGTCCGACATATCCTTGCCGTCTTAATTTACTTCGTATACCCAAAACAGGATCAATATATTTGTCAGGGATTGGCCATTCATCCACTAAATTTCTCCCATATTTAATAAGTTCTTGCTCAATCATAGTATTAAATTGCTCTCAGGAGTATTTAAACTTATATATCATTCACCCATTGCTTCGCCGAATATAGAATGATAATTATTAATACATCTCTTTAAAACAGTCCAATAGCTTTCTTCAACATACTGATACCCCTCTCCTTCAAGATGGCTTTTAATAATAGGTTTAACCTCTTTGAGCATACTATTAGATAAGGAAGGAAACAAATGATGTTCTACATGTCCATCAACAAAACCAATCCCTCCTAAACTGCTCAAAAACCAATTTTTCTTCAAGTTTCTAGTAGTGGAACTTTGATGATCTAACCAGGAAGGTTGAGTTTTAGGATTATCCAATGCAATATGATTCAATACAGCTATCTGCATAAAAACAGGACTCCAGACAGAACGTACAACATATACCATGACAAAACTCCACCAAACACCCAGTATAGGATAAAACAAAGCCCATTGAGCCAAAATACCCAATCCAAGTAAACAACTATACAATATTGTCTCTCCAAAACTTTTCAAATATTTATAGCTATGATAAACAGACCAAAATACTCCAGTAAAAGGAATTAAAAAGAAATATACATACGGACCAACCCGAGGTAAATAAAAGATCTTAGGTTCTTTGCCAGGCATATTGGTATGTCGGTGATGAATTGTATTATGTCGATACAACCACCAAGAGCTACTCTGTCCCAACATCATATCACTTGTAAAATACAAAAGTAATCGATTTACCCAATGTCTCTCGCTATATCCATTATGTCCACTCTGATGAACCCTGTTAAACACAGAGCATATAATCCATAAGACATAATTATCATCCCTATAATTCTATACCCAACGCCTACTTGAACAAAGATGCCATATCCCAATAAAAATACCAAAAACCGTAAACCTGCAACACCCCAATCTACTCCGAATTTCTGCCACCAACTTTTTGACTTTACCACACTATTTACTTTATCACATAGAGTACGAAAGCTTTCTTTGCTCAGTTGTGGTTCCATACAAAATAACATACAAACAGCCTTTAAAAATATTGTTGCGAAGCACAATGTATATAAAGAATCGTCTCACCCTCAAATACATGGAATTTCAAGAAGAATACAAATTGAAAAAAGGTGATTCAGCAATTGATTTTAATCTTCCCGCAGTGGAAGGCGGTTCTAACACTTTGGCAGATTTCCCAGGAGAAGTCATTGTAGTGGTATTTATGTGTAATCACTGTCCATATGTAATCGCATATCTAGAAAGAATTAAAAATCTCCAAACAGAATTCGGTGGAAGACTAGATGTTATTGGTATTAACTCAAATGATGCAGAGAAATTTCCTCAAGATTCATTTGAAGCTATGGTAGCAATAAAGAAGGAAAAATTCATTAATTTTGCATATCTTCATGATGAATCTCAAGAAATTGCTAAAGCATATGGTGCTGTAGTTACTCCCCATTTTCTAGTGTTCGACAATGACAGAAAACTACAATACCAAGGACGATTTGATGATCATATGGATGATGAAGAGAATGAATCAGCCGATATCAAAGATGCAATTCGTTCAATCTTAGACGGACAAGAAGTAAAAGTACCTACAACTCCTGTGGAAGGATGTAGTGTTAAATGGAAAGAATGAAAAAACGTCCTTTTTTATTAGGAATACTTATTTTACTAATAGCAACCATTCTCTTTACTCAATTATCAAACAGATCCTCCAATGAATTAGGAACATTAGGAGATGTCCATGAACATGCTGATTTTAAAGTTATTATCCTCGGAGAAGAGTTAGATTTTTCCAAAGATATCTATCAATCTACCGAAGATAATCTGCTTAATAACTTTCTCCACGTCCATGATAATGACGGACAAGTAATTCATAAACACATATCAGGCATAACAATCTCAAAATTCTTCCAATCATTAGATATGGATTTTAACTCCACCTGTTTCAAAACAGAAACACAATCATATTGTACTGATAGTGAACATCAATTATTTTTTCTTGTAAATGGAAAAGACAATCCTGAATATGGTAATTACATATTAAACGATTTAGATAAAATAGTGATTCAATATGGTACAGAAGGAAACCTCACAACAACAGACAGAGCTTGTATTTATTCAGAAACATGTCCAGAAAGAGGTTCACCCCCTGATGAAGTTACCTGTGGCTTAGGCGGTTGTACTGCTTAATTGTACAATTTCTTATTATAAGCTACCTTATCACTAGTAGAATCAGCTTTATTTGCAGCATATCCTGGCTGTTTATCAACATCCATATGTCCATCAGATTCTTCATTATACCCTTTAATTGTATATCCTGATTGCTGCGCATCTTCTAACAATTGTGCAACAGGTTTTTTCCAACCACAGGTGCAACTAAAAGTTCCCTGAGGTTCAAACTTTTGTCCATACATAGGATCATTATGCTCATCATGGACAATCTCCTTTTTAGGAATAACATCTGCAATACTTTCTTCTTTTACAAGTTCAATCTTAAAGGATTCATCTTTATGATCTTTTTCATGGACTTCTCTTGCAATCTTAAGAGCTTGCTCATAGAATTCTTTATTTACTTCCTCTTCTTGTTCTTCTTGTTGGCTAAAATCCATACTTAATCCTAGTTTCAAAACTATATAAACATTACTTCCCGAGTAGCATAAAACTTAAAAACAATTCCTCCATCTTAATTTCATGCACAAAATTACACTCCCTTCTGGCCATAAAATGCCAGTATTAGGTTTAGGAACTTGGCAAGCCACAGGTGATGAAGCTAAACAAGCAGTTAAGCGAGCAATTGAATTAGGATATAGAGCAATAGACACCGCTTGGATCTATCAAAATCAAAAAGAAATTGGAGAAGCGTTGAAAGAAATCTCCATTCCAAGAGAAGAATTATTCATCACATCAAAATTGTGGAATGATATGCATACATACGATGATGTTATTGCAAGCTGTAAAGAGACTCTCCAACAACTTCAGCTAGAATATCTCGATTTGTTTCTTATCCATTGGCCCGTGCCATCTGTTCCTATTGAAGAAACCATGAGAGCATTAAAAACGTTAGTAGATGAAGGTCTGGTTAAATCCGTAGGAGTTTCAAATTTTTCAATTAAAAACCTGAGAGACGCTTTAGCAGTTTCAGATGTTAAAATTTCCATGAATCAAGTGGAATTTCACCCAGGTTTGTACCAAAAAGATCTTTTAGAATTTTGCAATAAAAGTAATATTGCTGTAACGGGCTATTGTCCAATTGCTAAGGGGAAAAACTTTGATGATCCCTCATTAAAAAGTGTTGCAGAAAAGCACAATAAAACTCCTGCACAAGTATCATTAAGGTGGCTTATCCAACATGGAATTTTTGTTATTCCTAAATCAGTCTCTGAAGAACATTTGAAAGAGAATATGGAAACAGATTTTGAATTAGATGCAGAAGATATGGATAAAATTGACTCCATGCCAGCAATGGATAGGATATGTGATCCTCCTTTTGCCGAATGGGATTAAGGTAAAGATACTATATTTTTCTCGACAACAATCACTCCATCTCGTACCATACCTTTAATCACTCTTTCAGCTCGATCATCAACAATACTATCTCTTTTTAATGATTTCTCTTGTAAAAGCCGTTTAACAATATCTCCCCTTAACTGTCGATCACTTCCTTCAAACTTTCCTTGTTTAGACAAAGATTCAATCCCTGTTTTTCGAGCAGTCTTGAATAAAGCACCATAATCCATCAAAGCATTATACCAAATACAAGACTTTCCTTTAGGAACGACTTCAAGTGCTATTTTTTCTAACTCATCATTGGAAATGTCTTCATCTAATTTTAGTTCATGAATAAACACTCTACGAATATTAGTATCTACAACAGCAACTTCTTTATTATAGGCAAAGGCCATCACAGCACCTGCTGTATAGGGGCCAATACCTGGCAACGACAACAAAACATCTTTCTGCCGAGGCATTTCACCATTATTCTTCTCAACTAGAAACTGACATAATTTCCGTAACCGTAAAGCTCGATTGTTATACCCTAATCCTGACCATAGCTCCAATAATCGATGTGTATCCGCTTTAGCCAAGCTTTTTACATCTGGCCATTCTTTTAACCACTGATTAAAGAAGGGAATCACTCTATCAACTTGTGTCTGTTGTAACATCACTTCAGAAACCAATATCTTATACGGATCAGTCGTTTTTCTCCAAGGGAGGTCTCGCTTATTTTTTGAGTACCAAGTTAATACCTTATTTTGAAACGATTTCATACAATCCTTAAACATTCATCACTTTTATACCTTTTTATCGTTTCTACAACCATAATGCTTATAATAGAATTAACCAATCTTACCTAAATGCAAGAATTGTTAGGTAAAGTAACTAAAGGCTTAGAAAAATCAAAGTTTTTCATGACCTTGGAAGGATATCAAAAGCAACTTCAAGAACATCTTGGAAATACACCCTTTCCCGGCACCTTAAATCTCACGGTAGACGTAGACCAAAGAGATGCATTTCTAAATGAGTTAGAACCCATCACTATTCCAGGATTTTGGGCAGAGGGTAAGCAATACAACAAAGTCACCTGCTATAGAGCTACCATTAAAAATATTCCCTGCTTAATAACCATCCCAAAACAAACATCACATGGCCCCGAAGTAGTTGAGATTATATCAGAATTCAACCTTAGAGAAAAATTAGGTCTCAACGATTATGACGAAGTAGCTATACAACCATAACACTTAAAAACAGATTCAATATCTTAATTAAAATGGCAAAATTAACTATGATTGACGGTGAATTCAGAGAGGTTCAAGACGGTGAGAAAGTACATCAACCTGCTGAAGAGCTCGGTGTTCAGTTTGGCTGCGAAGATGGTGTGTGTGGAACATGCATTGTTGAAGTAGAAGAAGGCGCTGAAAACTTTGAACCGTTAACTGACAAAGAAAAAGAAATGGGTCTAGAACCTGCTCAAAGACTGTGCTGTCAAGCTAAGATTAAATCTGGCGAAGTTAAGTTTAGATATTAAGAATACTCAATATCTTCTTCATTTACCCTTCTAACGGGTTTTTCATTCTCTTTTTCCTCAACAGCTTGAGCAACTAATCCAGGAGTTCTTGCAATAATAAAAACACCTCTTCCCGCTTCAGCAGAAAAACCCATCTCAAGAAGTACTGCTGCCATAAAACCATCAACATTCAAACAAATTTTCTTCCCTTTTTTCTCCTCAAGTGCTTTTTCAATCGCAAAAGCTTCATCAATAAACATACTATCAAACTTTTCCTCTTCACAGATTGCAGATAATTGTTTTACTCTTGGATCTTCATCTTTGTAGACTTTATGACCAAATCCATAAATAACTTCTTTATCTTTAACAGCTTTCTCAACAAATGATTCAGCATCATCAACAGTAGCTAACTGATCCATCGCTTTTTCAATAGCTCCTCCATGTTGATCGCCTAATGCTAATATTCCAGCACCAACCGCAGTATTGAGACTATTTCCTGTTGACATAACAAATCGTGAAGTCAAGCTGCTAGAAGTTCCCATACCATGGTCTATACTTATAGTCAACATAGCTTCAAAGATTCTACTCTCTTTTTTTGAAGGTTTCTTTCCTCGTAAAATCAAATAGACAGAATCTGAAAAACTTCCTGCTTTCACTAAATCGGACAACTTCTGCCCTCTAATAATATGATCTTTCTTTGTCATCTTTGATATGCTAGTTTTGTATTCCATGTGTATCCCTCAAATCAATTTTTTTACCAAGTTAGGTATTTCATCGTGATAATGAGCAATTAGTGCTCCTGATTCTTTTAAAACTTTCTTCTTTTCAGCTGCACTACCAGAACCTTTCTCCAGTATTGCTCCTGCATGTCCCATAGCTACTTCCCTGCCCACCTTTTCTGCAAACTGACCTGAGATAAAGGCAACAACAGGTTTAGTAACCTTTCCAGCTTTAATCATCTTAGCAACTTCCTCTTCATACCGTCCACCAATCTCACCATACATAACAATAACTTTAGTATCTTTATCTTTCTCTAATACTTCAAACATATCTGTGAAGCTAGTGCCTAATATTTGGTCTCCACCAATACCTACACAGATGCTTTGTCCTATTTTGTTCTGTGATAGTAATAGAGCAGTTTCTCCACACATACCGCCAGATTTAGAGACAATCGCAACATTTCCTTTTGTATACATTCTTTCTTCAGAACCAATACTTCCGAGTTTCATCTCACCCACTTTAATAATTCCCACAGAAGCAGGACCTAATAACGTTACACCTTTCTCCCGAGCATCTTCAACTAACTTAGCAGAATCCTGAACAGGGACATTCTCTGATATAATCACAATGAGTTTAATTCCTGCATCTAACGCTTCTTTTGCTGCAGCATACAAAAATAAGGGAGGAACAAAACAAACAGTAGCTTCAATCTTATTATCAAATTCAACAGCTTCTTTTACCGTATTAAAGACAGGTTTTCCTTCTACTTCTTGCCCACCTTTTCCAGGAGTAACTCCACAGGTAATCTGAGTACCATAGTCAAGCATCTCTTTAGTAGCTCTACTTCCTTCTTTGCCAGTAATACCTTGCACCATCACGTGCATATCTTTAGTAATCATGATTTCACCTTCTTTACAATATCTTTAACTGCAACAGTCATAGGAGTTTCCTCTCCATAAAAGGTAATGTCAAATCCATTCTTGGAAGCAAATTCTTCCACCATCTTTTTAGCTTCATCATCTCGAGGACCTGCTCGTCTAATAACAATAGGATAATCAATTTTAGGTTTTACTTTCAACAATCCATCACAAAATCCTGATAAAGTTTCAAAGATATCAGTAAAGTTTGCTGTTCCACCAACAACTAAACATCCCTTTAATCCTTTTTTAGATAATGTCAACTGAGTTAATTTCTCCACTTTCTCTCTTGGAGGATTTCCAGAATATTCTGTATAATTAGCAGCTTTTCCCCCAGCTTCATCTAAAGCATCCATACAAGTAAGACTAGCCCCTCCACCAGAAGCAAGAACGGCAATATCTCCATCGAACTCTACAAAAGTTTTACCAGAAACTCCTCGATGATCATCTTCATCAATTTTTCGAGCATCTAATTCCATTTTGGATAAAAAAGTAGGATCGTCTGCTTCTGTATATTCTTTAAACTTCTCAACACGTTTTACAGCAGAGTCATCGATTGTAATTTTGCAATCTCCTGCAATATATCCTTCTGAAGTTTTAAACAAAGGATTAATCAC
>Ga0187833_10002905_pt1 | contig 17901 bp, 15 predicted proteins | sample ETNtaG_37_FD_167968 | JGI IMG/M metagenome (GOLD analysis project Ga0187833, IMG submission 167968) | Marine microbial and viral communities from oxygen minimum zone, Eastern Pacific Ocean - ETNP2014_SV_400_PacBio MetaG (Illumina Assembly) | ecosystem: Environmental > Aquatic > Marine > Hypoxic...
TAGAATAATTTGACGGCGACTGAAGGTTGTTCTTTTATTAAGTCATCCATAAAAGTTCACTATAATAGAGATATAATCCCAGTATCTACGTCTGAACATACATGGTTAATCTCACTACTTTGACAGATTAAGGCATAAACCAATAATAATCACCATTATATTTAACCTCTTTAAAAAAAGCTTTCCATTCATCCACACTCATTATAGTTTTGGCAGTCAGGTTCCATGCGTACATAAGTTCTTTCTCTTCTTCATTCCGATAAGCATCAACCGTAATAAAGCTTTCCCCGCAACTTACTCTTTCTATCTCCTGCAAAGCCAACGCACAATTGTCCTTATCAAGATTATGGATTGTATTGATAGAAATTACGACTTGAAATGAATTGTCGTCAAACGGAAGACTTATTGCATCTGCAACCTTTACATGTTGCTTCATATCATCAATTGTATTTTGAATAGCATACTCCGAAACATCTACACCCTTAACCATTATACCTGGTATAATCTCTGCCAAATCATGCATCATAAATCCCTTACCACATCCTACGTCCAGGACAGAACTGGAGCTGTCTAATCTAAAATATTTCTGAAATGTTGGAATAACAGGCTGCCAGAATCTTGGATTATAGCTATAACCTCCATAACCGTGTTTACGATCCCCATCAAAGAATTCTTTTTCAAATCTTCTTGCAATTGCACGATCTTCTTCTGTCTTTGAATCACTACGCTCCTGCACATTTCGCTTAGCTTTTGGATAATTTACTAGTAAATCTATTTCTTTTCCCATATGAACACGTATACTTCTAAATTACGTTAAGGTTTCAGCATGTCCTACTGAAGAAGCAGACAACCGTTAAGAATATTAATAATCTGAATTGCCATTAATATCTCTAGCTGGCCAGGTTGCCAAGCTTCATCATGGTTTTTATATTGTAATTGATTTCTTCGTTTTCCAATCTACCAGCCCCATATAGTTCCTTAATTTCCTTGATTGCAGTAGCAACTCCATGCTTTGGACTGAAGCCTGTACCACGTAACTTGTCGGAGTTCAAGCGATATGAACGAGGGTCGTTAGACTCTGTCACAACTATCTCTGCAGGCACAAATTCTATAACTTTCTCAGCGATATCCATGATTGATATATTCTCAAAGCCTGCATTATATATTCCCTGTGCAGACTTCCCTTTTTCAAGCAAATGCAGAAATACATCTGTTATATCCTGAATATGAATATTAGGCCGTGTCTGATCACCTCCAAAAACCGTAATTCTTTTATTGTCAAGTGCCTGCATTGTCAACATGTTTACAGATAAATCCAGGCGCATTCTTGGTGAAATGCCACAAACAGTTGCAGGACGAACGCACTGTACTATAATAGAATCTTTATAGCTCAGCAGAATACGCTCACTGATCATTTTAGTCTTATTGTAATCCGAGATTGGTATAAGCAAGAGGCCTTCCGTAACTTCTGGCTCTTCTTTTACTCCATAGACACTTCCTGAGCTGGCATAAATAAACTGCTGCACATTATATCGAATAGCCTTTTCTACCAGCTGCATTGTTGCCAGAGTATTCACCTCCCATGACGTCTTTGCATTTAAATCCCCACAAGGGTCATTGGCAATGTTTGCCAAATGTATAATAGCATCCACGCCATTCATGTTAATATTATCAATATCCCTGATGTCACCCTGAACAACTTTCAGGTTTTCATTCTCAGAAAGGTAATTACCAAACCACATAATATCCACTACTGTAACTTGCAACCCTGAGTCCAGTAGTTTTGGTGTTAATACAGAACCTATATAACCACACCCTCCTGTTACCATGACATGCATTTGATTCTCCTTGTTTAGTACATTAACCTTCGCTAGTAAATCATCTACGGATTCATACTTTTATTGCTTATGAATATATTCAAATGGTTGCTTACTGATCTCATCCAGGTTATCTCTTATCCATGAGGCCGTATCTTCAATCCCCTGTTCAAGGTGAATTTTGTCACTCCAACCGAGAATCTCTTTAGCTTTAGTACTATCAAGCAAATAAGCTGCATCTTTTCCAGGTCTATCACCGACAATCTCAACATTATCCTCAAATGATACTTTCATTTGATCTGCGATCATTTGTACTAGAGATCGAATAGAAATATTCGTGGCAGTTGAGAAATGGAAGATTTCACCGGCTGAAGCCTGTCTGGCAACACGAAGCGTTCCGTCCACCACCTCTGTAATATGAATGAAAGACCTTACCGCCTTACCACCACCATGCAGCTGCAGTTTCTTGCCCAGGGCAAAATACAAAATTGTCCTTGGAATGATACGATAAAGCTGTTGGCCAGGTCCATAAACGTTTACCGCACGGGTAAAAGCCACTGGGAACTGATAGTTCCTGAAGAAACTCATTAAACTCATGTCCGTTGCTGCCCGGGAAACGGCATATGGGGTACTTGGGTTATAAATAGTATTTTCCTTTATCAGCCCTTCGCAGTTCCCATAAACCTCAGGTGTAGAGACATGTACATATTTTTCTACAAATTCACATTTGCGTAATTCATCATGCAATTTAACATTGGCCATCACATTAGTCTGAAACCAGTGTTCAGGCTGCTGCCAACTCTCAGCAACCATTGCTTGTGCTGCAAAGTTAACAACATAATTCACCCGAAATTCACGTATTACCTTGATTATACGTTCTAAATCAAAGTTTAAGTCAAGCTGAAAAAAATGAAACAGCTTGGTTTCTTTACGTTTATAAGGAAGAAATACAGGACTGGGTTCTGGAGAGCGACTTATCCCGACAACCTCAATATTGCTGGAAAGGCAATAATCTACAAAGTGAGAACCAGAAAAAGAATTAGACCCTATTACTACAACTTTTTCTTGAATATTCGTCAATAAAGTCTGCTTTCTTGCTCAAAAATGAGGCCTACAATGAGTAACAACCACAGCAACTGTATATTCTTTACGATAATATTGCAAACACTACAAACCACTTTCATCCCTATTTCAATAGAGAATTGATAGATTTGTTCAGCTGTGAATATGATACCACATTTTTGTTACCTATAATAGTAACAGCCTCCGCTCCAATAAGATTACCAATGAAGCCAATTAAATCAACCGGGGCTTCTCTTGCCGCCATCAGTGATGTCAAAGCAAATACGGCATCACCTGCACCAACACGGTCAACAATCTTTACCGCAAATGCAGGGCTATTTATTACACCTTCACCTTCACGGAACAACAAATTTCCTTTGGATCCACGAGTAACCATTACTGTCTGACACTTTAGCTGCTTAGACAGCTCATATAACAGTTCTTCCACATCATCATTACGATTACGGCGATCTATTCTTAATTCCCCCTCATGAATACATACATAGTCAGCACTGGCATACTTAGAAATCGTATGGAAGCCAAGATTTGCAGCATTAACTTGAGTATTTACTGCTAAACAGGATGAATCTGTTGTTAATTTTTTAATTGATTTTGGTGTTAGAAAACCATGATCATAATCTGCAACAATTACTAAATCTACAGTTGACAGTTTTTCTTCCAGTATTTTATTAACCGCATCCTCCTCCTCAGAAGTCAATAGTTCATCATTAATTTCATAAACAGATAATAGCTTTGACAAAGAATACTTGTCTACATAACGTCTCTTTGTAATGGTAGGAGAATTTGATTTATGTATAAATACAGGATCTACATTTGCTTTTAATCGGCTCCTAATGAATTCTTCCTGTGTGTTTTCTGCCCCCAGATAACTTAATAATGTAACTTTTTCACAAAATTCAGTTAATTGGTTGGCAATAGCTACTGCTCCTCCTCCAAATAATTCCTTATCAAGGTACTTAAATGCAAGAATAGGTTCCTTGCCGGATTTCCCTAGTGGGTCACAGTAAACATATTCATCAATAATCACTTCACCAACAACCATAACATTCATATCCCGAAGACTATCCAACTGCCCAATAACATCATTTACTGAATATTTCTGACGAATATTATTCAAATATTCAGTAACATTATCAGAAAACAGTTGCATTTGCTGATTGATCAACTTAGATGAGCTGAACATGATATCGCTTGTGAAGTGGATATCACCTCCTGCTGACCTGACTGCTTCAATCTCTTTCGCAATGTTGCCTGTTACATCACCACTGGTATCTTTATAGTCCTGACCCTTAGCATATATATCAGGCTTTAAAAGATTAATAGTATCAACTGCGGTAGGCCACTTGTTTATAGCAACATAATCAACACAATCTAATGCAGCAATTGCTTCCGCACGTAAATTATCAGGAAATGCCGGACGATTTGGTCCCTTATTAACATACTTGTCCTGAGTCAATGTAACCACTAAAACATCACCCAGCTTCTTTGACGATTCAAGATAGCGTATATGTCCTATATGTAATAAATCAAAAACACCATGACAGTGGACAATTATCTTTCCACAAGCCTTTTCTTTTTTGATTTTCTCTTTTAATAAATCAATAGAACATATCTTATTATTCATATTTCATAGTACCATTTAGATTAAAAATTCTTAGTAGCGGCCTAACAATATACCTTAATATATGCTCCAATCAAGCATCCAATATAATATCAACTTAAGACCTTAACTTTATTAGTATTGTATCGCTTCAAACACACGTAAACTAACATACTACAAAAAACCGTGATTATAGAGCATAAGTAAGAAACAATTACAATCGTTTTGTAAAACCCATCATCTATATTATCATAAATTGTTGTTTTGAACTCACCCTGAAACTGATCAATCATAATGGCGTTGGCCTGTATGAGCCACCATTTATATGAATGTTGCATTAGCAACATTAAAAGCAGAAATAAAAGAATCCATTTAAGAAATGGTCTAATCTTTTCAGGAAATATCTTAAACATACTATCAAATCCCAGTGATGAAATCAGCAATGTCATACTGAATGGATATAACATTAATCTGCTTGGTAATGCATCTATGGGATTAAACTGATGAAAGGACTGTAGGAATCTAATTAGCTTATAATTAATGGGGCCTATGGCGAGTAAGAAGACTATTATAGCCCCTCCCAAAAACCGATACTGTTTCAGACTTCCTGTTTTCAATGGTTTATATTTGATAAATAGTGCAATTAAACTTCCTATAATCAACATCACCCCTAAATAACTTACAAATAAATTATATTCCCACACATTCTGATGAGAGGGATTAAATGAATATGTCAGGCTTTTCCAAATGTGATTTAATATGTTGATGGGCATTATTAATATACCCTTTATTATAGGTGTATCTGCACCGTATTCAATTAATGGCACCCCACTGTCCCCATTCTGAAATCCATATCCCATTGTACCTGAACGTCTCCAATGCCCCTGTGGCGGAAGATTGGAAGAGGCATATGCACTGAAAAGCATATTTGGGACAAAGTACCATGCAGACAAAATAACGCCTATCAATGTGCCACTAACGAATCTTAAGATCCGTCCGGGATAAAACATTAAAACACAAAACCCGACAAGAACAAACTGATAAAAGTTATGCATATCACCACTCAACAGAACAAAAAACAATAAGAATGAAAATTCCAGCAACATCATCAAGCCTTTAGAACGGGAGGGTTTATCATTCTCAATAAACTTATAAATAGCCCACAAAAACCATGGAATAAGCATATAGCCCCAAATAGTCTGACCAACACTGGCCTTTGAAACTAATGCTCCATAGAAATTGAATAATGTCAGCAAGAAGAGTGATGCGGAGATAGATAGCTTGAGCTTTTTAGTCCATTTTAAAACAACAATAAAACTAATTGTATAATAAAGCCAGAACTGACATGTTATAAAGACAGGAACACTAAAGAATTTCAACAGAAACATTAGCGGCGGCATTATAATCCATGGCAAACTTAAAAAACGGCTGGTACCATACATAGTCGACTCTAAGGTATCAGAAGCATAGAGCGTTACATGGAATGGAATTTTTCCGGCAAGCAAAGACTGTTTAAATACATCGTATATTTGATGCCCAACTGCCCAATCCCCGGTAGTAAAGGTCGGTGAGTTGTAATTAAGGAACAAATACCAATGCAATAATCCTATTACGTAAAGTATAGGGATAGCAATGCTATTATTAAATCTGTAGCAACTTTTCACTTAAAAGTGTAAAACCTGAAATACCCTAAAAACTGTTTATCACGCATATCAAAGTAACTAAAGCAACAGATATTATATGAATCAGAAATTAATTCTCTCCTTTTCTATTACAAGTGGCCTATGTAAAACCTGAGTATGTATTGAACCTATATACTCTCCTATAATACCAATAAACATTAATTGCACCGCACTAAAGAAGAATAAACCGATAACCAAAGGGGCTATACCAAACATGACGCTTTTCCAGTAGAGAAGCTTAAATATCAGGTAGAACATACCTACTAGCAAACTAAACATGGAAACAAGAAATCCTGTGAAAGTCGCAAGTCTAAGAGGGACCTTGGAATGGTTAGTGATACCGAGCATCGCCATATCATAAAGGGTGTAAAAATTATTCTTTGTGAACCCCCTCTTACGAAGAGGTTGTTTGTATTCAATCTTTGCACATTCATAACCCAGATCGGCAATAAGCCCTCTGAAGTAGGGGTACGGATCACCTAGTCTACGCAGCGTATCAATTACTGCCCTATCATAAAGACCAAATCCTGTGAAGTTTTTAATAAGTTCTGTATCTGATAATCTGTTTACCAGACTGTAATAAAATCTCCTTACGGAAAAGAAAAGAAAAGATTCTTCACTTTTCTCCTTAACGCCAGCTACCACCTTATAACCCTCTTCCCATTTTCTAAGAAACTCAACTATCATTTCAGGAGGATCCTGTAGATCAGCCACTATAGAGATTACAGCATCACCTTTTGCCTCCATTAATGCATGAAAAGGAGATCGGATATGGCCAAAATTTCTGGTATTTACGATAATCTTAACATTCTTATCTACCATGGCTATTCTCTTAAGTTTTGAGACTGTAGAATCTGCCGAGGCATTGTCTATAAAAATATGCTCATAATCATAATCGTCCAAACTATTGATAACAGTTTTTACCTGCCTGTATACTTCTTCTATGTTCTCTTCTTCATTAAAGCAGGCAGTAACTATACTAATCATTTTATTCATAATTATTAGCTAGATTATACTATTACAATTTTACTGGCTTTCATTAAAACCGATACTAACCCAATACTAATATACTATTTTAATACTTCTATTTGTTGCTTATAGCCACACAATCACTGAAAATTATATTCAATTATTTGTGTTAGCATGGTTGGTTCATTAATTGTAAACTCTGGAGTTATATCGTCCGCTTTTTCTCCAGAGTTATATTCATTCTCCAATAACACGGAGTGACAGCCGAAATGTTTTGCCATTGTTATGTCATACTCAACACTATCTCCGACCATAACTATTTCATCAGGTTTTAACCTATGTTTAATTGCCAACTTCTCAATCATATGTATGTTCGGCTTTCCAATTACAATATCCGGCTCTTTCTGTGATGCCGCCTCTATAGCAGCTACCATAGCAAAACAACCAGGTTTAAGCTGTCTACCTTCGCCTGGATAATTTGCAACAAGATTGCATGCCACAAACCTGGCTCCCCCTAAAATAGCATCTAATCCAATACAAATCTTTTCATAACTGAAATTAACATCGTAACCTACAATAAGAAAATCACATGGTGATTCTTCAACCAAACACAATCCTTGATTATGGATTTCTTTCTTCAATCCATCAGAACCAATAGTCAATATCTTTTTTTTTGTAATGTCCTGTAAATCAGCCAAATACACCGCAGTAGCATAGCCTGATGAATAAATATGGTCTACATCAACATTAATACCGAAACCCACAAGTTTACTGGCAATTTCTTCACGGGACTTGGCAGAATTATTGGTTACATAGAATATTTCCAGCCCCATCCTTGAAATTTCATCAACTACTTTTAAAATTCCAGATGCTAACTCGTTACCATAATAAACAACGCCGTCAAGATCAAAAGCAACTGCTTTAATCTTGTATTTTGTTTCTTTTATCTTTATCACTTTTCCTTAAAGACTAACCATTCCCATATTACCCTGTTACAGGGCATTACGCTCCATGAATAATTAAGTTTAATATTCATGAAATCCGCGATCTTAAATCCTGAATTCTTTTATTATCTTCATTAGATATTATGCTGTAGTACTTATGTTTGAATTCAAGCCAAAGGAGCTCAAAGCATAATGCCCTGTTTATTCCTTTTGCCGGATTACTTTCCAAGGCTTCTTTGTTCTGAAAACATACTTTTCTGGTTTCGAATCTATCCAGAGAATCATCTGGCAATTCTTTTAGAAAAGGTATTGTATCGGCTGTAATATTACCACCTACGACACATGTCATATTTCGTTGTTTGGCCTTCAACAATAGTTTGCTAGTAATATTGAAGATTTCATCTCCATTAATATTCTTTGTGCTTATACCCAGAGATCCTGATAAGTCTGACCTGCCTATAACAATTCCATCCAAGTTAGTTTTCTCTCCATAATCTAATATATCATCAATGTTATTCACGGTATCAATTGTTTCTGTATTGATTAAAAACTCCACGTCATCATGCAAATCTTCAGGAAAAGCGATCTCAATTGCTTTATTGTATTTCTTCAGTGCATACGGTGTCTCCACCATAGGCGCAACTAGATGGTCTACACCAACTACGCGCGCATCAAACATATCCCGAACCGCTTCGCAACCTCCGATCTTTAAGGTTAATGCAAGATCAGCTCTCAAACAGAATTCCTTCAACCTGATCAATTCTTCTGTCCTGGTACCTTCAGCTTCAAACTCTGCTTTAATACCAATTACCGCATATTTTTCCTTCAGTTCTTTTAAAACATCGATTATTTTAAGCTCTATATCTCTCATACTATAAGCACTTCACCTATACCAGAGAACTTATTTCATCCCCGTACCGATTATCAAGATAATTCATTCTTTCCGTTTCTGTCACCGATATATCTTTGTGGTATTGCATATTACTCCTTAGCCACATCAGTTCAAATCCAAGTGCTTTCAGTATTCCCTTCTCTGCCGATTGTTTTAATGCTTTGTTGCAATCGAAACATATTTTTCTTGTTTCAATGAAATCCAGATAGCCATCCGGAATACTTTCTAGAAACTTAATGGAATGCACATTTAAGCCTCCTCCTATCACGGTTATCATGTTATTACTCTTTGCCTTTGTAATAGTTTCGAGAACAATCTTATTTATCTTTTCATTGTCAATGTCATTCGAATTAAGACCTAAGGAATAGCAAAGGTCCACTCTCTCTATAACAATTCCTTTTAACAATGATACTTCAGAAATTTCCAGCATTGCATCAAAATTCTTTACAGCATCCTTTGTTTCCACATTAACGAATGTTTCGATACCAATATTTTCGTCAAATTCAAATACCTTCTTAACTGCTTGAAGATATTTCCTTAAAGCATATGGGGATTCAACCATCGGAGCAACCAAATAATCAACACCTATAATTCTTGCTTCCATCATGTCCCTTATCGACTCACATCCGCCTATTTTTAACACAAAGCCCATATCTGCACGTATACAAGCCTCTTTCAACCTCAAAACGGCATCGAGCTTTGTACTTTCTGCCTCAAACTCGGCTTTCACGTTCTTAGCACCGTGATTATCTCTGAGGTCTTTTAACACATCGATCATTTTCATTTCTATACTGTTCATGTTAATTCCATAAGTATTGTTCCCAAGATAATACTAATCTTGGCATTAATCATCATCTATAGGTTTAACAATCATATTTTTATTGAATGTATCCCTGGGAACAAATGGATACATATCTTCTAATGGCCTTGATCTCATTTGACCATCACGACCAACACTAGATGAAAGTTTTGGAAAGAGTGACTGTTTAGGATTTATGTACACCTCACAGAGTACTGCTTCCTGCATTTTAAGTATCCTGGATATTATTTCATCCATATCTTTCTCGTCTTTAATCTTAAAAGATTTAATACCATATGCATCGGCAATTCTACATATATCCGGGCAGCTAACTCCGCTACCAGATTCTGACCCAACATAAAAACCTTTAAAATAGGAGTCTTGTGTTTTTCGTTGAGCCAGATAACCATTGTTATTTAATACAAATATCTTAATTGGCAATTGGCAATAAACAACAGTTTGTAATTCTTGTATATTCATTTGAATACTTCCATCTCCTGTGATCAAAATCACAGGGTTCTTATTACTTGCTATGCAAGCACCAATAGCTGCAGGAATATCATATCCCATTGAAGCACAACCTTGATTTGCAAAAACTCTCACTCCTTTGTTTATATGCATAATTTGAAATGTACTTGTATATGCAGTACCATTACCCGTAACTACAAGATCATCTTTATTGAGCAATTTAAATAGCACATCTGCAAAGCTATATGAATTAACAAACTCTTGATTTATTGGGTTATCCTCTAATATTGAGGGCAGGTTAGTTCTCACTTTACCACACCATGAAATCCACTTATCCTTTTTTTCTAACTTCTCGTCACCAATTGCATTTAACATACAATTCAGAAATAACTTTGCATCAGAATGTATTTTCATATTAATATCCAGAGTGGGCTTATCGAGCTCTGCCTTATCAATATCAACCATTATTCGAAATGCTTCACGTGCAAAAGCAGAATAATTATAACTAATTTGGCGAATACCAAGGCGTGCTCCCACAACTAAGACTAAATCGCAATTTTGTATAATAAAATTTCCATGTCTATCGCCGCAAATACCTGGCCTACCAAAATAAAGAGGATGATCAGACCATAATAAATCATGGCCACATATACTAGTTAATACTGGAATGTTTAACTTCTCAATTAACTCTACAAAATAGTTTATCCCGCCCGAAAGCCTGATTCCATGTCCAGCTAATATTACAGGCCTTTCTGCCTGTTTCATTTTCTCAATTGTGTCATGGGCTTGATTAGTCAGTTCATCTGCATTAAAACAGATCTCATCGTCTTTTGGATTGTAAAGTATTAAAGACGATCTATCAATTACTGAAGATTGAATGTCTAGTGGCACATCAATCCACACAGGTCCGGGCCTACCATTCCTAGAGATATTTATAGCTTTTTCTATGTAATATTTTATTTTAAGAGGATTGCGAACCATTGCAGCATATTTTGTAACAGGCCTAACAATGTCCAATATGTTAATTTCTTGGTCTCCCAACTGACGTAATCCTGCATCTGGATAGGTAGTGGTACTCGTTTCTAATTTAACCTGCCCGGAAATATAGATACAGGGGATAGAGTCAAGCCATTGACCAATAATGCCTGTTATTGTATTTGTCCCACCCGGTCCGCTAGTTACTATTACTGCACACATTTTCCCCCTTGCCCGGAAATAACCTTCAGCTGCTATAGCAGAAGCCTGTTCATGGTGATTACAGATATATTGTAACCTGCCCTCCCTCCCAATAGAATCATTTAAATGCATTGAGTGTCCACCTGTTACCATAAAGACGTGTTCAATTCCACACTGAACTAACAATTGAGCGATAAGATCGGAAACTTTTATCATAATTTAATATCTATTGTCCGAATGCCAGTTTATAGACTTATACCTAATCTTCACAACTACGTTTATAAGTAAACGCTCTCGCCTTTAACTCTGCACTTTCTTAATGTAAGATAAGCCATTCAATATGCCATTAAAATAATAATGCATGGACGTTATATTCGACCTGTCAAGCCTTATTCGTTTTGGATTAAGAAGGCTTCTAAAGCGATCGAATAGGGTTTCTACTTTAGGATTATAAAAATCTGCCCAAAAGTTATAATTTAGAAGGGCAGTAAAAAATGAAAGGATCATAAATATATAGAAGTTGCCCCCGGGGCAATAGTTCCTGAAATCACGCCTTTCTTCCTTGTTCAAATATCTGAATAAAATAATAGCATTCTTGGTTTGCAAGTAGAATCGTTTTCCCATATGGTTGTTAATTTCCTTAACTCTGTGCTGAATTGGAAGTGAATGTGTGTATACAAATCTTACTCCGTTACGTTTCAATCTGTAAAAGTATTCAACATCCTCCCACATAAACTTTATATCCTCGTCAAAATAGAGACTCCGTTTCCGAATAATTTCAACATTTATGAGAAAACATGAACTAAAATCCAGAATAATTTCATCTGCCTTAAGGCTATAATCTATTTTATTGTTGTGTTTCTTTTTACAATTAAGTGGAACACCATTAGAGTTTACTACTAAAGGCATTAGAACATCAGCATTTGTTTTCTCCAGTATTGATATTGCCTTAACAATCAAATCTTTATTTATTAAACTATCATCATCAAAAAACCAGCAGTACTGATAACCAGCTTCTTTCATGGCAAGGTTTCTGGATCTGCTGACATTCCCAACATCTTGATTCTGAATAAGTAAAGTATTAGAATAATTATTTACCAAGTCGATGGTTGAATCTTCACTATTATTATCTACCACTATAATTTCGTAATTTATTCCTGCATAATTAGCAGACTCTTGCAATTTGTCAAGCAATGATGTTATAAGAGATTCAGAATTATATGTTGTTACACATAAGGAAATATTAGGGATCATAAAACTACCCCCCAAAACCTCCTCATTAGACTTGGATGTATAAAGCAGGGGTGGGCACAGGTACATCGAGGAACAGACTGCCTCTGCTCTTCTGCAACTTCTCCAGTCCATACTTTCACAAAGTCATAGTTTGAACTACGTAAATTACCAACAACCTTATAGTTTTCACATAATGCAACATCTCCGTTTGCATAAATAACTCCTACTCTTTTTCCTGCCGGGCACTCAAACTTTATTCTTCCTCCATGAAAAAACTCGTTTCCCATCAAAAGGCCTTTAACTACAACCTTGTCTTCCAACTTTCTGAAAAAATTTTGTCTCTTTTTCAGTTGATATAGACTATTAACCAGATCTATAAATGGTTCTTTATCTGGAAATATTCCGTTCCCCTCTGGTGTCTGATTGTTAACATACGGAGACCTAATATACTTTCCATCCTGCAATGTAACCATTGCAAGGTTTGTTCTTCCTATATTATAAGTAACCTCGATATTCATTTTATTCAAATATTCCTGAAAATCGAGAATACTGTGAAGATTATCATTAGTAATAGTACAAATAGTAGAAGCTTCAACATTTGGTATATTTAAAGCCTGTATTTGCTTAATAGCATTAATACTATTTTCGAAACTACGTTCATTACCGCGTATCGAATTATGATAACCCGGCATGCCATCCAGTGAAATATTTATTCTAAAAGAAACTTTACTGTGTTTCCTGGACATTTCTTTCACCATTACTACAATCTTATCAGTTAAATATCCATTTGTCGGTATGACAACTTTAGATGTGTCGCAATAGGTAACAAATAATGAAATGATGTCTACCAGATCATCCCTTATGAAAGGTTCTCCACCTGATATTAACAAATTAAGAATCTTTTTGCCTTTTATCGAGAATAATATTTTCTCTATTTCCTCCAGGTGCAAATCATCCCTATCAGAATCTAAGTTTCTATTAAAACAATGCTTACACCTGAAATTACAAGCATTAGTAACAAAATATATCAACTCATTAGGTACATTTTGTGAAATCAACCCCGTTCTTAGTCTGTTAACTGTACGACTTACATGATGTAAAGTATTCATTTGTTAATTGAAAAATGAAACGAAAGTAACTCCAATTAATACTTTTGGTTCACGCACCGTCTGGAGTTGCAATAGTGATAGTATTTCCTAATTTCATAGGTATGTTATATTTATCATAAGCAGGCACGTGGACATTCTTGATATTTAATGCCCACAATATATTCTTTAGAATAAATCCTGGAGGATAATAGTTAATTGTTTTTTTTATAGTCAGAATCTTATAACCTGTTTTTTGCAGCATTCTTTTTATTGAATCTCTATTAAAGAGCTGTGGATGCTGAAGGCAATATGCAGGCCACCTGTTAGACATAAGTTTTGCCAGAGGCGATGATTCATCATGTGTAACAATCGCAACAATCCCCTTTTTCTTCAACTTAGTCCTTAATCTTTTAAGAGTTTTCACAGGATCAACCAAATGATCCAGCACATGAATAAATACTGAACTTGAAATACTTTTATCAGGTACTACCTGCAAATCAAACATTTCACCAGATAAATAATAATCAATTCCTCTTAGTTTGCCCTCTAATGATTTCCATACCAACTTATTAGATTCATATATATAGAATTTCTTAAATCTTCCGTTTTTCACACAGGAACTGACAAATAGACCCTCATCCGGGCCTACCTCTAAATAATCCCCACTCAGCGAACTATACTTTCTGAAAGTTTCATAATAACCCTTCTGGGTTCTGACCAGAGCTTTATCCTTTAATATTGTACTCATGGTTTCAGGTATTTTTGAACATAATTCTACAAGTTGTTCACTGCTGAAATAGGTTGGGACAAATAACAAATCGCAATTCATACATCTGGAGTAAGAAAAGAATATTCTCTCCTTAAATAGACCTGTCCAATAATTAACTAATTCATTAAACAATAAATCTTCAGCCTTAATCTTTGATACCACACTATGCGGTATTACCTCATCATTATTATTACAAATAGGACAATGTCTCTTTATATAAGAGGTATTTATTGGCATCTAAGAATGATTGTACTCATAGACAAGATTCAGAATAATGAGAATGCCACCTATACTGCCCGGGTATACATTGGATTGAAAACAATAACAAATTTGTACATTCTCAAAATTTACCTGGATACTTATTCCATCGGATGGTACGCCTAATCCCTTCAAGTAAATCAACTGTTTGAGACAATTGTAATTCAGAGCGTGCTCGTTCTGCAGAAGGAACATATTGTTCAACTGGGTTATCCGGATCGGGAGTTTTGGCAACTTCAACTTTCATCTTTTTATCAAAAATCCCAGCTATACGCCTTGCCAACTCAACAATTGATATAGATTCTTCTGAACCGACATTATACGGATAACAACTCTTGCCCTTGAACAATATTGTCCACAGCCAGATCATTAAATCAGCCGCATATAGATATGAGCGATTCGGAGTTCCATCTCCTTTTACGCGAATGGGTCCACCTTTCATTCCATCAAGAATGAAATTCCCCATTGCATAATGAATATCAAGTGACAGGTAAGGTCCAACTAAGGCATAGCATCTAGCTATTTTTGTTTCAATTCCATACTGTTTAGAATATAGCATACATAGTTGTTCTGCTGCATGTTTCCCCATTCCATATGCTGATTTAGGATCATCTGGACCAGGTTCACATTTATAAGATTCCGAAATATGTGTTAAATCTGAAGGCTGCTCACCATATACAGCCCCTGAACTGGTCAATAATAATTTCTTCACACCACATTGCCTTGCAAACTCTAAAACCTGTCTCGTCCCCCTCAAGATAGTATCAAACATTAATACCGGGTTCTCGGCATTCAATTCTGCACTAGCGGCAGTTGCGGCATGGATAACATAAGAAAATTCCCCTTTCGGGAACTTGAAATCACGAACATCACCTGTATGAAACTTAACACTTGGATTAGTTGTCAAATGCGGTACCTTCTTACAAAAAGAATTATAGTCCCTTGTTAAAACAACCACTTCGGCATTCAATTTAAGCCGGCTATTAGCCCATACAAAACACTCAAGCAGCCAACAACCAAAAAAACCCGTCCCACCTGTAACAAAAATTCTTTTATCCCGCAATTCACCCCAAAGGTTCTTAGTAAATTGCAGAATATGGTTTAAGTCCTCTTCTAAAGGATTATTATTATCATTTATCATCAGAATAAGGGAATAGCTGAAGAGTACTTCGTTTATGATAGGAATGCACTAATGCTATTTTTTTGGCTTCAACCAGTTTCGGTATCATATCAATCATTTGTTCCCGGAGAAACAGCCTTCATATATCAGCCGTAATTACCGGCTTATATTATCCATATAAGACTCGATTTGCTGACAACAAAATTGATACATGTTATCCATTTGGTAGCTTTTATACCAATCCACTGTCGCTTTGATTGACTGCTCAATATTCCACGCTGGCGCCCACCCTAAAAGTGTCTTTGCCTTGGTAATATCCAGTTTAAGAACGTTTGCCTCATGAGGAGCATTCTTATCCGGTCGATCTTGCCTGGATCCTTTACCCCAACATTTAACCACCAAATCGACGACTTTACCCACTGGCTTCGTGCTTTCCTCTTCCGGGCCAAAATTCCAGGCCTCACAAAACCGGCCAGGGTTCTCAAACATTTCTTTTGCCAGAAATAAATAACCAGATAGCGGTTCGAGTACATGCTGCCACGGGCGAATTGCACTGGGATTCCTGACAACAACAGAATCGTCTATCTCTAAAGCACGGATACAGTCAGGGATAAGTCGGTCGGTCTGCCAGTCACCGCCTCCGATGACATTTCCAGCCCGAGCAGATGCCAGACTTTTCCCGTGCTTTTCAAACTCTTCAGGGCGAAAGAAAGAACTTCTGCAGGCTTCTGTCACAATCTCACTGCAGGCCTTGCTGGAACTATAAGGATCATAACCCCCTAACTGGTCATTCTCTTTATATCCCCAGGTCCGTTCATTATTCTCATAACACTTATCTGTAGTTATATTGACAATGACCTTTACTGAATCAGTCATCCTGCAACATTCCAAGACATTAACAGTTCCACCAATATTAATATCGTAAGTTTCTTTTGGATTCAGATAAGACTCTCTCACTAAAGGCTGTGCAGCAAGGTGGAAAACGAACTCAGGATTGTATTCTCTAAAAATGCCGGAAAGATTTTCAAAATCTCTGACATCACCTATTACATGATCGATACTATTCTGGAGATCAGTAACCACGAAGTTATCACGGTCGGTATAGGGTTCAAGTGCATATCCGGTAATCTCCGCACCCATCGTTTTCAGCCAGATAGACAGCCATGACCCTTTAAAGCCAGTGTGTCCGGTAATCAGTATTCTTTTATTCTTCCAGAAATCCAGACTTATCATTTACCACACTTTCCAGGGAGCCTTACCAGATTCCCAGAGTTCCTGCAGCAAATTCTTCTCCCTGATTGTATCCATTGGCTGCCAGTAACCTTCATGCTTGTAAGCCATCAACTGACCATCCTTTGCAAGGTTTTCAAGCGGCTTACCTTCAAAAGAGCTTGAATCTCCCTCTATATACTCTGCTACTTCAGGCTCTAAAACAAAAAACCCTCCATTGATCCAACCCTCTCCTATCTGGGGCTTTTCTGTGAACTCCACCACCTGATCACCGTCAAATAACAATCCTCCGAACCTTGATGGTGGTCTTACAGCTGTAAGTGTTGCCTTTTTCCCGTGACTCTTATGAAACTCAAGTAATTTTGTAATGTTTATACTCCCTACACCATCACCATAAGTTGCCATAACCCTTTCCCTGCCGGCATATTTCATTCCCCTTCTTATTCTCCCCCCCGTATTTGTTTCCACACCAGTATCGACTAAATGTACATTCCATTCTTCATTGTGAGAATTGTGCCGTGAAATGTTGCCACTCGACAAATCCACAGTAAAGTCGGTATTGTAATTATGATAATTCTGGAAAAAGCCTTTAATGAGTCCGCCCTTATAGCCAAGTGCAATCACAAATTCTTTAATATCGTAAAATGAATATAATTTCATGATATGCCAGAGTATTGGGTACCCGCCAATCTCAACCATTGGTTTTGGCTTAACATTAGTTTCCTCCGTAAGTCTTGTGCCTCGCCCACCTGCAAGAATGATTGTTTTCATGA
>Ga0187833_10002910_pt1 | contig 17874 bp, 17 predicted proteins | sample ETNtaG_37_FD_167968 | JGI IMG/M metagenome (GOLD analysis project Ga0187833, IMG submission 167968) | Marine microbial and viral communities from oxygen minimum zone, Eastern Pacific Ocean - ETNP2014_SV_400_PacBio MetaG (Illumina Assembly) | ecosystem: Environmental > Aquatic > Marine > Hypoxic...
CCCGTATTGCTCTTTTAAAAAATGAAACAATATCAAATACCCCATTGCGGTGTATGTGCCCGGGTCTGTGAATATATCGCCGGATGGTGTGATAAACAGGATGTCGGCCCCTTTTTTATTAAAGCTCGGTTCAACATGGACCCCGGTGATATCCTCTATATCGTCGACAAAGAAGTCGAGCATATCCTTAAATGCGTGGGGTTGAATACCGAGATGATTCCCGGTCCGGTAACAGTTGGCAACCGGGGTCGCGATCCAGTCAATGTTGAGCCCCAGGAGATTGAAAAGTTCTCTGGCCATCATGGTGATTTCAGCGGTATCGATACCGAATGGGCAGAAAACCGAGCACCGTCTGCACTCCGTACATTGAAAAAAATAGTACCACCACTCCTTAAGAACATCCAAGGTGAGCTTCCGTGAACCGGCCAATTTCCCAAGAATCTTTCCGGCAGTCGTAAAATCTTTTCTGTACACCGAGCGAAGAAGTTCCGCACGCAGCACCGGCATGTTTTTTGGGTCACCGGTTCCGATAAAAGAATGGCATTTGTCCGCACATGCGCCGCAGCGGACACAAATATCCATAAATACTTTAAAAGAACGAAATCGATCGAGCCGCTCTCGAAATCCTTCAAAAATTATTTCTTCCCAGTTTTCCGGAAGCTTCCAATCGTCATCCAAAGGATTCCATGCCCGTGCGTTTGGTAGCCCGACATATTCCACACTTTTGGGGTTGGAAGCATAACAGTACATTCCCTTTCGAATTTGAACGGGGGTGTCCATCCACCCGGTTTGGGGTGGGGTTGGGTCTAATTTTGATAACAGCTCATCAGACTTAAAAAGATCATCAGACATTCGTTACTCCTTTTCCTCTGATATTGTCGGCGCTATCTCTTTTTCCACCGGCAATCCCACCTCAACCATTTTTTCCCTGAATTCATCCTCATACTGTTCGTATGTATGGACCTCCACCGGGTAGTTCCACGGATTAATATGTCTGATACTGCGGCTGTTATTGGCGAGATTCCTAGTGGGGCTCATGAAAATTCCCCCCAAATGCATTAGCTTGCTAAAGGGGAAATATGCCATGAGGACACTGACAAAGAACAGGTGAACATAAAAAGCACTCCCCACATCTGACGGGATTTTGGGTCGAAATGTGACCAACCCCATGGTCAGTTCTTTAACCCCGATAACATCTACTTTTGTAAAGTGCCGCATGAGAATCCCTGATATCGCCACACCGATAATGAGAAAAAGGGGGAAAAAATCTGAGGCAAGGGAAACATACCTGACCTGGGGAATAAAGACTCTTCTTAAGAAGAGAAAAATGACCGCAGCCAACAGCACAATTCCGGAAAATAAAACACCGGGTAAGCCGACCTGAAGGAATCCGTCGACCTTTTCCAGCAACTGCAGACAGGAGGGCACCGGATCGATAAAGAAACGAAAATGCCTGATCACCACGGTTAAAACCGACCAGTGAAATGCGATTGCACCCAGCCACAGCCACTTCTCCCATTCGTAAGAGAGTTTATCTCCTTCTTTTAACTGGCATTTGGTGTTTCTGAACAATGAACGGAAAAAAAGCACCTCAAGGATCATTCGAATCACTACACCCATTTTCGTAGACGGATTATCAATGCGAGCGGGTTTTATCCACGAAAGCGATTTCTGTTGGCCGCAGGTTGAAGGAATTCGAAATGGGACTGGAGAACGCGCCCAGTTCAATACACGATAAATAAATCCGGCAATGAATGTAATAATCGCCAGATAGGGGATGATAACCCCAAAAAGAATCTGAAATCCGGCAGCTTCAACGCCCACATAGGCAAGCATAAAGAGGACAATAACCGATAGGAGGGAAAATATATAGTTTACATTCATTTACCATTACCTCGCTGATGGCCTCGCCGAACCGACGATCTTATAAAGCACCCTACATCAAGTTGCCGCCCCAGCTGCGGCTGGATTGCACCGCTCGTTGGATTTTTTGTCAATTTTATAAATTAAATTTCACAGGATCCAGCTCGTTCGCAGGAATCTCACAAATCAAACCTGCTCTCTCAAATGCCTTGAACGTCCTGTTTTTCACCTCATTCGCTTTGAGCTGGTAGATCTTTTCCCTGCACACCATATAGAGGTCGAAAGCAATGAGGCTGAGTTCGTCAATTTTTTCCTCGAACAATCGCAATTCATTTTCAATTGTAGAATGCTTTATCTTTTCATTCAAATGATTTCGAACCACTTTTTTCAAACAGAAGATAAAACCAATCGCCTTGGAGGGTGTAAAATTCTGAACCGCCCTGATTCTGACAATGGGGTCCAGGAGGGGGGGTATCACGTTGTGATCTATTCCCTTTAAAAGTTCCGTATAGAGTAATTTAAAACTCTTATAGATCGTACCCCCGACAGGATTTGCAAAAGGATCTTCCCGGCCTTTTAAAAAGGCTGCGGTATCGGCGGGATAGGTTTCAACCACCCGGTCAAACCAGTCTTTTATGATCTCATTTTTGCGTTGTGCCAGCAGGTCTTCCAGTCTCATTCTCAAAACCGCTTTTTTTGTGCCGGATTAAAAGTGATACCACTCATTATATCAAGTGTTGGTGAATGAAAGAATTGGTATAAAAAAAATCTATAAACAAGATGCAAATTCATGTCAAGAGTAAATGAAAAAAGTATTTTGTTTACTGAGAATACGCTCACTTTTCCTGTTTTAAAAAACCGGTTGTTTTTAAACCGGGTGTCTATTAGTCTTAATAAAAATTTAACTTTCAACGCCCTGTTCCCATGTTGGCCTATGCTGGAAGAACTCCATTGAACCCACACAGCAAACATATAATACAAAACCCCATGTATCGCTACCTGATGGCCCTTACCGTTAGCGCAACCGTTGGGTTACAAGGCTGGCATACACTTTTCAACAATTTCGCGGTAGAAATAGCAGCCCTAGATGGCCATCATGTCGGTATGATTCAGTCGATTCGGGAAATCCCTGGATTCCTGACCTTCCTCGTCGTTTTTATTATCATTTTGATCAGAGAACATCGGCTTTCTGCCCTATCCATTTTTTTTTTGGGGATAGGTGTAGCGGTTACCGGTCTATTTCCTTCCTACTTGGGTCTTTTGATGACAACCTTGGTCTTTAGTTTCGGTTTCCATTGCTTTGAGACGACAAACCAATCCCTAACGCTTCAATATTTTGATAAACATACATCTCCATGGGTTTTTGGCAAACAGCGCAGCTATGCTGCTGCTTCTAATATCGGCATCGGCCTTTTGATTTTCTTCCTCGCCTCTGTGTTAAGTTACACCCAAATCTATCTTTTTATCGGGAGCATAATCATGCTCACCGGTGTTTGGGGATTGTCAAAGGATCCGACCGATCAAAATATGGATCCCCAGCGAAAAAAGATGATTTTTCATAAAAAGTACATCCTTTTTTATATTCTCAATTTCATGGCTGGCGCTAGACGTCAGATTTTCATCGCCTTTGCCGTTTTACTTTTGGTAAAGAAATTTGAATTTACGGTTCAGGAAGTGGCCATTCTTATTGTAATAAACAATCTCATCAATTTCTTTTTAAGCCCGCTGATCGGGAAAAGCATTATTCGGTATGGTGAAAGGGGGGTCCTTTCTCTGGAGTATTTCTGTCTGATATTTATTTTTCTCGCCTATGCCTCCACGGAATCAAAAATAATTGTGGCAATCCTATATATTCTGGATCACATTTTCTATAACTTTTCCATTGCGATTCGTACCTATTTTCAAAAAGTGGGAGATCCGAAAGATATTGCGCCGAGCATGGCTGCGGGTTTTGCCATCAATCACGTTGCGGCGGTTTTTTTTCCTGCGATTGGTGGGCTGTTATGGCTGGTAGACTATCGAATTCCGTTTGTGGGTGGTGCGGTATTAAGCCTGGTTTCTCTTTTGGTTGTTCAGAAAATCAGGGTTCGGTGAAGGGAATTTTTTCGGTGAAATCTGAGTAATCGTTAAAACGACCTCGGTTTGCAGATGACTTCCCGAATCCGCATGTCGAAAAGATCGGACTGATTGGCCGGTTTTATGACCAGGGCCGAATCAGCACCCCTTCCGGTGCCTCCGATGGAAATGATATCACCACCTGAAAGGGCGCCGGCGTCCGCAGCCATGATGGATATTTCAACTGCTACCTTGGTGCCATGCCCAAAAAGTCTCAGCGTATCGGCAATAAGGAGGGCTGGATAGATTCCAGAGAATTTTTTTGTTATGGATCGTTCAACCCCAGAAAGCGCATGGGTTGCTAAAACAACGGTCGCGCCTTTTTCTTCTATGTCATTTTGAACTTCATCCGGCATCACCTTCTTAAACGGTTCCCTGAAACCACAGTGATACGTTACCACGGTTATTGAAAAATCCTTAAAAATTTCCAGCGCAGTATAGGCTGTATCGCCTTTTGTGGACGCGACGACGACTTCGTTTAAGCCAAGTTCTCGGCCCCGTTTATAGGCGAGTTTGACTGTCTGTGCTGTGTTGACTTTACCGGGGTTGTCAAAATACATGTTCACCTCCTCTAGAGCGATCGAATCTCCTGTCGCATAAAGACGATGTAGGAGATGGCAAAACAGACGACCGTAATTGTCAAAAGAGCAATAATATACGGCAGGACCACGAAAATACCCTGACTTAACAGGTGCAGGCCTGAAAACCGCGACAGTGATATTTTCTCTATCATACCCACCCGGACAAAGGAAAAATTCGTCTTGCGCATCGGATCAATGATCGTCACCGTGGCATCTGTGTAGAGCTGCCTGGGAGATATCAGGGAAATCGCTCTCTCTATTCTGGCCCGTCGGAGCAGCGATTCAGAATTTGATTCTCCAGCTTCGGGGGTTATCGCCCCAGCCACTGCATTGGCACCCAGAAAAATAAAGAAGGAAAAAAGATCCAAACCACCACCGCTGCCAAAGCAGATGTGGCCACACTGCGAAACAATATGGAAAAAAGCATGGCCATTCCCAGCCAAAAAACAATATAAACAATACTGATGACCAGGTAGACAACGATCCGCCAGACTTCCTCAATACCCAAGATGACTCCCACCATGCTGAGGCCCAGCCCCGTGATGATCAGAACTATCGAAACCATCATCACCGCAATAACGCAGACACCTGCCAAAAACTTTTCGTTGAGAACCGTATCACGATAAATCGGTTGGGACAACAGCTTACCGAGGCTTCCTTCGCTCCGTTCCCTGTTGATCGTATCAAATCCCAGGATCATTCCGATCAGGAGACCGAAAAATCCCACAAAATCCACCAGTGAAAACCCCGCCCCGGATGACGTAAACAACATCAGGAAGATATACTTCGGCTCGACCACCCCTTCTAAATTCTGCTTGATGTTCAATCCCACCATGTATGCCGTAATCAGACTCACCATGGCGGTCAGGGCAAATAAAATGATAAAACGATAGCTGCTAAAATGATCCGACAGTTCCTTTTTTAAAATGGCCTTGACACCGTACAATGTTATGCCTCCATAAAGTACTTCATGTAAATCTCTTCCAGTGTATACTCTTTTGTCCCAATCCCAGGCTTCTCCTCTGCCAGACGATCCATCGGGCCCCGGGCCACCATTCGTCCCTTGATCATAATACCAATACGGTTGCATATCTTCTGGGCCAGGTGCAAAAAGTGGGAAGAAAGGATAACCGTCATTTTCTTCTCACCGGAGACATTTTGAATCAATTCAATCATCCGGTTCGTTGCAGTCGGATCAAGACCCAAGGTGGGTTCATCCAAAAATGCGATCTTCGGATCCTTTATCAAAAGCTCGGTAACCTTCACTGCAGTGCGCGATCCGCGGTAAAACAAACCGTTTCATCAAGATCACCTCCTCTCCTGTAGAATAAATTTGGCTTTGCAACCAAACCATCTCGGTAAAGCCGTTAGTTGAGCAGCATCAGACGTCCGGAAAACTTATCGGCGCCCAAAAGCTGTATTCTCTCCTTGTCCTTGGAAAGGATTTCAGTCTCATAAAAGCTGCCGGCGTCATTAATATTACCGACCTCCAGATCAGGGTTTAATCTGTTTATATGATTGCGAACAATCTCACGGACCTGGTCTGGAGATATTGCTGATTTTTCTGCCAAATAGCCGGTGGAACTCTTTCGCTGCGGAACGTGATCTTGACCGCCGGAAGCGCCATAACCAAATGCGTTGGCGGTGGAGGGTCCGGTTAGAAAAAAGGCCGCAGTTCCGGCAATGAACAGAAATAAAACTGTTGTGATAAAACCTCGTACATGTTTTTTCATCCTTTTATCTCCTATAATAGATTTTCGAATTTATTTTTTGTCAAAGAGGATGTGGAGTATCACAAGCCCGTTCAAAAAAAAAATCATAATTCCGTTGAACGTTGGAATAGGTTGCGAACCCCAGCGATAATGCAAGGTTCCTTTAAAGCAGATTAGCAGCGCAGAGAAAGATTTTGAAGATAAATCGGTGTGGAGGGGGTTGTGTATCCGCGATGGAGCGGAGATCGGGAAGGCTTCAAACAAGTTGCCGTAACGATTTTAGCCGATAAGCTGGGGGTAATGTCTGAAAAATTCGGTTTCGCCAGTCGGCCGTTTGTAAGTGCAAATTGGGTACGGGCAGGGGGTTCAGTCCCTTCCAAATTACATGGAATCCTATCTGTTTTTAACCCGCAACCGATGGGTGCATGATGCGATTTTGCCGCAACCGCATGCCGGGGCCTTCTGTCACGCAATTCAGACTGCCTCCGATTTTGGCCTCGATCCCATTCAAAGATAGCGGTATGTCAACTCCAGTCTTGTGATAATCCGTGCAATTTATGTTTATGAGGTTTTTTACATCTTTTTACAACCTAACGCTTTTCAATCTCAGGGCGTTGGAAACCACAGAAATGGAGGAAAAAGCCATCGCAGCAGCGGCAATGACCGGACTGAGGAGAAAACCGAAAAATGGATAAAGCACACCGGCAGCAATGGGGATACCCGTGGAGTTGTATGCAAAAGCCCAGAATAGATTCTGTTTGATGTTTCTTATAGTGAAGTTACTTAACTTATAGGCCTTGACCACATCGAGAATATCGCTCTTCATGAGGACAATCTTGGCCGACTCCATAGCCACATCCGTGCCTGCGCCAATAGCTACCCCCACATTTGATTGTGTCAGGGCAGGGGCATCATTAATCCCATCTCCCACCATAGCCACATTATGCCCTTCACTTTGGAGTTTTTTCACCTCCTTTGACTTATCTTCTGGTAGAACCTCAGCTAAGATCCGGTCAATGCCCACGGTGCGGGCAATTGCCTCGGCTGTCCTTTTGTTATCTCCGGTGAGCATAGCTACCTTTATTCCCAATTTGTGAAGTTCTTTAATTGCTTGCCCACTGTTTTCTTTTAAGACATCGGCCACGGCGATAATCCCCATCAAGGTCGCATCTTTGGCAATAAACATGGGAGTCTTGCCCTCATTGGATAAGCGGACATCCTCATCCCAGGCTATTTCCAAATCTATCTTTTTGTCTTCCATTAACTTCCGATTGCCCAGAAATATTTTTGATCGATTCAGGCTTATTTCTATCCCATGCCCGGGGATAGCGTTAAAGTCAGTGATTTGCAAAAATTCCAACTTTCTCTCTTCGGCCTCGTTGACAATGGCCTCGGCTAAAGGATGTTCGGATTTTTTATCGCCGCTGGCAGCAATCTTGAGAACGTAATCTTCATTATTGTTGTTAAAGGTAACAATATCAGTAACCCGGGGCTTTCCCTCGGTAAGTGTGCCGGTTTTATCAAAGATGACAAAATCAATCTTGCGGAAATTCTCCAGGGCCTCGGCATCCTTAATGAGGATGCCCTGTTCCGCCCCTTTGCCTGTCCCCACCATAATCGAAGTGGGCGTGGCCAGTCCCAGAGCGCAGGGGCAGGCGATAATCAGAACCGCAATTACCACCGTCAGAGTGAAGAGAAGGGTTCCTCCCACAAGGGTCACTCCAAAAACGGACCCCGCTAAAGACCAGACAATTGCAGTAAGGATGGCAATTCCGATTACGCCCCAGGTAAAATAGCCGGCAACAATGTCCGCCAAACGGGCAATCGGCGCCTTTGACCCTTGAGCCTCTTCCACTAACTTGACAATTTGGGCCAGGGCGGTATCCTTACCCACCTTTTCCGCACTGAATTTAATGAATCCGGTTTTATTCAAGGTGGCTCCGGTTACTCTAGAACCGGGATTCTTTTCCACGGGCATGCTTTCCCCCGTTAGCATAGATTCATCCACGGCAGTTCTTCCTTCAATGACTTCTCCGTCCACGGGTATCTTTTCGCCGGGCTTAACGATAACCACATCGCCAACCTGCACCTCAGAGATAGGAACCACTTCCTCAACCCCGTCCACTTCAACAATGGCCGTCTTGGGAGCCAGTCCCATCAGCTTCTTGATGGCTTCTGAGGTCTTACCTTTGCTTAAGGCCTCTAAAAACTTCCCAAATAAAATCAGGGCTATGATTACGGCTGCCGTTTCAAAGTAAAGACTCCTTACATATTGCCCCTCAGGGTCCTTACCCAGCAACACCAAACCAGCAGCATAAAAACTGTAAAGATAGGCAGCCGCAGTCCCGACACCTATGAGCGAGTCCATGTTTGGCGTACCCTTCATGAGATTGGGGAACCCAACACGGTAAAAGTTCCAGCCGATAATAATTACGGGAATGGATAAGACGACCTGCGACACGGCAAAACGGGCCGGGAAATGCTCGGGATTCAGAAACTCCGGCAAAAGGCTCTTGCTGATCATCTCTGCCATGGCCACATATAAAATGGGAAAAGCAAATATGGCCGCCAAGATAAACTTTTGTTTCAAGGTCCTGATTTCCTTTTCCCGCGCCTCTTTCTCAGCATCCTCAGCTTCTTCTCCCGCTTCAACAAGTACCGGCTTATAACCGGCGGCGGAGATGGCTCCGATTATCTGTCGGGTGCTCAGCTTGCTTTCATCATAAGAAACTCGGACGTAGGAATTAGGGAAGTTGGTCTCTACCTCTTTCACCCCATCGAGTTTCTCCACTGTTTTTTTAACCACGCCAGCACAATGATCGGAACCCATTCCCAAGACCTTGAATTCTACCGTCTTCTCTCCCGATACTTTGACGACTTCATATCCCCTATCCTTAACGACCTTTTCTAGATCTTCTACGCCTGTCATAACGGAATCGTAACTTACCATCGCGGTTTGAGAAGCAAAGTTCACTGCCGCCTTCACAACGCCTTTCTTTTTATTAAGGTTCTTTTCAATGTTTTGGGCACAGGCTGCGCAGCTCATACCTCCAATCTTAAGTATCGCCTTCTCTTTTTTGCCCACTACCGAATAGCCGACCGATTCCACCGCATTTATCAGTTCCGCCTGTTTCACTTGAGATGAATCATACTCCACCGTGGCCTTCTCGACAGCAAAATTGACGGCGGCTTCCGATACCCCTTCCACTCGTCTGAGGGTCTTTTCAACGGTGGCGGCGCAGGAGGCGCAACTCATACCTCCAATCTTCAAGATAATCTTTTCATTGGGTTTTTCGTTAGTCATAAATTCTTTTCATATCAAATGGAATTTCACTATCGCAGGGTCTACCTGTTAATGTTCGCCATATAACTCCTTTTCGGCCTTCCACAAAGAGCAGTTCTCAGCGTGATATTTATGATGCAGAATTTTGAAATGTCTCATCGGGCTTTTTTCTTGTGTTTTCCATTTGTTTCATCTCCATTTCTGTAATTTTATATTAAAAAAATATTCTGCCTATGATGAAAAAAAACTTTTCAAAGCGATCAGGGTCTCCGGCGCAATCGAGCACTCGACCTTTTGCCCCTGCCGTTCCATATGGATCAGACCGGCCTGACGAAGTTCTTTTATGTGATGTGATATCGTCGAGGGTACGATCCCGAGATCCTTGCCAAGATCACCGACACAGGCACACTCTTCAGATTCAACACTGTCTTTTATGTGGGTAATCACTCCGGGCACACAGCAAGAGATGAGTCGCAAAAATATCTTGAGCCGGTTTGGGTTTGAAAGCGCTTTAAACATTTCTGCAAATTTTTCAATATTCTTTTCTCGATTATTCGACATAATTCGAAATATAATGCCAAAAAAGGCACCTATCAAGAAATTGATTTAAAAAAGATAATCGGTATTTGCTTTGCCTTTTGTGGTCAAAAAGCGCGCAATGCTGAAAGTGCTCGAATTTTGTTCTGTAATTTAGCATGAAATAATAGCCGCATGTTGCAGTAGCTTTTAATTCTATGATAAGCGGCAGAGTTCTTGGTTTCTTCGGTCGAAATGCTTATCTATCCCCGTCTATTGCAGATGTATTCGTGAGCCTTCAGCAAATAAGATGGATGATTAAGGTTGGTGGGTGGATAATACTCGTCGTGGGTGTAACGAAAGCCAAGCTGTTCTAAAAGATGCCGCGAGGCACCATTTTTTGGATTATGGCCAGCGAAAAGACCGCTCACTTTAAGCGTGTTGAAGGCATAATAAATGATCGCAACCGCTGCCTCGCGTGCGTATCCACGCCGCCATTGGTTTGAACGGATGTGAAAACCAATCTCATAAATCTGCTGTGACTGCCCATGCGGTCTGAGCCCGCAGCAGCCTATATGCTCATTCGTCTCTAGAAGAAATATTGGCCAGTATTGCACGCCGTGTTCCTTTTCGGTAATTATTTCTTTAGCAAGGCGTTCTTGAATTTCATTTTGTGATAATTTATCACGCGCATCAAAAAACTTTGTAACCTCATAATCTCCCCAGAGTTTTTTAGCAAAAACGAGATCGTCTTCACGCCATTTACGGAATCCCAAACGGCCTGTCTTTATGAAGTATTTTGCGCATTTATTCTTGGAATTAATTTATAGCTTCCCCTTACACTTTTCGGTAAAAAGCTTCATTGCTTCACCTGCGTTAGGATCAATTGTAATTGCTCGCCCATAATCTCCCCGCACCGCACGTATGTTGAATCTCCTTCGGCAAGTAACTCCGATCACATCGAATGCATTTGAAGCAGCTCAAATATAGTTGTCAAACGAAATTGGCCTCCAAGTGCATTAACCCAAATGGTTTAATCTATGTTTTCAGAAATATGAGTCTAGGCCAACAGACCGGTGTGCGCATTAAACTGTTCAATGCGCCTGTCAATTTCTGCCACTTGTTGCTGCAGCCTTTCCCAATAATCCGGGAACTCATACCATTGGGCATCCAACTCATCGAGATGTTTCCCCTGCTGCTCGATCCAGGTAAAATACTTCAAGTTATGAATTTGACGCTTGTCATAATAACTCAACTCTCGCACATGGGCAGTCGACTCAGCCATGAGAGAGCGGTGGTAGTCCCTGGTCGCCTCAATTTCCGTATAAGGACCGAACGCTTCCTTCATTTCTGCCAACCGCGATTGATAGAGATCGATTGAATCTGTCCACACCGTCAGGACGATATCGCGGCTGGTCAGTTCATAATATTTAGCGAATTTAATCGCGCACAACAAATTACCGATGCTGGATATTCCAAAGAGTGGGAGTTTGGCGATGATTTTATCACTTACCCCCTGTTTTTTTAGATAGTTCCGGCCTTTACGCTCGTTGAACAACCGGATGAGGTTCATACAGGAATTGTCGTCAACGGCGATAACCATGTCCGTATTTTTAACATTATGAATCCAGGGGATATGTTTGTCGCCAATGCCTTCGATACGGTGTCCGCCATAACCGGAATGCAAAAGAGTCGGACACTGCAAGGCTTCACCGGCGACTATTTTGCTCTGGGGATATATTTTCTTCAAATAGTCACCTGTGCCCAAAGTGCCGGCTGAACCAGTCTGTGAAATAAAGCCGGCATACCGGTTATTTTTTGACATGAGCTTCTGTAAAACCTCTTCCATGGCCTGGCCGGTCACCTCATAGTGCCAGAGGCAATTCCCGAATTCTTCAAATTGATTAAAAATAACGATGTCCTTGCGGGTTTTTCTGAGTTCCCAGCATTTATCAAAAATCTCTTTTACATTGCTTTCGCACCCGGGTGTTGCGATGACCTCGCCAGCAACTTTTGACAGCCAATCGAATCTCTCCTGGCTCATCCCCTGCGGCAGAATGGCGACGGACTCTGCAGCGAGCAAGGTTGCATTGTATGCACCGCCACGGCAGAAGTTCCCCGTAGACGGCCAGACCGCTTTTTGGTAGGTTGGATCAAATTGTCCCGTAACCAATTTGGGAACCAGACAGCCGAAAGTCGCCCCGACCTTATGCGCACCGGTGGGAAACCATTTTCCCACAAGAGCAATTATTCTGGCCTCCACTCCCGATATCTCAGACGGAATTTCCATAAAGTTCACATCGCCATATCCACCGCCAAAATCGACCGGGTCGTTTTTCCAGGTTATCCGGAAGAGATTGAGGGAATTGATATCCCATAACCCGACATCCTTTAATCCATTCTTGATTTTGACTTGGATTAGATCCGGATTTTTCTGTTGCCTAAAGGTAGGGATAATAACTTTTTTACTGCGAGCCCTGTCTATAGTCCGCTTGAGTTGTTTTTCATTGACACTTAAATCAATCATTTCAAATTGCCTTCGGATAGAAACACTTAATCCAGTATTCAGCCACTTCCAGAGACCTTTTATATCAAGGGGACACCGGCTTAGACATTCCTAAAGTTTGATAATTGATATTTACATCCGCTATGTTTGGATTCGCGGCCTTCTTCCACTTCGGTGAACATAAGCCGCATTAGTGTATCCCAGACAAGCAGCGGACCATCGGGTATGAATTCTTTGCCCTTTTTATTCACCAATCGAAAATCGAGCATATTTTTGGCCAAAATGGTCTCGTATTGAAACAGTACTCCTCTCACGGGTTCAGGCCATGCAAAGGCAGCTGGATAATAAAGGGTCATTTCCATGTTGATAACGTCAGCACCGGCACTACCCACGCCGATGACCAGCACATCTGTTTTCAGCACTTCATAATTGTGCATTATCAACTCTCTCTTTTTCATTTCATGACTAAAGCACAGCAAATTTCTCCGAAAGTCTGTCCGTAATAAACATGTGCCCAGGGTAGTGCGTAATCATGAAATCCACCTCTGCCTTCATGGCCACCACCTGAGGTGTGATGCCGCATCCCCAGAAGACCGGGACTTCATCTGCTCCGATTTCAGGCTTCCAGCCAAAATCCGGTTTGTCCATGTCGACAACTCCAAGCTTGTTCGGATCGCCCACATGGACCGGTGCTCCACGAACCGCAGGGAATCTAGAGCAGATCTGATTCGTCCGTACAAGTTGATCCAGCCTGATCGGTCGCATACTCGTAACCATCGACCCATTGAATATTCCGGCCGGCTTGCAGGGTTGATTGGTGAAATAGACAGACACGATCTCTCCAAGTTCGATATGCCTCAATCGAATATTAGCCTTTAAAAGAGCCGATTCAAAAGAATAGCTGCATCCGATCATGAAGGCCACGAGATCATCTCGCCAAAAATCCACGATCTGTTCCACATCGCCAACACACTCCCCCTTCTCGTATATTCTATAGCGGGGCAGATCGGTCCTTACATCCGCTCCCTCCGCCAAGTCCTTCAAAATAGAATTTCCGGGTTCGGTGACCTCCAGAACCGGGCAGGGCTTGGGGTTTCTATGACAAAAAAGAAAAAAATCAAACGCATTGTTTTCAGGTAATATCACGAGGTTGGCTTAGGCGTAACCATCGGCACACCCCTCCGTGGAGTTGCTGAATTCGCCTTTCCGGATTAATTTCCTGATTTCGGTCGGATGAAGATTTCTAATCTCGTCTTTATCCATGGCTTTTGCTCCGTTGGTTTTTAAGAAAGAAAATTATACCAAAATTTAATTCCCATTTTCCCAATTTTTTTGGCCATTGATTATTATCTCCTTTTGCACAATCTTCTCTTGTGATTTTAAAAAAGATATTTTCCTGTATTGATATAAATGTGGAATCCCTCGACGTCTTTGGATGCCATTTCGATTCGTCGAATTCCCTCTTTCAATGATTTCATGTCCGTGGCTGTGGAGAGCCGTAAATAATGTTTTCCTTCGCTACCGATGTTTCCAAAGGAACGCCGGTCGAGGGTTGCCACGCCATGGTGGTAGAGTGCAAACATCTGAAACAGAGTCGAAGGGCTGGTTCGCTGTTTTTTTTCACCAGAAAGTTGTTCGTATGCCGCTAGGACTCCGAGCGCTTCGCAGACCATTGAAATGTTGGGGAAGACGTAAAATGCACCATCGGGTTTATTGCAGTGGATGCCCTCGATTTGATTGAGACCTTCAACAACCATATTCCGTCTATTTTCAAACTGTTTGACCATGGCCTGGACGATCTTTTGATTCTCTTTGTTATCAATGGCCGCCCGACCTGCTTCCTGGATAAAAGGGGGTGTACAGGAAATGATGTTGATATTCAACTGCCGAAAGACCATCGCTTCTTCAACAGTGGGCAAAACCGAGTACCCGAGCCTCCAGCCCGTCATAGCATAAGTCTTGGAATGCCCGCTGGCCAGGATGGTATGTTCAGCCATACCGGGAATCGAAAGAATGCTCTGATGTTGATGGCCATCAAAAAGTATGTGTTCGTAAATTTCGTCAGAGTAAATCCGAATGTTCGGATTGGCCTTTTCTTTAACCACCCGGGCAATACCCTCAAGATCTGCTCTGCTGAGCACGCCGCCGGTTGGATTTGATGGCGAATTAAGTATAAGGACCTTGGTTTTCGGGGAAATTAACTTTTCCAAATCGCCGGCATCAAATCGAAACCCTTTATCCTCCTCAAGGTGTAAGGGGACCGGCACGGCGCCCAGGAAGGTAACCCAGGATTCATAGATGGGAAAGCCCGGACTCGGGTAGATCACTTCGTCGCCTGGATTAACATAGGCCATCATCGTATAGGCGATTGCGGGCTTTCCTCCGGTTGTCACCACAATCTGGTTGGCATCAACCCGTACCCCACGGGTTTGGTAAACCTGACGGACAATGCTCTCCCGAAGGGGCAAAATACCCTGAGGGTTGGTGTAGTGTGAGTTTCCTTTCTTTATATTCTCAATGGCGACTTTGTTGATGTTTTCAGCACTGTCAAAATCCGGTTCTCCCAAATTTAGCCGGATAACTTTTGTGCCGGCCTGCTCGCATCGCACAATATCATCACCTAACTTAAACGCATTCTCAGTACCTAGTATTTGGATTCGGTCTGCAAAACTAATCATTTCACCCACCATCCGCTTTGATAAATTACCTCTCCAAGCCCCTGTGCCGAATGTTTATTAAAAAGAAGGGGGCGTAATCGCCCAAATAGCCTTCATCTCACCTTCGCCCATGTTGTCCCAGCGATGTGGGATTGAACTATCGAAGTATATACTATCGCCTTCTTCCGAGACCACAACCTGGTCTCCGATAAATCCCTGCAGTTTCCCCTTCAGGATGACACCACATTCCTCATATTGAAATTTTTATATATCGAATATTACATATTTTTCTTAATCGTTAAATACATTTATCAATGATATAGAGCAACTTTACTGAATAATTACGACTCAATGGATTAAAATCTCGTATTTTTAAATTTTTTCATCAATTATCTTTGATTTTTATGCAAATTTGCAAACGTTTCTCATCAAAAATGATTCTTGGCCGGATATATGGCCCAAATCGATAGACAAATAGAAACGCAAAAAAAACCGTGCCTCCTGACTGTCACGATTTGATTTCCAAACAAGGAGAATTTTTTACTAAAACTTCGCACCTCAGATGCGGCTTTCCTCAAAATATCAGGTATGAAACTCGAATATTTTAATACCTGGAGTTCTTTTCACTATTGACAGTTTGACGATAAACTCTATATGTAATATCTGTAATTCTCGATCTCTTATATATTCGACGGTTTGCTTTTCCCCGAGTCTTTTTGTCTTGAACCAACCTGTCAGATATAGGTCATGGTTATGAAATCATTCGAAAAATTCCCTAATCAACTGAGGAAGCAAATTCGCTATGTGCTGACCGACATCGATGATACACTTACCGTAAATGGACGATTGCCTTCCGTTGTTTTTGTTTCCATGGAGCGACTGAGAGATGCCGGGATTCGCAGCATTCCCATTACCGGAAGATCGGCCGGGTGGTGTGATCATATTGCTCGGATGTGGCCGGTGGACGGTCTTGTGGGTGAAAATGGGGCTTTTTATTTCCGGTATGACGATTCGATCCGAAAGATGCAACGACGATATTTTAATACAAAGAGCCGGCGCCAAGCGAATCGTCACAAATTAGACAAACTAAAGCTGGAGATTTTGGGAAAAATTCCAGGCTCTCGGATCTCTGCCGATCAGGGTTATCGCGAAGCGGATTTGGCCATTGACTATTGCGAAGATGTGTCGCCGCTGTCAAACGAAGACGTCGATCGGATTGTCGCCTTATTCAAAAAGGCAGGTGCCGAGGCAAAAACGAGCTCCATCCATGTCAATGGTTGGTTTGGTGAATATGATAAATTGACGATGACGCGGTTTTTATTTGAGGAAGTCTTTGGAGAGGATCTGGATCACGTCAGACGTGATGTCATTTTTATAGGCGACTCTCCCAATGACGCACCAATGTTTGCCTATTTTCCAAATTCTGTCGGTGTGGCCAATGTCTTGCACTTTAAAAATAGACTGCCTTGCGAACCGGCTTGGGTCACACAAAAGGAGGGCGGATACGGGTTTGCTGAGATGGTGGATGCACTGCTTGCTCGCTAATGCGGTCAAATCTCAGGTTTGCCCCTTTCTGCTCTTAATACCTCTCGTATCTTTATCCACCATTTCTTATCAGTGTACATCCTTTCTCCTCCATCAACATGTTACTCTATCCCTAATAATCAGATTGCGAGCTATAGCGAATTCACTCTGCTGAAATCAAAAAAAGTATCATTTACCCCGATATTTCATTTGGGGTTCTTCAATTTTTGAGTCATTTTGACATTCGAATGTAAATTCGCTACACTGCATGTTGCTAGCATATTGCAGATTTTTTATGTACTGTCTTTATAAAAGGTCCAAGCCATATAGGCCATAACCATTTGTAGAGCTTTATTCGGAATAATCATACAGGAGAACCGATTATGAAAGTTGTTACTCTACTTGGTAGCGCCAAAAAAGAGGGGAATACCGCTACTGTTTTGGGATGGATAGAAAAAGAACTCGAATCACTGGGACACGATGTGAAACAGATCTGCCTCAATGATAAATCCATCAAAGGGTGTCTGGGGTGTTGTAAATGTCAAGAGAATCCAGATGAGATTGCCTGTGTCCAAATTGACGACGCCATAAATATTATGGCACAAATGATTTCATCCGACGCTGTCCTATTCGCCTCACCGGTCTATTTCTGGGGGTTCTCCGCCCAAATCAAGGTGCTGATCGATCGGGGTTACAGCCTGGTAGCCAACTATCATAAGCCAGGCCATACTTCACTGATGGAAGGAAAACGCACCGGCCTGTTGGTTACCGGGGGGGGTGCTTATGAAGAAAATGCAGAAGGCATGTTTACCGCCTTCGACCGGATCGTGGACTTTCTACTGGCCAGGAAATCTGGCGAATTGTATGTTGGAGAGTGCGGCCAACCTGCTGAGATTCCGGGGGAGGTCAGGGACAAGGCTGTGGAACTGGCTCGATCCTTGGTGGAGTGATCCAAAATTAAGATTTGTAGAATGATACAGATCATTTTTAAAAAAACGGTTATTTTTCGACAGTGGTCCCGAATATCAAAAGTGAAGAATATGATTATCAATGTGCATTGAAATCTGATATGTAAAAGCGAGCATTTGGGCAAGATATGGGTCGGGGAGGGCCATGG
>Ga0187833_10002912_pt1 | contig 17871 bp, 20 predicted proteins | sample ETNtaG_37_FD_167968 | JGI IMG/M metagenome (GOLD analysis project Ga0187833, IMG submission 167968) | Marine microbial and viral communities from oxygen minimum zone, Eastern Pacific Ocean - ETNP2014_SV_400_PacBio MetaG (Illumina Assembly) | ecosystem: Environmental > Aquatic > Marine > Hypoxic...
ACGGAAGCTGCCAGCGATGAAGTAGATGATGTCGTCACTGACGAGGTGGACAGTTCTGCGGAATCTGTAGAATCTACGGAAGCTGCCAGCGATGAAGTAGATGATGTCGTCACTGACGAGGTGGACAGTTCTGCGGAATCTGTAGAATCTACGGAAGCTGCCAGCGATGAAGTAGACGATGTTGTCTCTGACGAGGCTGACAGCGAAGCCCAAGCCGGCTGATTTCTGAATTAGCTTCCTGCACTCTAATGCAGACCAACTCTCGCCTTGCCGCGTTCTGAGCGGGGTGGTGCAGCGTCTGTGGTTTTACCCGTGTCGCGCCTGATTCTCTTCAATAAGCCTTACAATGTGCTCTCGCAGTTTACTGCTGCGGATGTGAGCCAGACACTTTCAGCTTACATCAGACAACCTGGTTTCTACCCCGCAGGCAGGCTGGATAAGGACTCAGAGGGCCTGGTGTTACTAACTGATGACGGAAAACTGCAGCAGCGAATAAGCGATCCGCGTTTCAAACTCGGAAAAGTGTATCTTGCCCAGATTGAAGGTGAGATAGATGATGGTGCACTGGCAGAGCTAAGCGCTGGCATTGAACTAAAAGACGGTATTACGCGCCCGGCCAAAGCCTGTCGCATCGACCCACCAAACCTGTGGCCACGATCGCCTCCCATCAGAGAAAGAAAGCATATCCCAACGAGTTGGATTGAAATGACGCTTTTCGAGGGCAAAAACAGACAGGTGCGGCGGATGACAGCGGCGGTAGGCTACCCGGTATTACGGCTCATACGCTGGAAAATCGGAGATTGGGAGTTGGGGGACCTGCAGCCAGGAGAGTGCAAAACACTGAATGTATGATCCCAGGCAGGAAAATTCATGGATAGCGGCTTTATTGGCTTTGCCAGCGCTTCAGTGCCTCACTGTCAGATTGCTTGCTTTCAACCCAGTTAGCGCTGCCTGATACAGTTTGTTTCTTCCAGAACGGTGCCTGGCTTTTCAGGTAGTCCATGATGAATTGTGCCGCGGCAAAGGCATCGGCCCGATGGGCGCTGACTGTGCCAACAAAGACAATCTGATCCTTGGCTTTTAACTCACCTACCCGGTGAATTATGCGGCTAGCCACTATTTGCCACCTGCCTGCAGCCTGCTCAGCAATATCCTGAAGACACTTCTCAGTCATCCCTGGGTAGTGTTCCAGGTAGAGTGACTGGACTTTCCCGGCATTGTCGTTAGCCAGGTCGTAATGCTCTCGCACCAGGCCAGTGAAAGTGACGATGGCACCCTCATCGGTTTGTGCCCGAAGCGCATCGTATTCGGTTTTGATATCAAAATCTTCGGTTTGTATAATTACCATTAACTATACTCTCTAACCACCTGTCATAGGTGGGAAAAATGCCACTTCTTCACTGCCAGACAGGATATGATTTCTATCTACAACTGTCTGATCAACAGCGATAAGCACCTTGCTGGAGTCATTGAGAAGCTGCAGTTTCTCCGGCTCACGACTTATCAGGTGTTGTATCAGCTCATCCACAGTCGATACGCGATCTGGCAATTCCAGCTGCTGCTGGGATTGATCGAGTAATTCCCGAATACTGGCAAAATAATGGATAGTTATCATGATCCTGCTACTGTTCTGCAGACCGCTTGTAATGCCCGCTTTTCCCGCCCTGCTTTTCCATCAGCAGGACCGAACCAATCACCATGTTTTTATCTACAGCCTTGCACATATCATAAATAGTAAGGGCAGCGACTGAGACGGCGGTCAAAGCTTCCATCTCCACACCGGTTTGGGCATCCAGCTTGCAAACTGCCTCGATAAGCACCTGACTGTTATCACTGTCCAACTCAATCTGCACCTCGATTGAGGTGAGCATTAGCGGATGACACAACGGAATAAGCTCTGAGCATTTTTTCGCAGCCTGGATTCCTGCAATGCGAGCGGTGGCTATAACATCTCCCTTGGCATGACTGCCGCTGCCAATCATAGCCAGCGTTGCTGGCGCCATAGACACCTTACCGCATGCCACGGCCATACGCCGGCTTGAGGTCTTCTCACCGACATCAACCATGTACGCCTTACCTTGATTATCTAGGTGGGTTAATTTGCTCATCGCTCTCTTTCCTGATGTGATACCGCTATTATCCACTTTTACGCTGCTTTGCCAAACAGCTAAGTTTAGGTGAGCTATCAAAAGCAGAACCCAGGACATTGATTCAAGAGGGATTTAGCCTTCAAGCCAAATCCAGATCAAAGAGATGACTATGAATGAGTTACCCCACATTACCGTTGCTACCATTGTCGAGCGCGATAAGCAGTTTCTTATGGTCAAAGAGAAGTCTGATGGCAACATCGTCTATAATCAACCGGCAGGCCATCTGGAAGCCAATGAAACACTGATTCAGGCGGCAGCGCGGGAAACCCTGGAGGAAACCGGCTGGGAAGTGAGAATCAGGCATTTCCTGGGCGTGTATCAATACGCCTCTCCACTTAATGGAGTTTGCTATGTCCGCCTCTGCTTTATTGCAGAGCCACGTTTCCATCACCAGGAGAGAGTGCTGGATCAGGATATCATCGAGATCCAGTGGTTAAGCCTGCGTCAGCTCGATGGATTGCGGCAACAATTGCGCAGCCCACTGGTGATGTCCGCAGTGGAAGACTACAGAAAAGGCATTCGATACCCGTTCGCCCTGATTACCCAAAGTTAGTGAAGATGATACAGTGAACAGACCATCAACCCTTTCAGCGCAAAAAGTCATCGTTGGCATGTCCGGCGGTGTGGACTCTTCGGTTGCAGCCCACTTGCTTTCTCAACAAGGCTATCAGGTGGAAGGCCTCTTCATGAAGAATTGGGAGGAAGACGACGGCAGCGAATACTGCACGGCCATAGAAGATCTCTACGATGCACAAGCGGTTTGTGACAAGCTGGGCATCAAGTTGCACACGGCCAATTTCGCCGCGGAATACTGGGACAATGTGTTTGCTCACTTCTTGCAGGAATACGAAGCCGGCCGTACCCCTAACCCGGATGTGTTGTGCAATCGCGAGATTAAATTCAAAGCTTTCCTCGAATATGCCACCGAGCTGGGTGCCGACTTGATCGCCACCGGTCATTATGTCAGGAAGTCTGTCAGCGCAGGTTCAACCTGGTTGTTAAAAGGCTGTGATAGCAACAAGGATCAAAGCTATTTCCTGTGTGAAGTAAACGAAGCCTGCTTGTATAAGAGCCTGTTCCCGGTGGGCGAGTTATCGAAGACAGAAGTAAGGAAACTGGCAGCCGAGCTGAACCTGGTCACCCATGACAAAAAAGACAGCACGGGAATCTGTTTTATTGGTGAGCGGAAATTTATGGACTTCCTGCAAAGATATATTCCGGCACAGCCGGGTGATATTCAAACTCTGGACGGAGAAACACTCGGGCGTCATGCCGGATTAATGTATTACACCTATGGACAACGCCAGGGTCTGGGCATAGGCGGTACGAAGCAACATGCCGACGCACCCTGGTATGTGATTGGCAAGGATCTGGACAGAAATATATTGCAGGTAGCACAGGGCAACCAGAATGAGTATTTGCTGTCCTCCGCACTTAAGGCATCCCTGCCCGCCTGGATCAATTCAGTTGCGCCAGACTTACCCTTGCGCTGTACAGCCAAGATTCGTTACCGCCAGGAAGATCAGATTTGTATGGTCAGCGCTTACGATGCATCTCACATCAGAGTCGATTTTGACCAGCCTCAGCGTGCAGTTACGCCAGGACAATACATTGTGTTTTACGATGAGCAAAGATGCCTGGGGGGAGCGGTTATTGAGCTCTACTTCCGATAGATTCAATCGCTGGGAACAACAACATATTGCGCTTGCTGCCGTTGTGCAATGTGCTGTGCTGGTAAACAATTTAGCCAACAACAAAGAAGTTGCCAGCGATGATCTGGTCAGTTGTATCAACCCCCTGCTGGCTTTAAATCCTGCATCGATTGATGAAATATATCCCAATGTCAATAAGTTAAACCTGGGATTTAAAACACTACAAGACATATTCAGCAATGAAAAAATAAGAGAGAACACGGAAGTCATCCGCTACACACTTGGCATGCTGATACTGCGCAACAAGTTAAACGCCAACCGTTCCATGCAAAATGAAATAAGGGAGGTGCTCAAATTTACCACGCCACTTGCAACTGATGAGGAGGAGCCTGACAAGCTCTATTCCGGCACCGATAATACTTACGAGCAGCTAGCAGAACTTTACCTGGACACGCTCAGCAAATTATCATTTCGCATTCAGGTGCATGGTAAAATTGAAAATCTAAAAGACGAGTACATAGTAAATAAAATCAGGACATTATTACTGGCAGGCGTCCGCTCTGCCGTTCTTTGGTATCAACTGGGCGGGCGTCGCTGGCGCCTGGTAATTCACCGCAAGCAGATTCGACAAACAGTTGCTACTATACGCAGGAAATTAATTTCACCAATTTAGGTAGTTACCAATTTAGGTAGTCAAATATGGCAAAGATTGATCTGGCAGCACTGATGGCAATTTCTCCGGTTGATGGGAGATACACAGCCAAGTGTGAGGACCTGAGGTTGTACTTCAGTGAGTATGCGTTAATGAAGTATCGTGTCCTGGTGGAGGTCACGTGGCTGCAGACCCTGGCTGCCAACTCTGAAATAGCAGAAGCGGGTTCAATCAACAGTGCCGGTAATAAATTTCTCGAGGAGCTTATTGCTAATTTTTCCCTGCAGGACGCCGCGTGTATTAAGGATATCGAAGCCACCACCAACCATGATGTAAAAGCGGTGGAATATTTTATTAAAGAAAAACTTGGCGCTAACAATGACCTGAGGGAAGTGGTGGAATTTGTGCATTTCGCCTGCACTTCCGAAGACATCAACAACCTCGCTTATGGGCTGATGCTGAAGGAAGGCAGGGACAAGGTTGTGGCGCCAGCGATGCAATCCCTGGCAGACAGGCTGCGTGCCATGGCGGTGGAGTATGCGCAACAACCGTTACTTTCGCGAACCCATGGTCAGCCAGCCTCTCCCACTACGGTGGGCAAGGAAATTGCCAATGTTGTGCACCGCCTCGACCGCCAGCTAACGCAATTTAAAAATGCAGAAATTCTGGGAAAGATTAACGGTGCCGTCGGAAATTATAATGCCCACCTGGCTGCGTATCCGAATGTGGATTGGCCAGCTGTTTGCGGTGGATTTGTTGAAGGACTGGGCCTGAGCTGGAATTCATACACAACTCAAATTGAGCCTCATGATTACATAGCCGAACTCTTTGCTGCCTGTGCAAGATTCAACACCATCATTTTCGATCTCGATCGGGATATCTGGTCCTATATATCACTTGGTTATTTCAGGCAGAAAACAGTTGCCGGGGAAGTTGGCTCCTCGACCATGCCGCACAAAGTGAATCCCATAGACTTTGAGAATGCCGAAGGCAATATCGGGCTCGCCAATGCCATAATGGCTCATCTTTCAGAAAAGCTTCCGGTATCGCGCTGGCAACGTGATCTCACCGATTCGACTGTCTTGCGCAATATCGGCACAGGCTTTGCCCACAGCCTCATCGCTTACCAGGCGACCATGCAAGGACTGAACAAGCTGGAACTGAATGCACAGGTGATCGATAACGATCTGGATAATTGCTGGGAAGTGCTGGCCGAACCCATACAGACTGTTATGAGGCAGTATCAGATAGACCAGCCATATGAAAAATTAAAGGCGCTGACGCGCGGCAACAAGATTGACCAGCAGCAGTTACAGGAGTTTATCGATTCATTAGATATCCCTGAAGAAGCCAGATCCCGGTTGCGAAAATTAACGCCTCGCAGCTATATCGGTAATGCAATCCAGCAAGCTCTGGATGTTTGAGACATCTCTTTTATAATGCGCAGTTTCACTACACTACCTCTGGGCTTTTTTGCCTGCCTGCCGCTATTTCGTAACTTGCGAACCATTCTGCTGGTTCTCCGACTTGCCGACGGCGTGCAGGTTTCAACACCATGACCGATGAAGTCGAACTCTTTAATCAGCAGGAATTTTTGACCGACTACTGGCAAAAGAAACCACTGCTGATCAGGTCTTACTTACCCCACTTTAAAGATCCGGTCGATCCTGAAGAGATTGCTGGTCTGGCCTGTGAAGAAATGATCGAAAGCCGCCTGGTCAGACAACAGGAGGCTAACTGGAGTTTCCAGCACGGACCATTTTCCGAAGCCGAGATAATGGAATTACCCAACCGGGACTGGACCCTGCTGATCCAGGCCGTAGATCAGTGGCTCGAGCCGGTTGCCAATCTGAAAAGGCAATTCAGTTTTCTGCCCGATTGGCGTATGGAGGATGTTATGGTCAGTTTCGCTACCGACGGTGGCGGGGTTGGTCCTCATTTTGATAACTACGATGTTTTTCTGTTGCAGGGAGCCGGCTCCCGGCGTTGGCAAATTGGTCCCTGTTGCAATCAAGAAACCCCGTTGCGCGCGGATTCGGAGTTGCGGCTGCTGGTTGATTTTCACAGTGAGGAGGAATTTTGTCTGAATCCAGGGGATGTTTTGTATATACCCCCCCGAATTTCCCATTATGGCATTTCGACTGGCAATAGCCTGTGTTATTCAATCGGATTCAGAGCCCCCTCCTACGGTGAAATGCTTATGGGTTTCACCGATCAGATAATCAATGATTTACTCGCAGAGAAGCGTTTTGTCAGTCACGAGTTAAAACCCAACGGCCATCCTGGTGAAATAGACCCGGATATGCTGGTCGAAACCCTGGCAGAATTAGTGCAGATCACCAATAACCCGGAGCAGTTTCTGCTGTGGTTTGGCTGCCATACGACTGAGCCCAAATACCCCGAATTAATCGAATCACTTGAGGGAGCGCTGCTGCCTGATGACATCTTGCGAAAGCTGAAGACCCACTGCTTACTGGTGAAGAGCCCATCGTCCCGTTTTGCCTATATGACGCGTCCCTCTGTGCTGCATCTGTTTGTCGATGGCAGACATTTCCCGCTTAGCGGCAATGCGCTTGAGGCGGTGCAGCTATTGTGTGAGCGCAATAAATTTGAATCATCTGAGGCGGATTTCCTTATTAATATCAAAGAGATACGTGTTCTTCTTGCTGCACTATTGAACCAGGGGAGTCTAATCCTGCGCTAAGCTGCCTTGATGCTCGACCACGCCATCTGCCAATTGGGCCAAAGGAGGCATCGTTTCCGGTTCAATAATGGCAGTTAAATACAAAGAGAGTTTGATAAAATAGATTTAGTAATCAATAGGCTGAAGAACTAATTTAATCTATATTATAAATTACAGACTTGGTCCAATCACAAACTCAGATCCCGCTCGCTGGCTCGCACAAATTCGCATTTTAGCTCGTCATACTCGGTAACAGCAGGAAATTGTGGAAACTCCGCAATAACATTATCCGGTGCTTTAAACAGAATACCGGCATCAGCCTCGGCCAGCATGCTCGTATCGTTGTAGGAATCACCCGCGGCGATCACTTTAAAATTCAGTCCGTGAAAGGCTTTCACAGATGCACGCTTGGGATCTTGTTGGCGTAACTGGTAATCGACAATATTCCCGTCCGCATTGGCTACAAGATGATGACAGAACAGTGTCGGGAAGTTCAGTTGCCGCATCAGCGGGTGGGAGAACTCGTAGAAAGTGTCTGACAGGATAACCACCTGAAAGCGCTCTTTAAGCCACTCTACGAAATCCAGGGCCCCAGGCATTGGTTTCATGGTGGCAATGACTTCCTGAATATCAGCCATACCAAGTCCATGCTGCCTGAGCAGCTTGAGTCGTTGTTGCATCAGAACATCGTAATCGGGAATGTCTCGGGTGGTTGCCCGCAGTTCTTCAATGCCGGTTTTTTCCGCAAAACCGATCCAGATTTCAGGGATTAGTACCCCCTCCAAATCCAAACATGCAATTTCCAATGCTGTTCCACCCTTTTCGATAGCTGTGTAAAAAACCAGCGCCAATTTAGCAGATATGCTGCGTGGGGCAAAGCGCTAAAAGCCAAGCTTCGATCTGGACAAACACTAGATAGGGGATTCATTGGCATCTGCTATGCTATATTTGTGTTTGCTAATCGTTTAGACTGTCTAAGTACTTAAAATCATTAGACTTTTTCACGTGGAACATTGTTTCACACAATGCCTGACTTGGGGATGGGGATCGCTACTTTACCTGACCAGGGAAATATCCGAGAATAAGACACTCTAGCGGGCAAGCCGGTGCATAGTCACACTTAAGCCTGACTTTATCTGAGGTTATCGATGTTATCTCTTGAAAAGATTAAAGAATTAAATATAGAAATTGAACAAAAAACGCCCAAGGAAATACTCGCCAAGGTGTTTCAACTCATACCTAATTGCGCGATATCCTTCAGTGGTGCCGAAGATGTGGTTCTGATTGAGATGGCCGTCAAGATCAATAAAGATATCGCAGTGTTTACTCTGGATACTGGACGCCTGCATCCGGAGACTTACCAGTTCATCGAGAAGGTTCGAAAGTACTACGGAATTACCATCGAAGTACTGCGTCCCGATTCTTCCCGGCTACAAAAACTTACTGCAGATAAGGGCTTATACAGTTTTTACGAAGATGGCCATGAAGAATGCTGCAGCATCTGCAAGACCGCTCCCCTCGAAGGTAAACTGTCGAAGCTGGACGGCTGGATTACCGGCCAGCGCCATGACCAGAGTCCTACCAGGAGCCATGTTGCGGTGTTTGAAGCGGATGCGAGTTTCTCGACCGAGACCCGCGCCCTTACCAAGGTCAATCCACTGGCTAACTGGACTTCCGCCCAGGTATGGGAATATATACGCATGTTTGATGTACCGTATAACGAACTGCATGATCGTGGTTTCGTTAGCATCGGCTGTGAGCCCTGCACACGCCCCATCGGCCCCAATCAACACGAACGAGAAGGACGCTGGTGGTGGGAAGAAGCTACCATCAAGGAATGTGGCCTGCACCGGAGCAATTTGGATGCAGAGACTTAATATGCCAGTAGACCGGGACGATTAATGGGCCGGTAGTGTTACCTGACTGAAGAGCTCCTCCAACTCGTTCCTGGATTGCCTGTAAATCGTTTCCTGTATCAGATTCTTATCCAGGTGGGGGGCAAACATTTCAATGAAATCATACATATAGCCACGCAGATAGGTGCCTCTGCGGAATCCAATCTTGGTGACGCTGGGCTCAAACAGGTGGCTGGCATCTAGCGCCACAAGATCCTTGTCTACAGCGGGGTCATAGGCCATTTTAGCTACGATCCCTACTCCGAGTCCCAGGCGCACGTAAGTTTTGATCACATCAGCATCAGCGGCGGTAAATACGACCTTAGGAGAGAGTCCCCGCTCTGTGAATGCCTCATCAAGCTTGGAACGGCCAGTAAATCCGAAGGTATAGGTAACCAGGGGAAATTTGGCCAGATCTTCAAGTGTCAACCGCGTAAGCTGATTCAGAGGGTGGTCTGCAGGTAGTAGAATAACGCGATTCCAGCGATAGCAGGGCATCATTACGAGATCGCTGTAGAGTTCCATCGCTTCGGTGGCAATGGCGAAATCAGCCGTTCCATTGGCAGCCAGTTCAGATATCTGCACCGGCGTGCCCTGGTGCATATGTAAAGCAACATCGGGGTAGCTGTCGATGAACTGTTTTATGACCCCTGGCAGTACGTAGCGGCACTGGGTATGGGTAGTAGCGATGGCTAGACTCCCCTTCATCTCATCGCTGAATTCCTGCGCGTTGGACTTGATGGCGTCGATCCGGCGCATGATTTCTCCGGCTGTTTCCAGGATGGACTCGCCGGCGCTAGTAACCCGGGTGAAATGTTTACCACTTCTGGCAAAATTTCTACTCCAAGTTCATCTTCTAACAACCTGATTTGTTTACTTATTCCAGGTTGTGAAGTAAATAGACTACGGGCAGTTTGTGACACATTCAGGTCATGCTGGGCCACTTCCCAGATATACCGTAGTTGCTGTAATTTCATGCCGCCTCCTTCTGCTACTCAAAATATTACTAATTCTATTTAGTTATAAAAATATATCAAAACATTCCTTTTAAGAATAGGTAAAAAAATTTATCTTGCCCAATCCCGCTTATGCGTACGTAGTTTTTACACTTTGAGGACCAGAATGGAATTCCTGTTACACGTCATGGCTGGCGCTGGTGTGGGTTTTGCCATAGGGCTCACTGGCGTGGGCGGTGGCTCTCTGATGACACCCTTGCTGCTGCTATTTCAGTACCCCGCCCCTATAGCCATCGGCACCGATCTTCTCTATGCCGCAATCACCAAGGCCAGCGGCGCAGTAACTCATCATCGGCTCGGCAATGTGGACTGGAAGATAGTCAGCTTATTAGCCCTGGGTAGCATACCGGTATCCATCATCATGCATCTGTTCGTACTGGATGCGGGCTTTCAACAAACGCAGGAATTTGAAGAACTGCTCACCTTTAGCTTAGGTATTATGTTAATAATCACTTCTATCATATTGATTTCAAGAGATAAATTAAGAAGGAAATCCATAGACAACAGCCCCGAACTGATAATGAATTTACTACATCGGCACCGCAGTTCGATGACGTTTTTGATGGGTTTACTACTCGGTGTCTGTGTCACGCTTTCATCGGTGGGTGCCGGGGCATTCGGCGCAGCTATCCTGCTCACTATTTATTCTCAGACCACAGCCGCCAAGATCATAGGAACGGATATCGCCCATGCAGTGCCCCTGACCTTTATCGCCGGGTTTGGTTATCTGCTCAGTGGCTTTGTCGACCTGGCCCTGTTGGCCAGCCTGTTGGTAGGCTCGCTTCCGGCCATTCATTTCGGTTCAAAGCTAAGTAATAATGTGCCGGAGAAAGCGTTGCAGTGGTTGTTAACCGGCTTGCTGCTGAGCCTGGGTGTGTATTACAGCTTTTTATATAATTAACTTTAAGTTAATCTTATATCTTATTAATATAAATTAATTAATCATTGGAGATGCCGTGAGGAACATGACCTGTGGCCACGTGGTTTCTTGCCGAATCACAGTGCCCGAGTTGATCGTCAAAGAAAACATCGGCATCGAAGGCGCGCAAGAATTCGCCCTTTTCCAGGCCACCCAGAAACAATGATTCATCTATGCGGATATCCCAGGCTCGGAGGGTGCGTACGACTCTTTCGTGGGCTGGCGCGGCACGGGCGGTGACCAGACAGGTGCGTAGCGGTGAGGCGCCTGCTGGAAAGGCTTTCTGAATCCGTTGCAGCGCTGCCAGAAACGGCTTAAAAGGCCCGCCGCTCATGGGTTCATTGGCGGCTTCGCGCTCATTCTCAGTGAATGCTGCCAATCCCTGCTGTTTATATATTTTCTCCGAATCGTCGGCAAACAGAACTGCGTCCCCGTCGAAGGCTATCTTCAATGTTTCCTGCTGCGCTGCCGCGCTGCTGGAGGGCAGAATCGTTGCCGCCGCCACTCCCAACTCCAGCGCCTGCCGCACATCGGCGCCATCTGTTGATAGAAATAAATGGCCGTTGAAGGCAGAAATATAGCGGTAGGGCGAATCACCACCGCAAAATGCCGCACGGCTTATATTCAGATCATAGTGCTGAATGGAATTAAATACGCGTAAGCCGGTGTCGGCGCTGTTACGAGACAGTAATATCACCTCAACCCTTGATTGATCGAGCAAGTCATTCAATCCCAGTAGCTTTTGCACCAGGGTAAACGCATCTCCTGGCTTAAGTGGCTCATCTTCGTGGGTAATTTGATACTGTTGGTAGGCATCGAGCCCCTGCTCTTCATAAACGCAGTGGCTGGCCTCCAGATTAAACAGCGCTCTCGAGGAAATTGCGATTACCAGTTGCTCATTTTCAGGATTCATATTTTATATAATCGTAATAAAATAAAAGGGTTATGGATATAATCTAATCTAGTATATAGTTATAGGCTGGGAAAGACTATGATGCTACGTCGTCAAGCACAGTGCAAACTACAGGCGAGGTAAAGCAACCAGGCTAACACTACCTTACCGACGCCTGTTTCGCTATGTAAGCAAGCCGATTTAAGGTAACTCTGCAGAAAGTACGTAAATACCTGTAGAGAAGGAGTAAAACAAGTATTTGCGCTTTCGGATGCAGAAGTTAATTGTGCTGACGATAGTCTTATTGTTTAGCCAATATCGGCAATGCACAGGCAAGGATATGAGCGGATGCTGGATGATCAAGCGGAAAACAAGGTAGGTCTGATTCTCTCAGGTGGTGGTGCCAGAGCGGCTTATCAGGTGGGTGTGCTCCGTGCTATTGCCAATGTCCTCCCAAAAGAGTCTAAAAATCCCTTTCATGTTATCTCTGGCACATCAGCCGGTGCCTTGAATGCTGTCTCGCTTGCCTCCCACGCGCCGCGCTTCAGAACTGCGGTGAGATTGCTCGAATATGTCTGGAAGGGTATCAGTAGCGAACAAATTTATCACCCCAATGCCCGCAATTTCATGGGCAGCATTTCCCGCTTGTTGCTACCCCTTCTCGACAGCAAGAAATCGGACAGTCCTGTTGCCCTGCTCAATAGCGCCCCCCTGCGGGAATTTTTGACACGGGTAATCAGTTTAAAACGTATCCAACGCCATATCGATATGGGATTGCTGGATGCGGTCAGTGTGACCGCATCCAACTATAGCAGCGGTGAGTCGGTGTCCTTCTTCCAGGCAATGAAAGGCCTGGAAGACTGGGAAGGTCCCCACCGAAAGGGCATGAGGGCGCAACTGACTCTGGATCATCTGATGGCATCCTCTGCCATCCCTATCCTATTCCCGGCGGTAAGAATCGGTACACAGTTTTTTGGCGACGGCGCCATCAGGCAACTGGCCCCTACCAGCACGGCATTGCACCTCGGGGCCCGACGTGTGCTGGCGATCGGCGTGAGTGGGAACAAGCGAGCCGTGGCTACAGAAGAAGAAAACCCGATACAACCCTCCCTGTCGCAAATCCTTGGTCACATACTCAATAGCGCTTTTGTCGACACGCTGGATAATGATCTGGAATTTCTCCGGCACATGAACGAAGTATTGCCATATGTTCCGCCTAAAGCTTTGAAATCCCTGAATATTCGCTTAAACGAAGTGGACTTGCTGGAAATCTCTCCCAGTAAGGAACTCAATGTCATGGCATGTGAGTACTACGATGAGCTACCAGAGAACATGCGCCGCTACATCAGGGAAGATAGCTCGGGTACACTGCTCAGCCTGCTATTATTTGAACCAGGATTTTGTAATGCCCTCTGGCGACTCGGATACGGCGATGCCATGGAGCAGGAAAGCAGGATCATTGAATTTTTTCATGCAGAGTAATAGCTACTCAGAATCTGCATTGAGCACGCAACCGGTACCAGCCAGACCACAATAGCCACCCGGGTTTTTTGCCAAATATTGCTGATGGTAATCCTCTGCATAATAAAAGCTATCTAACTCTTTGTTTTCAGTTGTAATTAACTCAAATCCATTAGTGCTAAGAATGGTTTGAAACTGACCTTGACTGGCCAGAGATGCCTCCGTTTGCCGCGTCGATGTTGTGTATATGGCAGATCGGTACTGAGTGCCCCGATCATTCCCCTGCCGCATACCCTGCGTGGGATCATGGGATTCCCAAAAGGCAGTAAGCAATTTTTCATAGCTGATCAGATTCGGATCATAATAGACCAACACAACCTCGGCGTGCCCGGTCTGACCACTACATACCTCTTCGTAGGTGGGATGGGCGGTCACTCCGCCGGCATAACCGACTGCCGTACTGAATACGCCCTCCAGTTGCCAGAACAGCCGCTCAGCACCCCAGAAGCAACCCAGGCCAAATACTGCCTTCGCCAATCCCTCAGGCACCGGCTCGACTATTGGCTTGCCCGAAACAAAGTGCCGTGGGTTAATTTTAAGGGGTTCTGTTCTACCCGGTAATGCGCTAGTTTTGTCAGGTAGTGCGTCGTTGCTATGGCCTGAGCTGAACAACATCTGCTACGGTCTCGCGGTGGGTTTTATCAGCTTGAATTATACCTCTTAATGGGTCATGATGCCGCCCTTTCCTCAGCCTGGTTGCAGGCCGGAAGCTGTTAAGGCACCTCTGATTAATTGCATACGGCCTCTGGCCTACAGGCTGTTTCGCAATCAAGGCGCCAGTTTGAAGGCATGCGTCCGCCTGTTGAAAATTGGCAACGCAGAGTGCGGAACAGCCTGTAGGCCCCGAAGGGCGTGAGCCGGGAGCGGAAGCTTTACCTGCGAAGCGCGTCTTGCACCTGTACGCTTCAGATCACGCAGAGACCATATGCAATTAATCAGAGGTGCCTAAAATGGACAACACATGACTTCTGCATTAATGGGTAACTACGGTCGCCCCGAACTCGAATTTGATCACGGTATTGGCAGTTATCTATTTACCCCCGCTGGCGATCGCTATCTCGACTTTGCCATGGGCATAGCAGTTAACTGCCTCGGACACTGTCACCCGGAGCTGGTGCAGGCACTGGGCAACCAGGCAGGCAAGCTTTGGCATACGTCTAATCTCTATCGCATTCGCCAGAGCGAAATACTCGCCCGTAAACTGGTCGATAGTAGCTTTGCCGACCAGGTGTTTTTCTGTAATTCAGGTGCGGAAGCTGTCGAGTGCGGATTTAAACTTATCCGGCGCTACCACTATGATAAGAATCAGCCGCAGCGCAACCGTATTGTTGCCATGACCGACTCATTTCATGGTCGTACCCTGGCAACGATTAACGCATCGGCAAATCCACTGCATTGCGCTGGCTTCCTCGTTGGTGACTGTGGATTCGATCAGGCGCAATATGGTGATCTGGAATCGCTGCGCAGTGTAATAGGTGATAATACAGCAGGCATCATAATCGAACCGGTGCAGGGCGAAGGCGGAGTACGCATCGTCGAACCGGACTATCTCGCAGCAGTAAGACAGCTATGTAATGAGCTGGACCTAGTACTCATGTTCGATGAAGTGCAATGTGGCATGGCTCGTAGCGGTAGTCTCTATGCCTATGAACAACTGGGTGTGGAACCGGACCTGCTGGCATCGGCCAAAGGCCTCGGCGGCGGTTTTCCAGTTGGAGCTTGCCTGGCTAAGGAGAAGCTAAGCGCGAGTCTGGTTGCTGGAACTCATGGCAGCACATTTGGTGGAAATCCACTGGCAATGGCAGTCGCTAATCAAGTATTCGACCTGCTTACCGCGCCTGCTTTTTTGCAGCATCTTAACGAGCAGGCGGTTTATATCAGAGAATCCCTAAGCCACTTGTGCGAAAAGCATCCCGACCTTATCGAAGGAATAACTGGTATTGGATTGATGATAGGAGTGAAGTGTGTAATAAATAATAATGATCTCATTGCTGCGCTGCAGCAGCATAAACTTCTCGCTGTGAAAGCCGGGTCTAATACAATAAGGTTGCTGCCAGCGCTGAATGTGAGTCGGGACGAAGTAGACTCAGCTTTAGAAATTCTCTCTAATGTATTGTCACAGTGGAACAAATTAATTAACAGCGATAAACAAAGAGGTTGACATGAATAAAACAACAACGCTACGTGCGGGTATTGGGTTCAAACTACTTTTTATAGTAATCATGTTTGCCACCCCATCGAGTGCAAAGTTTTACAACGCGACGCTCAGGGTAGACTCAAGTGCAAGTCCCAACAATTCCTCACTTCGGGAAGCAACTATGACATCGGGCCAATCCAGATTCGCCGCAGCCGAGACGGCTATTGTTCCTTTCGAGATTTCCGTTTCCGATCAGGATATTCTGGATTTAAAACAACGTTTATCCCGCACTCGTCTGCCAGACCAGATCGCCAACACAAGCTGGGAATATGGCATGAATATTCGCTATCTTACAGACCTGCTGGACTACTGGGAAAATGACTATGATTGGCGTGAGCAGGAAACCATGCTGAATCAATTTGATCAATTCAAAACCAGCATAGAAGGCCTGGATTTACATTTCATTCACCAGCTTTCTGAAAACCCCAATGCCATACCGCTGATGGTGGTCCACGGATGGCCGGGTTCAATTAGTGAATTTACCAAGATCATCGGCCCCCTGACCGACCCGGTTGCATACGGCGGCAATATCGAGGATTCATTTCATATCATAGCCCCATCGCTGCCCGGCTTTGGCTTCTCCGAGAAACCAGTTGATCCCGGTTACAGTCCGGAAAAGATCGCTCATTTATTAGCCGGCCTGATGGAGCGGCTGGGCTACGAAAATTATGCGATCGCCGGTGGTGACTGGGGTGCGATCATTAATCGCCATCTAGCCAACAACTACCCGGATCGGCTAATTGGCCTTCATTCCAACATGATAATTGCTGGCTCACCTGAAGATGATGAACTGCGTAATGGGATAACTGAGGACGAGAGCCAACGCCGAGGTGCACGCGCTGCTTTTATGGCAAACGAGCGTGGCTACCAGAGCATACAAGGTACCAAACCCCAGAGCCTGGGCTATGGTCTGAATGATTCTCCCGCTGGTTTGGCTGCATGGATCGTGGAGAAATTTCACGGCTGGACCGATATGCCCCAGGGCGCAATTGGCAATCTGGATAACCACTTCACCAAAGACGAACTATTAACCAACGTATCAATCTACTGGTTTACTCAAACGATTACTTCTTCCACCCGCATCTATTATGAGAACAGCAAGAATCGGCCAGAGAAAGCCATGGGCTATATTGGGGTACCAACGGGCGCATCTCTATTCCCGGCCGAGATCTTCGTTACTCCACGAAGCTGGGCGGAAGCCTCCTACAATATTATCCATTGGACCGTGATGTCCGAGGGAGGTCACTTCGCAGCATTGGAACAGCCAGAGCTTTATTTGCAGGATCTGCGAGAATTTTTTCAACTAGTGCGTTAGAGCACTTTTTCGTAGAGATGTTGTGAGAAAAGAACTATAAGGGTAAGAAACACAGATAGAAAATATTAACCACTTAATCAATCCAACAGAGGATAACCATGACTAAAGTATTTACAAAATCGGTGATCTTTTTCGCTTTCCTGCTTTTTAGTGCAGCAGGGATAGCGCAATCCCTGCTCACCAGTACCGTATTGACTCGAGACTATCATTTCGCGGCGGCTGGTAAAAATATTGAGTACACGCTGTTCGTTCCAGGTAGCTACAATGCCAATGAGGAAACTGCTCTTCTTGTTCTGTTACACGGTTTGGGCAGCAATCCCCAGCAGGTGATTAATTACACGGGCATCCAGGAACAGGCCGAGGAGCACGGTTATATTGTAGTAGCACCTTTTGGTTATAACGAAAGGGGTTGGTATGGCACTATGAACGCCGCGGCCCTGGCCCTTTTTAGTCGCGACGATGTAACCGATCCGGATAATATGGGTGAGTTAAGCGAGCAAGATGTGCTGAATGTTCTCGACATCATCGAGGGGGAATTTAATATCGACAGCGACCGCACCTATTTAATGGGTCATTCCATGGGCGGTGGTGGCACCTATCACATTGGCATGAAGTATGCCGACAAATGGGCTGCCCTGGCGCCGATGGCACCGGCAATCTACAGCAGCCCGGACGATCTGGAAAAAATCAGGGACATGCCTATCATCGTTGTGCAGGGAGATCAGGACGAACTGGTTCCCGTTGCCATAGCACGTAACTGGGTTGCCAAGATGGCCGAGCTGAACATGACCCATAAATACATTGAAATTGCCGGTGGCGATCATGTTAGCTCCATCACCGAAAATCCTGAGATGATTGCCGAGATATTTCAATTCTTTAACGACACAAAAATAAAGTAACCTTATAAAAAAGGGAACGCACGGAACCGTGCATTCCCTTTTTCATTTCCAGCGCAGGTTTTGAAATCAAAAGTGGAGGC
>Ga0187833_10002918_pt1 | contig 17850 bp, 12 predicted proteins | sample ETNtaG_37_FD_167968 | JGI IMG/M metagenome (GOLD analysis project Ga0187833, IMG submission 167968) | Marine microbial and viral communities from oxygen minimum zone, Eastern Pacific Ocean - ETNP2014_SV_400_PacBio MetaG (Illumina Assembly) | ecosystem: Environmental > Aquatic > Marine > Hypoxic...
TGCTCGTGTCACCCGAGCGGACCCGGCGTGCAGATTACAGTGGGGGCCACGGTGAAATGATCAAAGGCGTCGCCCCGTACATTATCGTGAAGACTGACCATCTTGAGGGTACCTTCACCGAGAACGGTCTCATGCTCAGGGATGCTGACGGTACGATGCTATCTGATGGGGACAAGTTACAGGAGAGACGGACGGCTGTGTTCCTGAAGGACCTCCCCTCTCCGAACATAGTACTCAAACCGCGCCTCTCTGTCGAGCCAACAGAGCTTGGAGTGCGGGTGTACGGGACCATGGTCATGCTCGGGTTCCAGCACTCGGCCGAGTACATGTTCTACGACACGGCACCGGTCTATGAGCGGCTGGAGAAGTTCTCCATCCCCGTGGTCTCGGCCAATCTATGTTATATCGTCTTCAACAGCCTTGACGTTCTCAAACACAGATGGGACATAACTCTCTATCCCGAGAACAAGACCTTCCACTTGGACGGTGACAGTAACGATCCCCGGTTCCTCTCTGAGCATACACAGGTCCAGCGGGGCCAGGCGATAGTCGCCTCGAGTGATGACGTATCTCTGGTGACGATAATCATCGATGTGCCCGAGTTCGAGATGCAAATGGGTTTCCTCGAGGGTAGTGCGAAGATGTCCATCCCGGGTCTTGGTATCAAGGACCTGGGTTCCATCCATTTCCCCGACACGATGTACCACGGGATGTACTTTACCAATATCCCCCCTGACTATCATATCACAAACCAGTGTGGGGACATCGCGGGAGTGAGCTCGTTACGCCATATCACATTCCTGATTGATGGTCCCGTGGATTGGGCCATGGTCGACGAACTGCGTTCGCTCTACCTCGGTACGGTCCTCGAACCGACCGCCTTGCTCAAGGCCGAGTACTACTGGAACGATGCTTGGCGGCAGGAACCGAGACCTTGTGGTTCGGCGTGCTCCTACGATGGGGAATGCGGGAGCCGTAAGTGTATCGGTGGCCTCTGTAGGCAACCGACCGAGTGCGTATTCGATGAAAAATGCTATCAGAGCGGAACTGAGTTGGAGAGTCGTATGTGTCTAGACGGCGAATGGCTCCCGATCCAGACAGGGTGCGGGCCCTGCGTGGTCATGGCACAGTGCCAAGAAGGCCGGAGGTGCATCGATGGTATCTGCCGGGAGAACAGCACCGTGTGTGGTAAGCAAGGTCGATGCTTCTCCTCGGGCTCTGTCTACAAGGACGAGTACTGCGAGATGGGATTGTTCTTCAGACGGGCTGGTGGTGGTGCGGAGTGCGATCAGGATTACGAGTGCGAGACCGGTTTTGCATGCGAGGACGGGCACTGCATCAAGCGCGATGGTATGACTTGTACTGATGATAGCGAGTGCAAGAGCAGGCACTGCTCTCGTGGGATCTGTTGCGTTCAGGGTCGGCAGTGCTGCCGGGAAGATGACCAGTGCAAACCGCCAACGCGCTGCAATCCCACCACGTTCTACTGCGAGGTGCTCTGCGGTAACGCGGTATGTGATCCGGACGAGTGCAGTGAGTGTCCGAGCGACTGCTCACTAGAGCAGTGTGCTGACGACCGGTACTGCTCACCCGAGGTGGGGGAGACCTGCGACACCACGACTTACTGCGAGTGCACGGCCAAGGTGCGGGGATTGTTCGACTCGTCCGAGGAGTACCGGTTCGGCGACATGGTGTTCGTTGAGGCAGAGGTACAGAACTTAGGTGATGCTCCTGGTACCTACGACGTTGCTTTCACCGTTAACGAACTGAACGTCCTCGAGACCCGGAAGGGCGTACAGATCGGTAAGAACAGCCTTGTTGTGCTGCCCTTCAACTTCACGGCCCTTGCTCCTTTCGAGACCGTGCATGTTGGCTTTACCGTGTTCTACGGATCGGGGCGCAAGCGACCTGAGCACAGCGAGACCGTTACCGTCACCCTCAGGGAGCGCAGGTTCTACGAGACCACCTACTTCGAGTACCTATTTGGCTTCAAGGAGGCCTTCGAGATCGTGGTGGCTATCGTGACGGTGTTCGGCCTCTTCATGGGATACCGCTCATGGGTGGAGCGCAGTCAAACCGCCCAGCCTGCCGTCGTCTACTACTACTATCCACCTCCCTATGAGAGTTATTACGGGCAGTATGGCTATTCCTATCCACAGGACGCCTATCCGGCGGGATACACTGAACAAGGCGAGAGCGTGAGCAGCGAGGAGGCGTCCCAACCGGTCGAAGCAGCATCTGAAGCTCCCGCAGAGGAGCCTGTTGCCTATGTACAGGAGCAGCCCGTGTACCAGGAGGACGTCCCGACCGAAGCCACGGCCGAGAGTGATAAGGTGGAACATCAACCCGGTACCGACGGTGTCCAGCCCAACGAGTAATCGAGATCAGTGAGCGCTGCTTATGGCATGCCGGAGCAATGCTCGGTCAATCCAGGGGGACGATTACCGATCTCAGTACAGTTCTTCGAGCAACTCAACGTCCAGCTCATCCTCAAGCACGGGGAGGTTGAGGTCGATTGTGTACCTGTGCTCTTCCATGCGCTGAAGCCGACTGTCAATCTGGCCCTTCTTTGTGTTCTCGTCCTTCATGGCCCACGCGATGCCCATATCTATAGGACTCATGCCTATAGCGACGCCACCAGCAGCAATGCCTGCCGTTTGGACATCGCCGGTGGCCCAGTAGACCAGACCGAAAGTACCTGCGATGAACAAGCCCACGCCAGCCTGGATGTAGTGCAGGACCTTGGAACCGGACGTACCGTCCTTGTATCCATTCTGGATAATTGCATCCTTCTCCTCCATGAGCTCGTCCATGGCGGAGTATAGCTCATCCTGTGAGACGGGTCCTTCGGTGTCGATGGAGAACTTGATGTACTCTGGCTCTTTCTGGTGATTGTAGCCGAAGAGCGAGTTCCACTCGGCGTCCTCGACCTCCAGATGACCTTCGTGATAAGAAGCGTGAAGTTCTATCTCGTACATGGGGATAAAGGCACGTCAAGTGGTATATAAATCCTCGTCTTACGCGAGGGATGTATCTCTAGGCGATCGGTGTAGCACAACCAGTACAGAACTTGGTACTACCGACGCGATAAGTGGAATTGCAGTTCGGCCAGGCGATAGTGCCGGCACGACCCACCGCAACGCTTATGTACCACCTGCATCCGCGGCTTACCGTAATGATGGAGTTCTATTCTCCAAAGGAGTACGAACACGTACGCGACGTCCTCCTTCAGGAAACGCTCCGGAAGCGTCCTGACACGGATCCTGAGCTCACGGCCTATACTCCCACAGAGACGCTCGACCTCATGGAGAACAACGAGACCATCGGCGCCTACTTCGAACATCTCGAGAGCTATCGGATCCCTGAGGTGAAGACCCTTGTAGGTATTCCCTGTGCTGCCGCTAAGCCATGGACCCGCGAGGAACAGGAGGGGCGAGCCTCACAGTACGGTGCGGTCTGGGAGGTCAAGGACGACGTCAAGGACGCCTACTTCGTCACGGTCTCGGAACCGCTGGGAATCGTCCCCGAGGACCACTGGGACCTCCAGGTCGACGGTATCGGCTCGGTTTTCTATGATGTCCCCGGCCTGTTCTCAGCACTCCCACAGTTCCGGTGCAGTCGTGAGGACTTCGAGAGGAAGTACGGTTTCGAGAAGAAGCGGATCCCCTTCGACCGCGACGACTACAAGCGGTGCGTTGAGATCCTCGGACATGAGATCGCCGTGTTCCTTTCGAACAACGCCGACCGGTACGAGCACGCCGAGTTCTTCGTGAAGAAGGGCTCGACACATGACGCCTTCATGAAGGAGGCGCTCACACAACTCGACGACGACGTGCGCGAGCGTGTACACGTCAACTACCTCCCCAAGGGCTATATCAAACCGGGTAATCCCGGTGGAAAAGCGTTCAAGGAGGAGCTGCTGGCCTTATCTTGGGACGAGGACGACTGAGGCGCAGATAGAACCTTACTGTTCCCCGTACTTCGCGATCCCTGTCTCAAGTGTGTCGAGCGAGAGGGGAAGGCTGGCTAGGAGATCGTCTGGTGACCTTCCGTCCTTGAAGGCGCTGTCAGCATACAAATAGCCCATACCGTACTCGGCCTTCCTGCTCATACCAAGGATGATAAGATCGGTCTCCGAAAGGGTGATGCCATCCCGGGCCTTACCGACGATCATACCGTACACGCTATGGTTCTTCTGAGCCTTCTGGCGGTCGAGCTGATGGGCGTTCTGCACAGTCTCCGTGAAGTACTGGAGATCCTCTGGGGACGTCTCACCGGTCCCGACGAGGTACTCGAGCATTCCCTCTGACATCCGGTCTGCCATTCCCTCGAGCAGGGCGAAGGTCGGATAGAGCTGGTAATCCTGGACGATACGTCCGTTCTCGTCGAGCCCTTCCCGAGATGCGTCGTACCGTGCGACGATGTCGTTGGCGCTCGCTCCACGGTTGCGTTGGTAGGCGTGGACGAGCTCGTGCGCTACGAGGTTGCGGAACCGCGGTGATCGCGGCTCCAGGGACTCCTTGTCCATGAGGAGGACTGTGTGTGACGTGGGCTCATACATCCCCTCGGCCCGTGAGAATACCATGTAGGAGTTCTGGACGACCTCTACGCGCTCGTCCTCGGTGAGCTCACGTCCAAGGCGCGTGTGCTCCTCGTCGAGCATGTATCCTTTCAGAGCATCACGGTCCACGACATCGACCTTGGGTAGCTCTCCGAACGAGATGTCGTACACGTTCTCGTACGCTGAGGCATATGTATCTATCAATCCCGCGGCATAGGGACCGATGTCGTCCATCGAACGGGACGGCCCGAACATCCCTATTTAATTGTTCCCCGGGGTCATTGAGCATCGGCCTCAACACAATCTTTATAAGGCGCCCCGGCACCTCGCCCCCACAGGTAAAACCCATGGAGGCCCCTCTCGATCGAGACACATCAGTCTACGATGGTCCTGCGGACCTGGTGTTCTCCAATGCCAACATAGTGGACGTCGTATCGGGTGAGATCCGACAGGGCGACATCGCTGTGTACCAGGGCAGGATCGTAGGTGTATATGGTACGTACAAGGGCAACGAAACGGTGGACTGCACCGGTAAGTACGTCGCCCCAGGGTTCATCGACGGCCACATCCATATCGAGAGCTCCATGCTGGGCGTGCGTGAGTTCTCCCGGGCCGTGCTCCCCCATGGTACAACCGCAGTCGTCACCGATCCACACGAGATCGCCAACGTCCTGGGTACCTACGGCGTCGACCTCATAATCAAAGAATCAGGCTATACTCCGCTCAATGTCTATGTCACCGCTCCCTCATGTGTCCCGGCCACCCACTTAGAGACATCAGGTGCGGTCCTGGGCCCCTCGGAGATCGAGACGCTCATGGGGTACGATCAGGTCGTGGGCCTTGGTGAGGTCATGAACTTCCCGGGCGTCATCGGTCGCGATCCACAGATGATGGCCAAAATAGCTGCTGCCCAACGGGCCGGCAAGGTCATCGATGGTCACGCCCCAATGGTTAGCGGCGACGACCTTGACGCTTACATAGCCGCCGGTGTCCAGTCGGATCACGAGTGCTCGAACGGCACAGAGGCGCTGGAGAAGCTAGGAAAGGGCATGCATCTCATGGTGCGAGAGGGCTCGGCCGCCCGTGACATGGCCAATATCCTCCCTGACCTAATTGCGGCCGGAGCTGACATGGACCACGTGTCCCTGGTGTCCGACGACCGCCATCCCGGCGACCTTCTTGAGAAGGGGCATCTCGACTACACCCTTCGTGAGGCCGTCAGGCTCGGGCTAGATCCCGTCACTGCCATCAAGACGGTGACGTACAACACGGCCAAGTACTTCAAGCTCGATGATATCGGTTCCATCGAAGCGGGAAAGCGAGCCGACCTGGTAGTGTTCTCATCGCTCGAGGACTTCACCGTGAACGACGTGTACGTCGCGGGAGAACGGGTTGCTCATGATGGTGTATGCACCGCTCGACTGGGCGATGTGCAGTACCAGGACCGCGAGCTCCACTCGGTCCACCTTTCAAAGACGTTCGATGCCCGTGATTTCGACATCCCCTACGCTGGAGATGAGGGCCAGGCCAGGGTCATCGGTGTCACCGATGGTTCCCTACTAACATCGAAGGAGATGTATTCCGTCACTCCCGAGAACGGCGAGGTCGGAGTGGACACGGCACGCGACCTTCTGAAGATCAGCGTGGTCGAGCGACATCATGGTACGAACGATCACACGACAGCCCTCGTCCATGGATTCGGCCTGACCGAGGGTGCCATCGCCTCCACTGTCGCGCATGATTCGCACAATATCGTCGTTGTGGGTGCCGATGAGCAGGACATGGCCACGGCCGTTAACTACCTTGGCGAGCATGGCGGGGGTTTGGTGGTCGTCCGCGACGGAAAGGTCGTCGATGCCCTCGACCTTGAGATCGCCGGTCTCATGAGCACCCAGGACGCCAGGTACGTGGCAGATACGCTTGATCGGCTCCACGACGAGGTGCGTGATCTGGGATGCTCACTTGAGGCGCCCTTCATGACCATGGCGTTCCTCGCACTTCCCGTTATCCCCGAACTCAAGATCTCAGACCAGGGGCTCATCGAGGATTTCCAGATCGTCCCCGCCGTTGAGGACGGGCAGGACTGATCCCGCTCCTTACTCCTGCACTTCTTCGTTGTGCTGCACTTCCGTGGGCAGTGCTTGAGGACGCCCGATAAGTGAATAGACCATATCCATGATACCCAGCGAGGGTTCTGTTGCCAGTCCTTTTTGGATGAAGGGGACCTTGAGGGCTAGAGCAGCTGCAAGGAAACAGGCCAATCCTGATAGGATGTGTGGGAGAGCGTATCCACGGGCCGCGCCCAAGGGAGCGAACACAAGGATACCGACGAATTGCCCCATCACCATGATAGTGGTAATGAATGCGGAGTCTCCTCCAACACGTTCTCGGCTGAACAAGGTGGCAATGACGACATACGTGTACACCACGGCCAGTGCGTCCCCGATCTCGTGCACGATGCGGAATACGAATGATATGGGAACGTGCGGGTAGGTCATGGCTGCATGACCGAATCCAGAGAGAGCGAGGCCTCCAAGGAATATACGAGGATTATTCCCATTGCGGTCGATTGCACGGCCGATGTTCCTCGAAGCCAGACCAAGAAGGATGATGGGCAATGCGATGTACACCGCGAGCTCGCTCCTCGAAAGCCCAAGGTCGTTAGCGAGGAACAGACTGTAGGAGGTCACTTCAGCACCCCAGTGAAGGGTGAAGAGGAAGAGCACCGCACCGAGCTTGAGGACCTCCCCGCTGATAAGGTCGCTTGAGTACTCGTCGAGGGTCGTGTCGACACGCGTGGTGTCGTCGAGCTTGAGCGCTAAGAACCAGACCACTACGAATCCCAAAGCGGCGAACGCAAAAAGCGGAGGGAAGTCAACTCGTGAGAGGGCGAATCCCATTAGGAGGACTCCAATGCCTGCCGGGAAGGCACGCGAGAACCAGTAATCGCCGAACGCAGCACCCTTTCTCTCCTCATCATGGGTCTTGAATATGGAACTGGTGATGGAGGTATAGGTAAGGTTACTGCCCACACCACCGATGAAGAACAGGATGACGAGGGGCCAGAATGCTGTTGTTCCGGAAAGTCCGGCATAGAACACCACGGAGAGCGCGAATCCTGCCAGGATGAACGATCGGGTCGAGATACGATCGTTCCCCACACCAGAGATGAATGTTGTAAGGAGGGCTGTTACTGTGAGGAGCGAAAGAAGGATTCCCTGCTGTATCCCCGTGAGACTTATGGCTGTGAGGTGGAGTGGGAGCAAGAAGAAGATGGGATTATCGATGAAGATCTTGGCGGCGAGGAGCAGATAGGGAAGACGCATGAGCAGGGCTCACTCCTACCTCTGAGCTTATAGTACTATGTTGTGCTGGCCGCTGATTCTTCAGGAAGCAGGTATCGACCGTGTTGGATGTCGAACTCGCGCCCGTCAGCATCGAGGTACGACCGCGTGGCCTGAAAGTCTCCCCGAAGCTGCGCTTCTGGTATCTTCTCCCCGGGCGCAAGGTCCTGAAAGGTGACCTCCTCGTCCAGTTCCTTTCCGTCATAGAGGAGCTTGCCATGGTCGTATGTGATCGTGGCCTTTGGCTCGAAGGTGGTACATGTGTACTCCCGTGAGGTGTCCTGGATACCGAGGACGATCGTCAGCTCACCCTCCTCCGGGAGCTGGTGCTCTCGCTTGTCGTATGATGAATTGAAGCGTGATGTGAGCTGTTCCTCCACCTTCTCGCGCACACGCCAGGATGCATCGAAGCCGCTCCATTCATCGTCCCAGGAGTGGCTTATGCCCGTTGTGACCTTCTGCTCGACATAATCGTTCTGGTGGGTCAGGAGACTGTCCACGGTGACCCTTCCGTGGTCCTTCGGTGAATAGGCGTCGTCAATGACGTCCTTTGAGGGATAATGTTTAGGGACGATCGCATCGGTTATGACGAGCTTCTGTATTTGACCTATCGGATCGTACCCGCTCGCGTTGGGAAGCGCCTGGAACGCTGCCTTTGCGCAGGCATCTGCATAGGCACCGGAGATAAGGAAGTTGGTGGCCTTCGATGAGAACGCTTGTCGTTCATCGGGGAGCGGTTCGCCCTCAGAGTACTTAGTGAACACGACACGGTCGATCAAACCCTTATCAACAAGGTCACGGGACTTTGAACCGGGTGCAGCGAAATGTTCAGCTATCTCGACCAGGACAACATCGTACTGGTCCCTGTCGATCGAGGTCAGGAGACGCTCGAGGTTCGCCTCATAGCGGTCCCGGACGGTGTCACGTTCCTCATCGGAAAGCCGGTAGATCACCTTCTTACCGATGGGTTGTTTTTCATCCATCTCTTTGATTTCTTTATGGCGCTCTGGATCGATGTCGATATATTGATCGTTGTCGGGGGTAGAAGTGCGGAACGTGTAGACAGCAGGGCTTGGATCGTTCATGACCTCAGCATAATAAGGGTGGACGACGAAGATGACGTTCGGTGCCTCAAGGGCATCGGTTCCCGTACGCTCCTCAGCGTAGCGTTTGCAGGCGCCAAGAAGCTCCTGCTGCTCGGTAGTTTTGTAATAAGCGTGTGCTTCGTCCATCTGTGGTGGGTAGTGGCAGAACATCCCGGCGTCCTTCACCGCCTGCTCCCAGTCCTTGACGTGCTGGGGGTACACATCGAACTCCACGCCCTCAAACACGTCCATGGAAGGCGAAAGCTACCTCTGGGCGTATTTATACGTTCCCTTTTTCATCACTCATCGGTGACAAACTATCTTGGGATCTATTTCCGCCACGATTGGGGATTGATCATACCGATGGCACGGCGCGAGGTGGAGCCGCCGGCATTGCCGTCATAGGCAAACTCCTCCATCTCAGCGATATCGATGACAAGGTAGGTCTCTGTACCAGAGATCAGTCGTGCTGTTCGCATGCGGTTGATCATGGACCTAAGTTCACCGAGGTTCTCCACATAGATCTCCATGAGGGCATTGTACATACCGGTCGTGCCGTAGATACGCTTCACGTTACCATCCTCAGCGAAGGATGTCATGGCGTTCTCGGGTTTTCCACGGCCTACGATGACACCTATGAACGCAATGATGTTCTTACAGAGTGTATCGCCCTTCTCATCCTCAGTGAGCTTACGATGTGTGATGGTCGGTTCCTTGATGGGATGCATACAGATGCACATATCGGACTTGATGATGAAATCATACTCGCTGATCTTGTCCAGGACACGAAGGAGCTCCTCGGCGGATGGTACCTCCAGCTCGGTGATGAAATCGTACTTACCGGTGACGGTGTAGACGTTATCGACATACTCGGTCTCATCCAATCGTCCTAGGATCTCTTCCTCGGACAGCGGCCGGGTTGTGAGGAACACAAAGCCCTTCATACACAGCTCTTTCCCCAGAACCTATAAAAACCTACTGCGGAGGACTGGGATTACGATATATTCACTGTAAAGTAACAAAAAGGAGGAACTATAATAAAGTTTATTAAGTTCGGGGTATACAGTAGAACCTGTCCGGGGGGACGTGACAATGAAAAGACAGATTGAAAGGTTCTTCAACCATGCCGCAGGGGCTACGCTCCTTATGAGCGTGTTCTATCAACTTTACACGGTTCTGTAAGGGTTCACGGGTCCGGCATCGCTGGGCCCATTTCTTTTATTGCATTTCAGACCGAGTCAGAGCCCTATCCCCAGTGAGGTGGCGAGGTGTCCTGTGGTTCGAACACCCACTTGAGGAGGACCGCAGCAACGAGCGATGTGGTGATGGTCATCACGACTGTGATGGAGAAGATCTCACGGGATATCACCGGGGGGGACAGGCGTAGGGCAATGCTGGCGATGACCAGGGGTACCTCGGCGCGGGGCACCATGCCTACACCGATTCTAAGAGCGGACATTGAAGACATGCCACTGAGCATGGCCCCGAGGCCACATCCCACGACCTTGCTCACGACGGCGATGATGGTTATGACCAGACCGCCGAGGAGGATGGAACCCAGGTTGGAAAGATCGACCTCGATACCGAGCATTACGAAGAAAATCGGGACGAAGAAGTTGTAGACTGGTTCGATACGCTCCCTGATGCGATCCGCTCGGGGGCTCTCAGCAAGGAGGATGCCGGCGATGAGGGCGCCAGCGATGGCGGCGAGCCCGGCCATCTCGGCCAGTACACCCATGAAGAAGGCAAGAGAGAGGCCGATGAGGAGCGCGGACTCTCGGGTAACCATGTCCAAGGTGGCGACCATGAGGACGGGCACCACGAGCCTGCCAATCCAGATCGATCCGAAAAGGAAGATTAGGATGCGGAACACTACTGGAAGAAGGCCGATGACACTAGTTGTTCCTGATGCTAACCAGCTCACAACGAGTGAGAACACGAGGAGGGCAAGTACATCGTCCACGACAGCGGATTCGAGGATGAGTGTTGCTTCCGGCATGTCGATGGTCTCTAAATCTGCAAGTATGCGAGCGGAGATCCCGATGGACGATGCTGTGAGAATGACGCCCAGAACGATGTTCCGACGCATGTCACCTGCAGGTATCCCGATGCCCGTCCATCCCCAGAGATAGCCGATGAAGAAGGTGAGGATGACACCCGTAAGGGAGATGATGATCGCTTTCCTTCCATATTCGACAAGCTTGCGCATGTTCACGTCAAGACCGATTCGGAAGAGCAGGATGACCAGAGCGACGTTAGCAATCTCTTCAAGGAAGGGCGTCGAAGTGATTCCTGCACCGAAGTAGCCGTATATGTTCGGCCCGATCACCAATCCACCGACGATCTCACCGAACACTGAAGGTAGGCCCGCCCTCTGGGCGAACTCACCGAACATCTTGGCCATGAAGATGATGACAGCGAGATCGAAGAGGGGCTCGATTGCCATCGGTCGAATCAGATATCTTCATCTTTAAAATGTTGTGGGGGACACCGCTCATTTGAACGGGGGTGTTAGAAAGAGGTATCAGGGGACCTCGGAAGGCCCCCTGAACGGTCTGCCACTCACTACCGCTTCTTCGGTCGTCCCCTCTTGGGGGTCACATGGTTGAAGAGCTTGAGATACTCCTTTACGAATTCCTTGCCGGAGTCTGTGATCTCAAGGCTGAAGGAGCGAACACGCTTGCCCTTGCTCTTCTTGAGATGACCTCGCTCAACGAGGGACTTGACGGAATTGTAATAGCTGCCTGCATCGAGCTTGATACCCTTATCGCGGATGTTGATGAGGGTCCGGTAAGGTGTCGCGCCAGCATTCCTGGCAACCTCGTTTAGGATTATATACTTCAGGTTGCCAGTAAGGAACAGTTTCTTCACATAGCCTTTCATGTCCATTCTATCGACCGCCGAATTATTTAGACCCACAATTTAAAAACCTATTCAAAAAATCCCCTTTTCAATATAAAGGTCTTTTAATCCAACTTTTTAGATTGTAATAAGCTTGCGTCTATCGATATTATAATGTCATTCAGTATATAGGTGTAAAAAAACCAAGATTTTATTTCTGTATTTTCCTCTTTCTCCCGGTCTATTGATCGCGCGCGTGGGGAGCTCCAAAGGTTTATATTTCGCACCACGGCACAGGTCGTGTGCGGCCCAGGACCATTGCGAAACGGTACCCTCACATCGCCGAGGTCGTGAAAAGCGCCACCAAGCATGATGGTGTCACAACTCTCTTCCCCCCACAGAAAGAGGCGATGAAGGCGGGTCTGCTGGACGGTGGATCCTTTCTCCTCGTGTTCGGGACCGGAAGCGGTAAGACCCTCATGGGAGAGCTGTTCGCATTGGACGCTGTAATCCGCGAGAAGCACATAGCTATCTTCGTTGTCCCCCTCAAGGCGATTGCTTCCGAGAAGTATGCGGATTTCACGGCCAAGTACGGTCCTCTCGGAATACAGGTAGGGATGGCGACAGGGGATCTTGATTCAGCGGAACGAGGAATGAGTCGCAAGGATGTAATCATCTGCACCCCCGAGAAACTGGAGAGCATGATACGTCACAAGGCATCCTGGCTCTCCCGTGTGGGTGCGCTCGTGGTCGATGAGGTCCACGAGATCGACTCCTCGGATCGTGGTCCGACCCTTGAGGTAGTGATCACCCGGCTCCGTTCCATGAACTCGAAAATGCGGGTTCTTGGTCTCTCTGCCACTGTAGGGAACGCGGAAGAGGTTGCACGGTGGCTGGACGCGACGCTCGTGAAGAGCGATTGGCGTCCAGTTCCCCTCGACGAAGGGATCTGGTCGGAAGGCACAATCCGGTTCGTTAGCGGGCGGACGTCCAACGTTGGTACCGACCGATACCCTGAGATACCGATCCTCCGTGATACGCTCGGACAGGGAAAGCAGCTGCTCGTGTTCGCCGCATCCAAGCGTAGTGCTGAGGCCGTGGCCAAGCGCTGTAGACCTGTGACGACACGCAACCTTTCAGCAGAAGAGCGTGATTCCTTAGAACAGGTGTCCTCCGAAGTACTCAATGCCCTTTCCCGCCCCACGAAGCAGTGTCGCGCCCTTGCCGAGCTCGTCGCACACGGGGCCGCTTTCCATCACGCAGGGCTCGTGTATACACAGCGGGCCGCCATTGAGAGCGGCTTCCGCGCAGGTCTCATCAAGGTAGTCGCCTCCACACCGACCCTGGCCGCAGGTGTCAATTTACCCTCGTTTAGGGTCGTGATCAAGGGACACAAGATGTTCAAGCGAGGTTCGGGATCACTACCAATCTCTGTCATCAGGTACCGCCAGCAGGCGGGCCGAGCGGGTCGGATCGCGTACGACGAGCGGGGGGAGGCGTTGCTCATGGCCGCTAACACTCAAGAGCTCGAAGAGCTCTGGTCCAGGTATATCGAGGGAGAAGTCGAGCCAGTAACATCCAAGCTTTCGGTGCGACCTGTCCTGCGGATGCACATCTTGGGTCTTGTAGCGACTTCGAACAGTCTTACCGTCCAAGATCTAGAGCGGTTCTTCACACGGACCTTCTACGCCACCCAGTACGGCGACGTTGAAGCTCTCATGGGGGTGGTCGAAGGTGTGGTGTCGGACCTCGTGGACATGGAATTCATTACATGGAAGTCGGGTACCTTGACTGCGACCCGCCTCGGAAGTCGAGTGGCGGAGCTCTACGTGGACCCGCAGACCGCGTATTCTCTTATCGACTTCCTGCGACGGTTCGAAGAGCGGGACGCGAAGGATATTTCCTATCTGGCGAAGCTGTGCGAGGTCACAGAGATGCGTCCGCTGCTCAACGGGCGGAATGCTGAGACCGAGGTTCTGTTGGATGAGCACGAGCCGTATCTGGACGCACCTGAGGCGTTCACCTACCAATACGAACGATATCTGGATGTGTTCCGGACAGCTCTCCTCCTCAAGGACTGGATCCATGAAACGAGCGAGGATATCCTCATGGAGAGGTACGGTGTGGCCCCCGGTGACCTGAACTATAAACTGGACCGGGCCGAGTGGCTGATGTACGCTTGTAGCGAACTTGCTCGCATCATAGAGCTGAAAGGGGGCTCCAGCGACTGCCGTAAGCTCCTCATTCGACTCAAGTTCGGTGTCGGAAAAGAGCTTCTTCCTCTGGTAAAACTGAGGAACGTGGGTAGGGTTCGCGCACGGCGCCTCTTCAACATCGGTATCAGGAGCTTGGCTGACGTGCGACGTGCAGAACCTCGAACGCTCGCGAGGGCGGTCGGCCCCGGAATCGCTAGATCGATCCTGGAACAGGTTGGGCGAAGTGAGGAGGCTAGCCCGGGGCTCGAGCGAGTGAAGATGCTGAAGGACGATCCCGCCAGCGTCTCGGGTGCGAAGACGCTCTTAGACTTCATGTAAGCTCGGAGGGTCGCGGGCGACATCCATATAAATCTGAACTTGCTCCATGCGAACGGGGATGACCACCATGGAAGCACAAAAGCCCGCCATGAAGGATGGCCAGAGGCTCCTCTGCGTAGAGGGCCTCATCGGAGTGGGAAAGACCCAGTACATAGAAGCTCTCGGAAAACGGCTCGAGTTCTATGCGATTCCAGAACCCGTGCTCGAATGGCGCAGGGTCATCGATTCACAATCACTTCTGGAGAACCTCTACAAGGATTATTCTCGATGGTCGTATACCTTCCAGGTCAACTCCCTGCTCACAAGGGCCCAGGCCTTGGAGGAAGAAGCGAAGATGAGCCGTGGGCGGGACCTATTGATGGAACGGTCCCTTATATCCGACCGGGAGTGCTTCGGGCGCATGTGCTTCGACACCGGACGGATGTCGCCCCTCGAGTGGTACTGGTACTCCCGCTATTACGAGTACATGACCCATGGCACAAAGCATCCCAACGGGTTCATCTATCTTCGTATCGAGCCGACGACCGCACTGAAGCGCATCGGTGACCGTGCACGTGCAGAGGAGACAGGTCTTACCTTGGATTATCTGCAGGACCTCCATAGAAGGTACGAAGCATTGTTCGGTGGTGGCGAGGTCGTCACGGACCAGGGTACTATTCCGGTGCTCGTGCTCGATTGCGACGACGACCATAATGTCGCATGTTTCGACCGGAACATGAAGGCCATAGTACCCTTCGTGAAAGATGTCGGTTTCTCCCCATTGGAGTGACGACGGAAGCGGCGACCCTCTCTCACCAACACACTTAAAAGCATAACCGCGGCAAAATTGGACCGCATGGCGACGGATAAGAAGAAGCACCGTATCCCTCACGGACGCGCTACACGACGTGCCGCCCTGAGGGAACGAGCGCATGAGGACGCTGCTCCCAAGAAGGTCGCCCCCAAGAAGGCTGTTCCTAAGAAGGCTCCTCCCAAGAAGGTCGCCCCCAAGAAGGCTGTTCCTAAGAAGGCTCCTCCCAAGAAGGTCGCCCCTAAGAAGGCCCCTCCCAAGAAGGTCGCCCCTAAGAAGGCCCCTCCCAAGAAGGTCGCCCCCAAGAAGGCCCCTCCCAAGAAGGCCCCTCCCAAGAAGGTCGCCCCCAAGAAGACCGCCCCCAAGAAGGTCGCTCCCAAGAAGGTCGCTCCCAAGAAGGCCGTTCCCAAGAAGGCCGTTCCCAAGAAGGCCGTGGTAGGGGGTGCCCTTGAGCGGATCCTTGCAAAGTCCGAGGCCGCAGCCGATGCTTCAAGCGTAGAGGTCCGTGCATCTATGGATTCGTCCCTTGAGGACTCCTTCAACCTACTCGAGCGGCGAGTTGAGGCCGCTTCGATGCTTACCAACGATTTGCAATCACGAGAAGAACCTTGGAAGCTCGCGACCTTCGCGCTCGGTGCCATCCTCATCCTTATCGCATTTGCTATTGCTACAGGGAACCTCATAGGGGGTGGTCCCTCGTCCTCATCGCCCTTCACACAAGAGGACATTGCTGCTTTTACGACCTTTATGCGAAGCAAGGGAGTTCCTGATGCAGATATCGCTCAAGAGCTCACACTCGTGGGTGTAAGCGCGTCGCTCCCACGCTCCACAACCATAGCTGTGCCGAGGGCCACGGTCAAATCTACAAGCCCCACGACCTCGCCAACACCTACAACTACGGCCATACCCGTTGACGAGAAGTGCGAAGCTTTCATTGATCCTCCCCGGAACATCGGAGAGGGTTATCAGCTGACACCACGCACGACGAACGAAGCGTTCTGCTGTGGTGAGGGTCGCGTCCACATCCTTCAGTTCACCTCACCATCGTGCCCATATTGTGATGCGCAGGAGCCTGTCCTCAAGGAGCTCGAGCGTGAGTTGGAAGGTAGGTTGATCCTAGAGACCCTGTGCGTACCCTCTGTTGAGGGTGATCGTGAGCTCTGCGAGCAGCGAGCTGGCAGCAAGGACGCCGTGACTGCGGCTGAACGTCTCAAGACGAAGTACGAGCTCACGGGTACGCCAACCCTCATCATCAACTGCAAGTACAAGCGCTCCGGCACCCTCGCTCTGAGCAAGGGCACCGAGATGGAGAAGGAAGAGATTAAGCGTTTGGTTTGCGCTCTGCTCAAGGACAAACCAGCAGCATGCACACCCAAGGATGTTCTTCCTGCGCCACCGGTAGAGATTCACGACATGGGCGGACAGTGGTGCGATCCGGCTGGTAAGTTGTCCATCATGGCTTTCTATGATTACAAGTGTCCTTACTCGGAGCGTGCACATGCCACGCTCAAGGAGGTTCTTCCTGCCTTCGGGGACTCTATATCGATCGTGTATAGGAACTTCCCGCTACCCTTCCATACCGGAGCGGAGAAGATCGCCGCGGCCGCGGCCTGTGTTGCCGACCAGGGGCGGTCCGAGGCCTTCGCTGAATGCGCCTTCAAGGGATACTTCACCGACAATAAGGACACGGCTGCCGATGACACACTGGAGGCCTGTGCAGTCGAAGCGGGCGTTGACATCGATACCTACGCTATGTGCCTTGAGACCGGACGGGGCAAGTCCGTTGTCGAGGATGATATGAAGGCCGCAGCGGGCTACGGTATCCTCGGAACTCCGTCGCTTGTCATGGGCTGCACTCATCGTTTCTCCGGCGCCTATCCCGCCGAGTACTTCACCGTTGTGCTATGCCATCTCCTAGGTGATCAAGGTAAGGCTCTGGAACCGTGTATGAAGGTTTCCACCAAGAACATCGTTGAGAAGGATGTGTTAGGTCCCTACGAACTCCTGCCTGGACGGGACTCGTGCCACGAGCAGGGCAAGATCAAGCTCGAGATGTACATCGACTTCATGTGCCCCTATAGCAACCAGGCGTTCGGTACGCTCCAAGCGCTCCGAAAGGAGATGCCGACGATCATCGAGCTCAACTTACGTACGTTCCCCTTGCCTTTCCATACGAATGCCGAAGTTATTGCTCAGGCAGCGGTCTGCTCCATCCGCCAGGGAGTTGATACTGAGTTCGCTCAGAGCGCGTTCGATGCGTACTTCAAGGAAAACATGGACACAACCGATCCCAGCGTGCTCAACGATATAGTCAGTGACCTGGGACTCGACATGGGCGAGTACTCCTCGTGTGTGGGTGATGCTACCATCGGAGATGTCATCCAGGCCGAGGTCGACCTCGCCAAGGAGCTCGCGATCACAGGAACACCAGCATTCATCGTCGACTGCGACAAGAAGTTGGTGGGCGCCCTACCGAGGGAGATGTTCCTCGACGCCTTCTGTCTGCTGTTCGAGGAGAGCGAGCGTCCTGAGCTCTGCACGGCCTGAGACGTCAGGCCCGCTTGAGTTCGCAGGCACGCAGTTCGAGGTCGCCCCTACGGATGCGGAGGATCCCTTCCACAACGAGGCGCTCACCTTCCACGGGGTTCTCGTCTATCGCGAAGACGCGAACCGTTCGGCCTGTATCGTCCACGAG
>Ga0187833_10002920_pt1 | contig 17844 bp, 18 predicted proteins | sample ETNtaG_37_FD_167968 | JGI IMG/M metagenome (GOLD analysis project Ga0187833, IMG submission 167968) | Marine microbial and viral communities from oxygen minimum zone, Eastern Pacific Ocean - ETNP2014_SV_400_PacBio MetaG (Illumina Assembly) | ecosystem: Environmental > Aquatic > Marine > Hypoxic...
TGGTCGCCGGTTTCCTGGCGCTCCTAATGCGCATCCAGCTCATGGAACCTAATAACGATTTCTTGACCAACACCCAGTACAATTCATCCTTCACGATGCACGGTACGACCATGGTCTTCATGGCCGGCATGCCAATTATCTTTGGCTTCGCCAACTATCTGGTGCCGCTACAGATTGGTGCGCGCGACCTCGCCTTCCCGCGCCTGAACGCGCTCAGTTTCTGGCTGTTGCCAACCGGCGCGCTGGTGGTCTACGCTGGCTTTTTCACCGGAGGTGCGGGCGATGTGGCGTGGACTGGTTACGTCCCCTACTCGTCGGGCGACCACGCTACTTCTCCCGGTACTGATTTGTGGGCTGCGGGACAGATTATGCTCGGCGCCTCCTCGACGCTGACCGCGATTAACTTCCTGACTATGATTATGCGTATGCGCGCGCCTGGTGTGACACTGATGCGCATGCCGCTCTTTACCTGGTCTATCACGGTGGCGGTGTTCCTGCTGCTGCTCGCGATTCCGGTCTTTACAGTTGCCCTTATCCTGCTCTTCGCCGACCGCACTTTCGGCAGCCTTTACTTCTCGGTCGAGGCAGGTGCTGACCCCATTTTGTGGCAGCATCTGTTCTGGTACTTTGGCCATCCTGAAGTGTACATCCTGATTCTCCCAGCATTTGGCGTAATCTCCGATGTGGTTGCCACCTTTGCGCGCCGCCCGATTTTCGGTTACACCTCAATGGTATACGCAATGGCATCCATTGGTCTGATTTCATACGTTGTTTATGCACACCACATGTTCACCGCCGGTACCGACCCACTCTTTCGCTTCTTCGTAATGCTGACAACTATGCTGGTCGCAGTGCCAACGGGAGTCAAAATTTTCAACTGGCTGGCGACGCTGATGGGTGGATCGATTACGACTAACACAGCAATGCTGTTTTCACTGGGCGCAATCGCAACGTTCACTATCGGCGGCATTACTGGCATAGTGGTAGCCTCAATCCCCATGGACATCCACTTGCATGACACCTATTTCGTCGTCGCGCATTTCCACTACGTGCTGATTGGCGGCACGCTTTTCGGCTTTTTCTCCGGTATCTACTACTGGTTCCCGAAAGTGACGGGCCGTTTCATGGATGAGAAGTTAGGACTGGCACACTTCCTAACATCGTTCTTTGGTTTCCACGCTGCCTTCTACCCAATGCATATTCTGGGAATGATGGGAATGCCACGGCGCTACGCCACATACGACGCTTCCATGGCAGAGCTGAACGAATTTGTCTCCTATTCCGCTTTCTTTTTCGGCGCGGCGCAGCTGCTGTTGGTCTGGAACATCCTTCGTTCTTGGAACGGCGGCGAAAAGGCGGGCGCTGACCCATGGGGCGGATGGTCACTGGAGTGGACTACTTCCTCTCCCCCTCCACACAACAGCTTCACTGAAATCCCGACTCTACAGGTTGCCGAGCCGTCCGTAGACGAAGAAGACGAGCCCACATCTGTATCTACACCGACCACCGCCGAGGAGTCTACTTCGTGAGCGACGCTGCACACACCGAACATCACGGTACAGCTTCACCAATGATTTCGGCACTAGGGCTGATGGGTATCATGTTAGGTCTGACGCTGGCATTGAACGGCTATCCTGCCTTCTGGTTTGTCTTCCTAGTGGGGCTGTTTGTGCTTCTTACCGGCTTCATTATGTGGCTCTCCGAGTATTTCCCGATGACATCTGAGGAAAATGCAGAGATTGAGACATACCATCCTGCCTTTGCAAGCCTCTCGACGCGCAAATTCGGCACCTGGATTTTCCTACTGACCGAGATGATGGTCTTTGGCACGCTACTGAGCGCCTACTTGCGTTACCGCTCTGCCGCGGGAGACGAGTGGGTGCCGGCAGCCGACATAATCCGTTCGCATTTGGTTTTTGGGGTTATCAACACTATGGCGCTCCTGCTGAGTAGCCTGACGGTGGTATTGGCACTCTATGCTGCCAAGCGCAACGATCACAAGGCCACAACTCGCTACCTGAGCTGCACGTTCTTGCTGGGGGCATTGTTCCTGGTAATCAAGGGGTTTGAGTGGTGGGAGATGAAAAATGGCCATTTCTGGGGTGAACACTGCGTGGTAAAGGATATTTCACACCACTGCGTTGCCCCCAAGTATGAGCATGGTTTTTGGCTCGATACCAGCCTTGAGGGCAGTACTTTTTACATCACTACAGGAACCCACGGAGCTCACGTCTTCGTCGGACTTATAGCACTGGCTTATCTAATCCTCAAGGCCAATCGAGGCGGCTACAACGAAGAATACCACGATACACTGGAGCTTTTCGGTCTCTACTGGCACTACGTAGACATAGTATGGGTCTTTGTGTTCCCCTTCTTCTACCTATTCTGAACCATGAGTGACGACGAAAACCCGGAAACTGAAGCGCCTGAAGAGGAGGCTGTTGAGGAAGTGCACAATGACCACGACGAGCACCCCTTCCCTCGCATCGCTAACGGCTTCATGGCAGTCTTTGGCTGGCTTGTATTCTTCACAATCATTGAGGTAATGGCAATCCTGCAGGAATTCAGCTTCGCCGTCACCATGTTTATTCTCTTTTCCATAGCTTTCGTCAAGGTGTGGTTCATTGCCTCTTTCTTTATGCACTTGCGCTGGGACCCGCCACTGGCATATCGCACTGCTTCCGTCCCAATTTTCTTTTTGATTGTGCTTTTTGTCGCGATTGGCCTCACTACACCAGGGGCAACCGACGATATCCGCACCATCTGCGGCTTCTGAGCCTGCCTACATCAGGTAGATGTAGAGCCCGATTATGGCGATTAGGAAGTAGGGCACTAGCGCCGCGGCGCCGACGTAGTCTTTTGCTAGTCGCTGTCCAGTCATCAGGATGCACGACGAGATTCCGGCGAAAAGCGCACCCACCATTCCAGGCACCGCGCCCCATCCCAGCAGTAGATAGATGACCCCGGCAGCGGAGAGTATGCCAGCGAGCGGAGTGCCGGCAAAGTGCTCCGCCATGAAGTCCAGGTTCCCCTGCCGGTCAATGATCTTGTCGATGCTGGACTGCAGGTAGATAGCCGCCAGGAACGTAGAAACCAGCATGCGAATGATATCGAGCCAGACCCACTCCTGTGAGAGCAGCACGACACCGACTTCGCTGAACTCGAGTAACATCAGAGTGGGAGCGGGTGGGCGCTATATTGCGCTTACGCGCTACCCGTACTTTGAGTGGACGCCATGCTGCTCGAGCACCGCCGCCAGTTCGTCGTAGCTAAGCTGTCCGCTATGGTCCCAGACAATGTAGCCATCCTTCACCAACATGAACGAGGGGTAGTTCCTGAAGTCGTGTTTGCTCATTAGGCCACCGCTGCTGTCGTATAGGTGCGGCCAGCCGCTGCCATGCTCGTTACGGAAATCGTTGATGCTTTGCATGTTATCCTGGTTGCTGCCGAGTTTGAAACCGCCGATGGAGAGGAAGCCGGAGAGATTTTCCCGGTAGTCGATGTGGAGGTTGTTCAGGTCGGGCGCTTGGTTGTTGCAATGCATGCATTTACTGTGGAAGAATTCGACTAGCGTTACTCCGCTTTTATAGTAATCGTCGGAGTCATGCCATGTTTCCTCGGTGTCCTGTAGCAGCCACGGTTCCGGTCTCTCAGCCCCTGGCTCGTAGATGAAGAAATACCAGACACCGGACCCTACGAGCAGAAGAACCAGCACCACGACCCCTACCTTTTGCGCTACGTCGCTGAATGCCTCGCGTCGGTGGTCCATGCGTTGCTCGAGGACGCGGTCCTGTTTCAGCAGCTGCTTGCGCCTGCGTTTCGAAGCCATCTATCTCCCTAGTATTGCCCGCAGGTCATCGCCGTAGGCCCGCAGCGCCACTCCCGTGAGCGCCAGCGTCAGCCCGAACGCCAGCAGGCAGAAGGGGCACCACTGTTTGATGATAAAAGCCTCGGCGTAAGTCAACCAGGCGCCAAGAGCGCAGCCGCCTAGACCGACCAAAGGCAGCAACTGTCGGTTGAGCAGCGTGCGTTCTCGGTCCAGATTCAGGAACCGGTCGAGCGCTAGTCCCCCGACGATGAGGAAGCCGAGGACACCCAGCCACGCCACGGGAATTCCAACCATGTTCGCTTCAGTGCTTGCCAGTACCTGCCCGCAGTCGAGTCCTGGCAGGTCCTGCGTTGGGCAGCCACCTCCGCCGGCGACAAGGTGGTGCAGGTAGCTGAGGTAGAGCGAATCAAGTAGGCCAACTAGCGCCAGCAGCATGATGGTGCGCAGTGCCGTTTCCTCGGATTGGCCAGATTCCATCGTACATTACTGATTCAACCGAGAGGTTTTACTGCCTTCGCTGCCACAGAGGGCAGGTGATAAGCGATGCATAACCCCGAAAGTGGCGTAAGCGAGGAGACTGACGAGGCCAACTCGGCGGTGAGCATAGTCGGGGGCAACGTTTTCGTGGAGCTGGATCCAGACCACCCTGGCTTTCAAGATGAGGAGTACCGCGACCGCCGCAACGAAATCGCGAAAATCGCCATCGAGTGGAACGAGATGTCGATGGCTAATCGCCGCACCAGAAAGATTCCCGAGGCGCCCTACAGCGATGATGAGCACGGCGTCTGGGCCGCTATCATGGAGCGCATGGAGCCAATGCACCAGAAGTACGCCTGCCAGCAGTACCTCAAGCACGCTGCGCAGCTAGGCCTGCCGAATGACTGCATCCCGCAGTTGCAACGGGTCTCGGAGCGATTGCAGCCACTGACCGGCTTCCGACAGGAGCCGGTTGGGGGATTGGTCCACCCGAAAACCTTCCATACCGCACTGGCGAACAAAGTGTTCCTCTCAACGCAGTACATCCGCCATTCTTCACATCCATTCTACACTCCGGAGCCAGACGTGGTGCACGAGCTGGTGGGCCACACCGCGATGCTTGCCGTTCCTGAGTGGGCCGAGCTGAACACTCTCTTCGGCGAGGCAGACATGCGCACGCAGTCGGAAGCAGCCATTACGCGGCTTGGCACCGTTTTCTGGTTTGTGATGGAGTTTGGCATCTGTCGCGAAAATGACGACATCAAGGCGTTTGGTCCAGGTATGCTCTCCTCATTCGGGGAGATTGAGCACGCTTGCAGCTCTGGCGCAGCGTGCGGTCGTGAGGATGCTTGCGTCTGTGACCCGCGAATAGAGTACCGCACTCCCGACTTCGAGGAGATGGAGACACGACCCTACGACGTCACGAAATACCAACCCATGCTCTACCTATGGGGCTCCTTCGAGGAGATGTTCGAAAAGACCAGCGAGTTCGTCAAGACTTGGGGTACTGAGGCGGACTCTCGGCGCGAGCTGCACCAATAGCGACGCACCTATTAACAGCCCGAAATACTCGCTGCCAATGCGGTCATTGATTCCACTGCTGGCACTGCTGTTACTCGTCCCGACAGCGATGGCGGTACCGAGCCCGATGGAGTCGTCGTACTCGGGTAACCCCATCTTAATCATCAACCTGACCTACGACCCCGGCGTCGGGGGCGGCGACGCGTTCGAGGGTGAAATCGTTCTCGAGCTGTTCTTGAACTGGGCACCAATCACCGTCAACAACTTTCTGGGTCTGGTGAACCAGTCGTTCTACGACGGTATATTCTTCCATCGTATCATCGACGACTTTGTTATCCAGTCAGGTGATCCTGAGTGCACGACGGTCGGTGTCTATCCCGGCACCAACTTGGACTGCGGTGAAGGTGGCAGCGGTGAGACCATCCCCTTCGAGTGGGACGCCAACCTGACGCATATCAACGGGGCTATCGGCATGGCACGCGGTGCTGACCCTGACTCGGCCGAGAGTCAATGGTACATCTGCGACACTCCGCAGCACGGGCTCGACCACGGCAACCGCACGCTTCCTGACGACCCCGGTTACGCAGTATTCGGCGTCGTGCGAGAGGGAATAGAGCTAGTGCGTGCAGCGGCAGCAGTGCCAACGACCAACGATATTGATGGCGACGGTCCCACACCACGCGCACAGGGCGGCCCTGACCGCCCACTCTACGAGGTGCACATCAACTCCATCACGCTCAGCGGTTGGGTCCCTGAGCCGGTAGTGCCATCCCCCGAACCGGAGGGGACTTTGGCCGTGGAACTGCTAGCTGGCACTCTGGTGGTTGCTGGCGCGCTCGGTGTGGCGTGGTGGCTGCGCTGGCGGGAAGTATGAGCTCTCCCTTCTGGGCCGCCAACCTGCTCGGGATGGTGCTGCTCTTCATCCCTGCCTTCTTGCTATTCTTGCGTACCATTGCCTCCGTTGAAGAACAGTTGGAGGAGCGCAAGCTCTATCTGGCGTGCGGCGGCGGCGCCATTTTTGGGACCCTTGCTGAGGTGCTTATTCTGGTTGGTGGCTTCGACCTGCGCTCCCCCGAGGTAGGCTACGCGTCGCTGCTCTTCGTTACGCCAGCACTGGTGACGCTGTTTCTCTGGCTCGGGCTACGGCTACGCACCTTTCGCGACGCACGCCATGCTACATTCTACGCAGCGGGCTTCGGCCTCTTCTTCGGTGCGGCGCACGAGTTCTGGAAGCTTTTGGTGCTTGAAGCGCGGCTCGATGGCGAGTTGCCGTTCCCCGGTGGGCTGCTAGACGTCTGGTTCGGACTGGCAGCTACGGTGCTGCTGGGCGGCATGGCGCTGCACCTGATGCCGGCGCTCCAGCGCGACAACGGCGTTCGCATCGCGGCTCGGCTAGCGCTGTTCTACCTCATTCTTGGCTTCCTGCGTATTTCGGCCATAGAGCGGCCCGAGCCTATCATCGATGCGGCGACAGCGCTCGCCTTTGCGGCGGCTGCGGCAGCGACTTACCAGCGAGGGACGACGGTGCAGCGCCATGACACAATCTAGATTAACTAGAATGAATCTGAGTTTTTCATGAACAAATGTGGATGCGGTAGGTCACCAACGGGCTTCTGTAAAGGATGGCACGGGCTAACAGAAGAAGAATATCAAGAAAAGTTGAAGAAATACTCTAAGAGAATACGGTAAAATCAATACAATCGAAATCGGTTTAAAACATACCAGCACGATACAAAGTGTATTTCTCGACACTACAACTGGCTAGCAGGTCTACACCTAACTAAAAAAGCACAGCATACGCTCTAGAGAAGTGTGGGCAGGGGGCTGTGCGTCCCCTGCCCACCGTGGTCAGGCGGTTTGCCTAACCGAGCTTCTTGCTGCCGATGACGTCGCCGGTGTTATCGAATTTGACTTCGAGAGACCAGTCGTCTTGGGCAGGACCGTCGGCACCGGAGCCGTGACTGCCACGCACGGTGAACTTGTCACCAGACGATAGCTTTCCGTCCCGGTCGTTGTCGTAGAAGGCAACAGCGTAGTTGCTACCACTGTCATTCTCTACGGCATCTGCCCGTGTGGACATATCGGTCTCGCATGCCGGTTCGTCGGATCCGCCACACTTGTCGCCATAGCTGGCGTCAACACCAACTACGTTTCCGGAGAGATTCTGCATTGCAATCTCACCAAATTCGTTGGTGCTGCCTGAGGCATCCTTCAGGAAATAGTTGAAGGCCTCGAGGTCGTGGGTGGTTGACACCGTAATCACAGTGACGTAGTATTCACCGTTGCTGCTGACTGTGCTCTTGAACTGCCCGAAGGGAGAAGCCTCGCCCTGTTCCAGGAAGCTTGCTGCCCATACGTACAGCACAGCTGCCAGGACGACCGTGATTGCCACCATCAAGATGACCGCAATCACCGGGGAGACACCCTCTTCGTCGCGTTCTATTCTGTGTTCCATAGTTGCGTCCTCCATTTTCTTTGTACGGTACTGCTAAAGCAGACCGCGGGAGCGCGCTACATCTGGATGCATATATAAGGATAACGAGGTTCGTTATCTGACGATAAAATTAATTTGGTCCAGATACTAATAAGTTCGCGCTAGCCAAACACACCGCTTTGTAGATTCCCCCGTTACGGCGCATTTCCTTGCCTTGGTGAACGGCTCACGCGCGTCACCTAGGAACGATAATCCAGTCAGCTCCTCCACCGCCCCGGCATCGGCGTCGCTGCCGTCGAATGGCAGGTCGTAAATCCTGCCGGGTGCGACCGGCTCCGCCAGCGTCAATCGCCCTGCCCCAGAGCGCTCCAGTGCAGGTAATGTGTGCATGCACGTATCTTTCAACTTGCGGGCTCGTTTGCGCAGCTCATCTGCCACCGCCTCCAGCGTTTCGCGAGCCACCTCTGCGGCCCCGGCTAGTGGTGCATTGCTCTTGCCGCCGGTACGCGGTACCAGCACGCATTCTCCACTGGCAAGGTCACGCGGTCCCAGCTCGAACCGCAGCGGCACGCCCCTAATTTCCCAGTCATAGTATTTTTGCCCTGGCCGCAAGTCACGGTCATCCAAGTGCACTCGTAGCCCAGCATCGCGTAGTTGCGCCTGCAGCTTGTTGCAGGCAGCGAGCACCTCATTAGCGCCCTTCTTTGCCAGCACCGGCACGATAACAGCTTGGTGCGGTGCAATTGCGGGTGGCAGGATTAGCCCACGGTCGTCACCGTGTACTCCTACGACAGCTCCCAGTAGCCGCTCCGACATGCCATAGGTGGTCTGATGACAGTACTGTTGCTCGCCCTTCACGTCCTCGTATCGCACATCGAATGCCCGCGCCCACTGGTCGCGATAGTGGTGTACCGACGCCACCTGCAGTGTCCGCCCGTCTGGCATCACGACGTCTATGCCAACCGTGTAGTGTGCCCCCGGAAAGGTGTCCCACACTGGTCGCCGTGCAACCAGCACCGGCAGACAAAGGTCATGCATCAGTCGTGCCGCGATTTCCAGGTCTTCCTCGATTTGTCGCGTTGCGTCATCCTCGTCGACGTGGCAGGTATGCGCCTCGAAAAAGTGGATTTCGCGCACGCGGATGAAAGAGCGAGTCTGCTTTGTTTCGTAGCGGAAAGTGTTGACCATCTGGTAGGTCTTGAGCGGCAGGTCCGCATGCGACCGAATCCAGAGTGGGAACATGGTGTACATTGCGGTCTCCGAAGTGGGGCGCAGGAACATTGGCACGTCCAATTCAGTCTCGCCGGCGTGCTTCACCCAGTAGACTTCCTTGGCGAAACCGGTTGTCTCTTCGTCCATCCGCAGCTCCGATGGGTCCACTCCCTCCGCCCTCGCGCGCTGTAATCTAGATACCAACCGGTTCTCCTTCTCCAGTAGCTGCTCCGGGACGAGCAGCGGAAAGTTAACTTCCTGATGGCCGGTACGCTCCATCTCTGCGTGTGTCAACCCATCGATGAGCCGCATTGCTTTCCAGCCGTAGGGGCGCCAGACATCCATCCCTTTGACAGGGTAGCGTTTGTCGACTAGCTCGGCCGCCTCGACCATAAAGGGGTACCAAGCGTTGAAGTCGTCTTTGGGTGGGATGCCGCGCTTGGCGGCTGCTGGCTCAGCCATTGGCGGCGCGAGCCTGCGTCGGCTTAAGGGTTTAGCCCTCGCGCCGCCGCTCCCATACCCGCTGTGCGACGAATGGACCAATGATAATAGTCGCCAGCGAGAGCCAGAGCATTTGCCGGCACTCCTCTGGTGCCGAGGCATAGCTAGCGGGTTGCGTCAGCCTGAGCTTGATGAGCCCGAACCAGGGCAGCTCGCCACGCGCCATGCCGATGATATCTTCGGGCTGCACCGGCTGCACGTCCTGCCCGTAAAGGTCGCGGTGCGTAAGCTGGTCGGGGTGCCGGTTGCCGGTTGAATCGCCTTTGGTGATGTAGCCTGAATGATCTAGTCCTGTGAGTGGCGCATCAGGCGGCAGTCCGATTTCAGCCAGTACGAGCTTGCCGTTGCTGAATTCCATGTCTATTTCGGGCAGGTAGTAGGAGCCATCATCACGCACCTCTACCCACGCCATAGCGCGGTGGATGACTGGCGTTGCCACAATCCACTCACCGTCCTGCTGGTTGCACTCTGCCTCGGTCGTAATGCTAATGTCGAAATCAAACCTACTAGTCATATTCATGTCACACCCGCCTAGCACACCATTCTTGTAGTAAATTATCACGTCACCGTAATCGCCGTATCGCTTGTAGCCAGTCTGTTTCCCCTCCAGGTAAGTGACTATGTCGTCGCGCTCTGCGCTCTTGACCAGCACCAGATCTCCGGTGTCAATAGGACCAATGTGAGTGAAGCCCGGCTCGGGATAGAGTTGATTGCTGTCATGCTCCATTGAACCCGACTCGATAACCACCATTGGCGGCCAGTTGCCGGTGTAGCCCCAAGCGAGCAGGAACACCACCAGAACCACGGCAAAGGCGCTCAGCAGCTCTCTGGCCCACGGCGGCAGCTGCTTCAAGGCTTTGAAGTCCATGCAGCTACTTCCGTTTCTTCTTGCGTTTGACTACCCGCTTCACGCCTCGCTTCTTTGGTTGCGCTTCTTTGGCGGGAATGCGCTTCTGCGGCCCGACTGCGCTACCTTTGCGTGCGCCAAAATCAGTCATATCGCCGCCACCCACCATACGAACGCCAATATCTTCCTCTTCATCAGCGCCGTCAACCTCTGACTCTTCCACAGGTGGTGCAATCTCATTTGGTTCATCACCGAGCAGCCCCGCCAGCGGATCAATCCCAGCGCCGCTTGACGGCTCGAAGGTCTCCTGCGGTGCGGGCGCAGCATCGGGGTTGTCCCGCGGCTGCATCATCTGCCCGCAACAGGGCGAACGGCTCCATTTCTCGCGGTAACCTTTGCCGCACGCAGAGCAGACAAAGTCGCCCTGCTGTGGAGCTTCAGTGCGGATTGCCCCTGCTTCCCGGGCGCGCGCCATTTCCGGCACCAATTGTTGCTCTACATGTTCGTCCGGTGCGACCTGCCGAAATGCATCCTTGTCACCTTCATTATGCCGCTGCTGCAGCTCAGATACTTCAGCCACGTCCTCACTACGTGAAACGTTACCACCGCACTTGGTGCAACGACCCCAACGTTCTTGGAAACGGGTGCCACACCCTTCACATTGGTAAGGCTTCGCGACTCCCTGTGCGTAAGGGTCGAAGCCACTTTCTAGTAGTGCATCGGCGTCCGCCACGCGGTCGCCTTCGGCGCCGTCTTTCTGTAGTTCGGGGTTCTCGGCACTGCCCCCCATCTCCTGCCGCAAACGACTGTAGAATGCGTCACGCTCGGCGAACGCCTCCTTGGTTTCGTCGGAGTAGTCGAACTTCTTTTTGTCGTCTTTCTTGCGACCGAAAAGCCCCATCATGTCGCGATTCGCCGCAAGCATAAAGGGTTATGGCCTCTGGGAAGCACGTGAACTGGGACGGACAGATTGCTCTGGTGACAGGCGCTTCCTCTGGAATTGGCCGAGAAATCGTGCGCCAGCTGGCGCAAGCGGGCGCGACGGTATTCGCCTCGGCGCGGCGCGAGGAGCGACTGGTGCAACTTGCCGCCGAGTTTCCCGACGGATGCGTCGTGCGAATTGTGGCCGACCTTGCTGAAGCAGGCACTGGCGCGCGGCTGGTGGGACAGGTGCTGGCACAGGCAGGGCGGCTCGACCTACTGGTCAACAACGCCGGCTATGGTGAGTTGGTGAAGACTGACGAGCAGACAACGAAGGCTGTCGCTCGCCAGATGCAGGTTAACTTCATGGCGGTTATCGAGGCGACACTGGCCACTATCCCGGCGATGAAGTCGCAGGGTGGCGGTCGCATCCTGAACGTTGCCTCTATCGTGGGCCACATGGGGCTCCCGGGTGTTTCGGCTTACGTTGCGAGTAAGCACGCTTTACAGGGATGGTCCGAAGCGAGTGGCTATGACCTGAAGCAGCACAATATCGCCGTGACCTGCCTCTGCCCTGGCGGCACCGATACTGAGTTCCAGGACCACGCTTCGTTCGAGCGTCACGATGGTGTCAGCAGCTTCATGCAGCCTGCAGCCACCGTCGCGCGCGTCGGGTTGCGTGGCGCGTGGAAGCGCAAGCCGCTGGTCATACCGGGACTGCGCAACCGCTTTTTTCTCTGGGCGCACGACCGACTGCCGTGGATCTACCGCCGCATCATGTATCGCGAGGCAAAGCGCATCGCGCCGCGTGACTGACCACTACAACAGCGATAGTTCGCCCGTCAGTGAGTCCAGCTCCGCCTCGCCCGCCGGCCCGAGTCCGAGGCAGGTGACTGTTCCCGCAACAAGTTCGGTACGCCCTGCATCACGCACCAGCGCAGTTGTTAGTCCCGCCGCGCGCGCGTCAGCCTGAAGTGCGTGCAGCGCCGCTTCGTCCGGAACGCGGACCGTGATCTTGCGCTGCCCCTCGTCAAACCAATCGCGGAACTTGCGTCGGTCGTGCTTTTGCGAACGCAGGGCGCAACTCACTGCGGCGTGCGCTACCTGTGCCGCCAGTTTGCCGTGTGACAATTTCAGGTCGCCCCGTACGGCGATGACCAGCTTGCGCTCCACCTACTCCTCGTCGGCCGCACTATCGTCAGCCGAATCAGTCTCGCCACCTGGGTCGATTGGCTGCACCTCGTGCGCCAGTCCTTCCCCCGGTGCAGCAGGGTTCAGCGCCTTTTCCAGCTCCGCCAGCCGCGCATCAATGTCGGCTAGGTCTGCCAGTAGTGTCTTGCGCTTTTTCTCGTAATAGTTACGCATCATTGTACTACCGACACGCTCGCGTCGCTCGAATTCTTCCAGCTTACGCTTGACATTACGTCGGTCATGCTGTAGCCCCTCCATCTCGAGCAGCTCTGCTGGGATGATTTTCCCGGCGACAGCCAGCTCAGCCTCGACGCGGAAGCCTGGCGGCGCGCGCGCTAGTCCCGGATGTACTGCAGCTAGCCAGGGATACGCGCCGCGATACCATCCAGCGGCGAAGAACAGGGCGGTGGTAGCAAGCAGCGCAGTCGCGATGAAGAATGTTTGGAACCAGCCTTTCTCCCCATCAGAGATGCCCTCCCATGCCGGAGCGTTCCCAAGTCCGGGATTGCCAAGCACGAAGCCAATGAGGATGACGACACAGATGGACATCGCCATTCCCAGCGTGACGCGGTAGAGAGTGTCAAACTCCTCATCCAGCTCGTTCTTGCGCGGAAACATCGCCATTATCAGCGTGTAGCCTGGCATGAACAGAACCAGCAGGAGTCCATAGATGACGCGAAGGTTGACAAAGTCATGCTGTTGCCAGCTGCCTATTGCTCCCACGACTGTAATCAGTCCAAAGAAGGGTGCCCAGAGCGATGGCACCTCCTCATCAGAGATGAGCGCGTAGACGACGTCCAGCACCCAGCCCACCATGGCGTAAACCGGTCGCAGCACCAAATCTCGCATTGGTCGCGCCACCCTACGCCGGTTAAAAACCTCTGCCGGCCCGGAATCCGCGTCGGTAGCCGTGCGGCTCCGCACCATCGCGCCGCACCTCACCTTGCGCCAGCAGCGCCTCCCAGCGGCCGCGACAGTCACACACAGCTACTGGGACCTCGCCACCGAGCCGGTGTGTAGTCAGTCCGTCGAGCAGTGCTTGGTCGCATGTACCGCAGTTGTGCGCACCGCGCTGCGTGCCGCCGCCGGTTGGATCGGAATAGATGCGTACGTCGCAATCAGCGGTGCGACGCAGAACCTCGGCCACGGACCAGAGCCACGGCGCGCTCCATTCACCTCGCTTCCAAAGTCGTTCGACGACAGTGTGCCGCTGGACGTTAACCGGATTAATCGATATTTTGTCGACGTGCGACGCCGCCTGCTTAACCGAAGACACGGTGTCGTCAATGGCCTGCGCCTCGTTCAGGAATGGTGGCTTCAGGAGCACATATGCCTTGACGCTTGCCCCAACGTCGCGGGCGTTCGCGCAAGAGCGCATGAAACCATCCCATTTCATCCGTTTGTTGACGCATTTGTCGAGCACCAGTGGCGTCGCCGATTCGAGCCCAATCGCCACCTCGAGCGCTGGCGCTGCACCGTAGTCCATGTGGCGCGCATGGACGAATTCTGGCAGAGACTCCACGAGCACCTTCTCGACACCGGCAGCATGCATCTCAGCCATTGCCTGAATAGCAAAATCGAGTGGGACCTCAGTCGGATCAAGGAACGAGCCTGAAGTGTAAATCTTGGCGTAGCGTTTCCCTGTCAGGTGTGGTATTACTTGTGCCCATTGCGCCAGCAATGCCTCCGTAGAAACACCGCCGGGGACAGTGTCATTGAAATAGCCACACATGGCGCATCCTTCGCGAATCGACCAGTAGCAGCCGCGCGTGCGTAGAATGGCGACCCCCGCTTCCACCTGCTCGCCATCTAACAGTTCGCGCTCAGTCCAGGTTGCGACTGGTTGGTCGAGCGAATGCGCTGGTGGTTCCTGCTTAGCATTGTTCACGAACTCGGCGAATGCGTCAACCACGATTCCGCACCTCTACTGCCAGTCCACGTTCCATCGTGACCATTTCTCTGGGAGCCATGCGTGCAATGCCCACAGCAGTGATTTCGCCGCCTTGCTCGACTGCTACCTGGTCTCCGTTGCGGAACTCGCCCCGGACGCCAGTGACTCCGGCGGCGAACAGGTCGCCTCGCAGCTGGAATTTACCTGCCTTGATGACCGGGCCGCCGGCCTCGACCAGTTTGGCAGCGCCTTGTACCGTAAGTGCAAATCCGCCGATACGCGGAGAAAAATTTGCCAGGTCACCCAACCGCAGTCGCGGCCAGCGTCCCTGTACCGGCGCAGTGAGCAGGGACGCTGCAAGTTCACCGAACTGGACTTGCGCCAGTCCGGTCGCTTCGCCACGGGAGCGATTGTGACCAGACAACGATGCTACTCCGCGCAGTGCAGTGCGGCATGCCGCACCAAGCGCGTTCAGGCCAGCGCCAGATGCGGGCCGTTCAGCACCGGTATCTAACACCTCGATCCCGCGCTCCTGTAGCAGCACCGTTAGCATCTTGGAAGCGGAGCCAGCGTGCACTACAGCTTTTTTATAGCTATCTTCGGAGCACAGTCGTTCCAGTTGACGGCCAAATATCTCGCGTTCGTTGGCATCCCAGTGGCCAGTAACACCTACGTCATAATGCGCTGCCGGGTGGAGCATTTCCAGCTCGCGTGGTACTAGTCCCAGTGGGCTCGTCACTGAAACCACATGCAGTGCCAGCCAGTTGTTTAGCGAGCGTAGCGTGCGGTGGAAGCGGCGGTGCGAGTTACTCCAGTGGTATGGCTTGCGCGCCGAACAGGGCAGCAGCAGCAGCACCATCCCCTCCGCCGGCGGTGTAAAGCGTTCGAGCCTGCGCTGCCATTCGACGACGGCCGGATGGTCGAACGAAAGCGCGCCGGCGCGGATTCCAGTTGCGCGACGCGCCCCTCTGGTCGCGAGTAGGTCGCGTGAGTGGTGCAGCAGTTGCGTCACGCGTGGGTTGTGCAGCGCAGTACGCTCGACTAACTCGCGCAACAGTCCCTGTTCCAGTGCCGTGCGGATGCGTGCCAGCCAGATTGCTAGGGCCTTGAGATTGCCCGCAGCGGTTGCCTTGCCGTCGGGAATCCAGTCGCCCTGCTCCAGCCGGAAACCAGCCACACTACGTAGTTCGGCGGTAAGCGAGTCGAATAAATCAACTCCCAGATATGCTAGCAATGGCATCTCTGCCGGCTCTACTGCGGGAGCATAGAGCAGTCGTTGCCAACCAGCCTCTTTACGCGCCATTTCCAGCATCTCGACCAGCTTGCGGGGGTGGTGTGACGCGGCACCGTCAATAACAGCTATTTCGTTGGATACGGCCAGGAATGGCGCTTGCGTGGTATCGCGACCGAGCGGTTGCGGAGGCAGCTCTAGCTTGCGCCGGCCGAGCTTTAGCGCACCGCCATTTCCGAGTTCCGAAACAGGTAGCAGTTTTGCTCCTGCATCAGCACCCAGTGCCAGCGGCGTGCAGCGGTCTTGCAGCTCCAGCAGCCTTCCCATGCCCTCGTGCGCGAGCGGCTCCATAAGTTGGCCATGATTGCCAAGTTATATTATGTTCTTAGTTATTGATGCACAACTAATTTGATTTAATTATCTACAATCTGAATAGAAGAACCGCATGTACAAATTTTACTTTCCCAGTCAAAAAGATCTGAGTTTTTTGATTGAGAGTCAGAGTGGAATAGGTTGCACGTTTCAGTGTGGAAAAGAGGTGCAAATCTCATAGTGCCAAAGGACCAAGTGAAATCTTCATTAAAAGAAAAATCTATAATTGAATCATAAGATGGATCATCGCCTCTTCCCAATCTGCCTTTAACATTCATTTCCTTATCTGGATGGTAACACCAATCAAGATACACCCATTTATCATCCCTTTTAGTAATCCAAAATTGGCTTTCGACGTAATATGACAGCCAAGCATGGCCTTGGTAATTTCCTTCATCTCCTTTGACAAATCCTACATTCACTCGTAATTTCCAGGCTGGAATCCCTGATTTTCTGAGTATATCATACAAAAGTATAGCTCCGTCCTCACAATCCCCATTTTTTCTCTTCAATGTTTGGTAGCTAAAGGACCAGTATTCAAGAATTATTTTAGCAAAGGTAGCCATAGCTTCCTCACTCGCTAAACGGCCTTGGAAAACATCTTGTAAATTGTGTAGATTCCATGCATTGTTTACATCCCGGACATATTTGATATTATCGATTATCCACCTTAAGCCCTCAAGTGCAATCGCATCGTGTTCGTCCTGCACATTAGGTAAGGGACTAGGTACACCGACGTCACCATCACGGTCCAAATAATTTACGACAGACGATATTAAACCTTGTTTGCGAGTATAATCAACCTTGATTTTTGGAAGCATAAAGCTCGTTGAATTTAAGATTGTTCTGACATCTACGTTATATTTTGAGTAAGATTTGTTTGGATCCGCAATATTTTTTATGTCTAATTCAAATCTAGGGAATGTTATGTTTCGTTTGGGATATTTGGCATTATAGTCTCTTCTGGTGTAGAGAATCTTCTCCGATCACTATCGGTAAGGGCGGCTTGAGACTTAGTACCGGTTACGGCCATTCAACCGAGATTACGCTTCCGGCGACTCGTCCAGCTCTTTGGGCTCGTCGGTGGAGGCAGCGGTGTGCGTCGCAGCCGCGGCGACTTCTTCCTTGATGGCATTCATCTCCTTCTCCATTTCCTCAGCTGTGGGGATTGGCCCCAGGACGTCGTCTGCCTTGCCGAGCGCCTTCTCAAGGTCACCCACCTTAGCGAGTTCCTTGTCGGGCGTCGCGCGTGACGCACCGACATACTCGGCAGCACCCTCCATCAGTTTGGTAATCTCGAACGGTAGCACGAACTTTGTCGAAGCACCCGCACCTAGCTGTTTCAGTGTATCCAGGCTCATTATGGTAAGCGCCTTCGAGTCCATCGCGGCGGCCCCCATCGAGATGATGCGCAGTCCTTGTGCCTCACCCTGCTGTTCCAGAATACGTGCGGTTCGCTGTCCCTGCGCCTCCAGAATCTGCGCCTGTCGCAGACCTTCAGCTTCCAGGATGCGTGATTGCTTGTCACCCTCGGCGTTCAGGATCGCGGCGCGCTTCTCACCATCGGCGCGTAGGATGTTGGCACGCCGGTTACGTTCGGCAGCGGTCTGGTCCTCCATCGCCTGCTTGACATTGGGTGACGGGTCTACCTCGCGAATCTCGACGTTTTCGACCTTGACACCCCATTTGTCTGTCTCGACATCCAGACGGTCGCGCAGGCCGTGGTTAATCCGGTCACGGTTTGAGAGTACCTGATCCAGCTCCATGTCACCGATGACCGCCCTCAGTGTGGTTTGTGCCATGTTGATGATAGCCTGTCGATAGCTCGACACCTCTAGGATAGCGCGTTTCCCGTCGGCAACACGGAAGTAGATGACCGCGTCCACCATCGTTGGCGAGTTGTCCTTGGTAATCACTT
>Ga0187833_10002924_pt1 | contig 17821 bp, 18 predicted proteins | sample ETNtaG_37_FD_167968 | JGI IMG/M metagenome (GOLD analysis project Ga0187833, IMG submission 167968) | Marine microbial and viral communities from oxygen minimum zone, Eastern Pacific Ocean - ETNP2014_SV_400_PacBio MetaG (Illumina Assembly) | ecosystem: Environmental > Aquatic > Marine > Hypoxic...
AATCAGTCGTTAAACCCTGAAGTATTACTTGTAGTGATTCCCTGTAAATGTCATCTGATTCCTCAGGATTACCTCCCCACATTTCCAGTTCATCACCAACGGGAGCACCTCTACCGAAACCTAAGTCCAATCTGCCTTCAGTCATGTTGTCAAGCATGCAAATCTCTTCGATAGTACGGATCGGGTGATGAAGGGGAAGAACATATACCAGAGGGCAAAGTCTAATCCTCTCGGTCGCTAAAGCTAACGCTCCTAAGTAAGTGCCCTGCACGGGAGCGACCGTCAGTGGGGAATGGTGATGCTCCGCTACGTGGTAAGAATAAAAGCCCAGTTCTTCTGCTAGCTTTACGAGTGCTGTTCTCTGACTATATTGGATATTTAAGGGAATATTGGAAAGACGTTCCACGTGGTCGAAGATGCCAATTCTCAATGAAAAAATTACCTCGTACTTCCCTTAATGACCAATGCTATTCGCGGCCAATGGTTCGGGGCAATGGAACTGGACGAAAATCCTCGGTCCGGATCATCCATTCTGCCAGCAAGGAACGCATTTCTGAAACGACTTTTACGTTCCCCGGATCTGCGGCTCTGTTGTTTAGCTCCCATGGATCAGAATTGAGATCGTATAGTTCGTCTTCGGGGTGAGCTCCCGAAGGCAGTATTGACCCTATCGGCTCTGACATAGGATCCGTAACATACTTCCAGTGTTCGGTACGCACCATCTTACGTCGGCCTTCCGATTCCCGAGCCCACAAGGTGTCTATTAGAGCTGGATAGCCAAGCGGTCTTGGGAACTTGGCGAGCATGTCAGGGGTAAATGCTGGCCCTCCAGCCCCATATTCTGAATATGAAGCTCGCCTGGGGAATGCATCGGTCACTGTAGGTAGGGGTTGACCATGGAATCCTCTCAAATCCTCATCGGTGACATCATCGCCCTGAAGTTCCAGCAGAAACACAGGCGCGGAATAGGGGAGTGAATGTTTTCGTTTGCCCTGTCGTGGATTAAGAAAGTTAGCTATCCCTTGCATTTGCAACAAGGTCGGTAATATGTCCACGGTATTTACCATAGATTCATCAGTAATATTTGGAGGAATATTTCCTCCTGGCCATGAAACGATCAATGGCACGCGGACAAGGCTATCGTAAAATACTCCCCCTTTTACGGCCATTCCATGCTCGCCCATAAAATCTCCATGGTCTGACGTGAATACCACGATGGTGTTTTCCCGCAATCCAAGGGCTTCAAGTTTATCTAGGATGCGACCTACGCCGTCGTCAATAAACCTGACCATAGCGTGATAGGTTGCGACAATCGATCGCCGATCTTCCTCAGAGTCTGATTCTTGGTTGAGGATTTCGTATAGTACACGGTTTCGGTCAGGTGCTGATCCGTCGGAGAATTCATCTGACCTGGAAGGTGGCAAGATTACTTTATTCGCAGGAAACATGTCCCCGTAATATCTCGGAACCTCGTAAGGTTCGTGAGGATCAGGGTACGAAACCCATAGGGCAAAAGGATCCCCCATGCCAGGTCCGAGATTGTGCCCTTTTGCCATTTGTTCTAGGAACGCCAGTGTTTGATCTGTGATGACAGAAGTACCGTAACCCCCGATTGGATGATCTGTTATGGCATAACTTATGGTTGGGCTTTGCCGGGGCATATTCTGTCTGGTCGAGTGGGACTGTGCTATAAGTTCTTTGGGTGTGACCCATGCCATACCCTTATTATCCGTCGTTTCGCCTGGCTCATTTATCGTTGCTAAACCTTGGTGCGAAATCTCGCAGACGATATCCAGAAAGTCCAGATCCGACTGATCAACGAAGCAATGGTTCTTTCCTATCAGCCCAGTTGTGAAACCTGCCTTCTTCCATATTCGGAAGGCGTGGGGTTCGTTGGGAGGCATCAGTGTTTCATTGCGCCGACATCCAGTTGCATGAGGGTATCTCGAAGTCATTATCGATGTTCTGGCAGGCACGCACAATGGGTGAGGGGTGATGGCATGGGAGAACCTCACCCCTTCGGATGCTAACCGCTCTAAAGATGGGGTCTCAATTCCAATATCGGAATACATTTTCAATGCGGACCATTTCAATTGATCGGCCATTATGAATACAACATTTGGCTTATTGGATCGAGTCATGAATTTCCTCGTCCTGAAATATAAGGGAATGTCGCTCTTACATTCCGTAGAAATGAATGATCAGTAAGCATATAGTCTCAAAACCTATCTGGTCCCAAAAGACCTAGGCCTTAGACGGGGCTTCATATGTGGCTATAAATGCGTTCAGGCAAATTGCTAAATTTTTATCTTTTGAGCGAATGGCAAATTGTAGGGTTTCAGGTATTTTCATCTCATGTATATCCGCCAACACAAGTAGAGGATTCCCGTACTCATCCACATATTTGTTTGCGAGGTATTCGTTGCTTAAAGTCCCCTCGCCAAATGCATCAACCTTGTGATCAAGAATTTGGCGGACGATTTCATCCTGTGACGGAACTACAGGGATTATATTGGCCCCTAAATGTTCATATCTCTCATTAGCATCAATATGAGCAGTTGATTCGGGAGTAACAACAATCTTCTTGTCAACAAAATCCTTCGGGCCTTTAAGCACATTTGAATCGGTTTTGCGGATTAAGAGTGATCGCTTAACCAGCATGTATGAGCGGCTCCAAACACCGTTTACACCGAGACTACGTTCTTTTCGTTCCATCATCCCCGCCGCAGCTACATCGCAATCACCTTTACCTGGTGTATGCCAGAGTTCTTCAAATGGTCTTTTGATAATATTGATACCGAGTCCCATTTCTTCCGCAAAAAGTTTAAGTAACACGATATCCGATCCGACAATCTCGCCTTGTTCGTCATAGGAGAATGGTGCAAATTCAGTATAGGTGCAGACCGTGAGTATATTCGGAATTATGGTGTCAAACTTGGGTATATTCTCAATCATCTATTGGGACCCACTATGTGCCATGGAGAGTTGGCAACCACTATTACCAAAGCATGCGAGATTACCTGGGGCAATCGGAGCGAAGTAACTGGTTGGTACATGACTGCTTTGATCAACGATTCATCTTCCTATCGCATAGGCGTCTCTTCTCGGATCTGCCCCCGCACTCAGGGAGCCATTTTTATGGTCGACCACTATAGCTGACATAGCTCCCATGTTCGCAGACCAGTCGTCAAGGTACTCTACCTTATGGCCCCTTCGGGAAAGTTCACGCCCAACTTCTCTTGCGATTCTGCCTTCAAGGTGGATTAGCCCTGGATGGTATGCATGAGGCCAGAAGGAGTTTGGATAATTCCAAGGCACAAATCTTGGAGCTTCAATCGCCTCCTGTGGATTCATTCCAAATTCAACTATGTTTAGAAAAGTTTGTATCATTGCCGGGCATTGAGCGTCCCCCCCAGGCGTACCGAATGGCATAAACAGTTTACTGTTTTTGAATGCCATAGCAGGGTTTGGTGTTAGTCTTGGCCTTTTCCACGGCGCCACAGCTGAAGGATGGTCTTGATCAAGCCAACTTTGTGTACCACGAGATGAAATCATTAATCCCAGGCTAGGGACAATAGGAGAGCCGAATACGGCATCACTCGGCGTGGCAGAAAAGGAGTTGCCCCATCTATCAACCACACAGGTGTAAGAAGTATCTTGTTCGAGACTATCTGGATTAGCGGGGGGCGTGCGCCTTCCCGAATTCGGATTAATCTTATCTTCAAATGGCCAAGGATCCCCCGGATCAGGCATTTCTGTAAAAGCATGTTCCAGGGTAATTCTAGATCGTTGGGCGCTTGTATATTCTGACGACAGAAGACCCTTTATAGGAACATAAACGAAATCAGGATCCCCGTAGTAATGATGACGATCTGAGAAGGACAAATTCAAAGCCTGTGACAAGAGGTGAATGTAGTCTGGGCTATTAGGAGACATTGAACCTATATCGTCATTCTCAAGCATTTGAAGAACCTGTGCGGTCACAGGCCCCTGGGACCATGGGCCGCAAGTCAGGATGTCGAACTCTTTGTATTTTGCAGAAGTTGGTCTTTCAACTTCGACTTGAAAATCAGCCATGTCGCTCATTGAGAGTCGCCCCCCAAGACTCTTGCTATAACTAACTAATTCCTCGGCAATTTCACCTTTGTAAAAATAGTCTCGTGCGGCACGGATTGCGGTCTCTCGACCTAAGGTTAGGTTTTGCTCTTCAACCTCAATCAGCCTTTCAAACGTCCGGGCGAGTTCTGGTTGTATGAGTACATCTCCCTCGTCAAGAATTTTTCCGTTTCTACCAAATAGGTCGAACGTCGATCGCCACTCCTCTGACTCTTTATTCACAGAAGTGGACAGTCTTTTCAGCACTCCCGATGTGGTGCTGGAAATAGGGAAACCGTCCCGGGCAAGTTCCAGCGCCGGCTGTAGAACCTCTCTGAGAGACAAGGTTCCAAATTTCTCTATGGCCGTGAGCCAAGCATCAGGTGCGGAAGGCACTATCGTTCTGTGAATACCCTTCGGGATATCACCGCCGAGTTCATTGGCGAAAAAATCTCGCGATGTAGCTTTCGGCCATCTTCCCAGTCCACTAATAGTATTGACCTGAGCAGTGTCAGACATGTAGATCATAATGGGAGCCACGCCACCAAAATTTGTTGCGTTTGGCAGGGTGACGTTTATGGCGATGCCAGATGCGACGCCAGCGTCAACAGCATTGCCCCCCTGTTCCAGAATCCTGTAACCGGCAGAAGCTGCGAGGTAATGGCCCGCTGACACCATGTGAGTTATTCCCCTAACTGGAGGCCTGTACGACGACATCTGACTAATCACTAAAAAACTCCTACCTGCTGTGATAACCGCTATGTTACATGGAAGAGATAAACAGGATAGGACTCAACATGGTTTCCTTGCCATAATCGCATATGTCAGCGGAATGCCATGTTTCGAGTCGGCGTACCTCCATAAACCATGTTCATCTTCATCTAGACATGCCATGAAATCCCCTTGGGTGGTGAACGGGAACTCGTTTAGGCGGACAATGTTAAGTCCAGCATTGGAAATTGCCGTGACGACTTCTCCTATAGAATGTGCCCATTCATAAGTAGTCTCGCTGATTGGCTCGTGAGGTGTCGCATAACTCCCTGTTCCATCGGGTTCATAGGCCATAGCCCTTTCGTTGAAATAGGGGTTGCCCGTTACGACGGCGCCATCTTCTCTTCTCTTCAAGGGTTGCATAATTGGATGAAATTCGACCGGGTGAAATCTTCCTCCCGGCTTGATCATGCCTGCTGCCTCCTTTGCCCATTCTGTAAGATTTGGAAGCCAACAAAAGACACCATAAGAGGTGAAAGCGATGTCGAATCGGTCCTTTATACACTCTGAAAAACCATAGACGTTTGATTCTACGAAACGAGCCTCCATTTTCAACTCCTCAGCGATCTTTCTTGCGGTAGTGACTGCGGACGGCGAGAAATCAAATCCTGTAACCTCCGCTCCCAAACGTGCCCAAGAAAGAGTTGTAAGACCAAAGTGGCACTGCATATGAAGTAGCGATCTACCGGACACTTCGCCGACCTCAGAGAGTTCGATCTGGTCCAGTTGGCTGGCTCCAGCCTTAAAACCTTTGACATCGTAGTAATCTGAATTGTAATGGTCTTCAACTAAGGAATCCCAATGGTGGAGATTGGAATCCTTGTATCTTTCAACATCTTTCGTTTTGGATCTCCTGTTCTTCTATTCAGACACCGATTGCGAAGATTAGCCTTCAAACGAACATTAAATGATCCTTTTCCATATCAAGGCAGAATGGCTAAGTCCGTTGTCAAAAAAAATTACCGCTACTGGACTCACGAAGGTCTAAGGGACGAACATTATGTCGTAATAGTTCACTGACGAGAGTGCCCAAATTGTTGATTGTATGATCAAAAAATGTTGCAACCCTTCCTACAGCCTGCAAGGAATGGGCATCAGAACCACCGATTGCCCCCACGTTTAATTGTTCGGCCAGCCTGACGTAGTAGCCATCAGTACTGTCGGCGTGATCGCCGTTTACCACTTCCAAGGCATCAAACCATTGCCCCATTTCCACCATCGATGGCCTCCTGTCGGAGCCTGTCGAACGCATCGGATGTGCCAATACTAGTGCCGCCCCTTCCTCCTCGGCGACCCTCAACAATTCATCTATCATAAGTATCTGGGGTCTGTAACTTTCAATTCCGTAAGCCAATATATGACCAACGTTGGTGCCTAATTCCATTCCCTGAAAGACGTTAATCTCAAACTTCTCACTTAACTCTGAAATATCTTCACTATCCCAAAGAGCGTTATGTTCTGTAAGGCAGATTCCGTTAAGCCCTATTTCTTTCGCCTTGGAGATCATTTCGATCGCACTCACCCCACTGTCCAGGGATTTATCCGAAGTATGGGCATGCATCTCAATGATGGAGCCGATTTTTTGGACCATGTCTAAGTTAATTGTGATATCAACATTTTGGCTGTATGCGAGTAATAGGTCGTGAAAATGAGGGCGATGACAATGGGATGCTTTTGTTGGTGGGAGAACGATTCAAACTATTAGTCAATATCGTAAATATACGATTCTTCACACCAGACGAATTCCTCTTCAAAGTCATCTGGTTTCAGTGTCAAATTGCCAATCTCTAACCAATTCCACGGAGGATTCCCATGCTTAAGACGCCGACCGGTTAATGTTCCCTTAAATGAAGCACGGGAGGCGAAATTGCTGTTCAGTTCTAGAGTCGTACCCCCGTCGGCCTCGACGACTTTGCCCCTCAGACCGGGGTCCACGGTGATGTCTGCGTTAGGTTTACTGTTTTTCTTAGTACTATCTTCTGGCATATCGGCATATATATTTAAACGTTGACCGTATTTCCGGCAACATTGGAGAATAATTCTAACGCTTCATCAGACACATCTCTGATTACCGAAGAAACTGATTTAACGGAATCAATACCGACAATTGCCTGGCCAGCAGGAGTAGTCATCCAATCCTCGATTTTTGCTTCCTTGATGTCTCTCAACACATCTTCAACCAACATCCCTTGGAGGGGCATGGGCAACGTTTCTGGCGCATCCGAATCCTTCCAGATATCGGACCATCTTGACCGTAGTTGCCTAATTGGCTTTCCTGACATTGCCCTTGACTGGACAGCATCTTCCACATTGGCATCTATAATCCGTTGTTTCAAAAAAGATTCCGTCTTGGATTCTTTAGTAGCTAGCCACAATGTTCCGGTCCATACTCCAGACGAATCCATTGCTATTGCCGCCGCGAGGTGCTTTCCGCTAGAAACACCCCCGGCAGCCAAGACGATAGTTTCAGTCCCTTCGGCCATTTTTACTACCTCGGGGACAAGCGTGAATGTTCCTACAGTCCCACTGTGTCCCCCAGAGTCGTAGCCCTGAGCTACTACTACATCAACACCGGCTTCAATTTGTCTTCTTGCCTGGCGAGGCAATCCAACGAGGCCCCAGACTTTCATCCCCTGTTGATGAGCCCTCTCTAATATAAAAGCCGGACTCCCCAGCCCTGAAGCGAATATCGGTACTTCCTCTTCAAAGAGTATCTCGAGTTGCATTCTTGAACGGTGTAATAGGTTTTCATAGCCTGAATAATTGGGATCTAATGTTGGAGGTGGGGAGTCGGGAGCTTCTGAAACGTCCTTTATGTGTTTCACAAAATCTCGGTGACTCTCTGGGATCATTTCGTTCAAATCTTCTGAATTACCCTCTACGAAAGATGCAGGAACCAGTAAATCCACTCCAAAAGGCTTTTCGTCTATTTGATTACGAATATAAGAAATAGCTGATCGGAGCTCCTCAGGTTTTAAGCTGGTTGCACCAAGCACTCCAATCCCGCCGGCGCTCGACGCTGCCGCGACCACTTCTTTGGTACTTGAAAAAGCGACTATGGGTGTTGTACACCCATAGTCTTCGCATAGGCGGGTGTTTAGGGGATTATTTATCATCGTGTTTCCAACTCCTTACGGGTTGAGCGGGAACTAATGGGTGTAATCTAACCTAAAACGAACGATTGTCCATGTCTTATGTCGAATCAAATTATTCCCCGCTGTCTAAAATTAGTGACCTCATCGTCATTGTATTTTAAAAGATTTTGCAATATTTGGTCATTGTGCTGTCCTGATATTGGTGTAGGATCGGAGATCTCGCCATGCCCAACGGCCAATTTCCACACTATTCCTCTAAACAATTCGTTTTCATCTAAGTTCTCGGTTCCTATATCGACGTGACTTCTGTGAAGTTGATTTAAGTTTTCGTCCCCTACTAATGCAGGGGCGTCCATGACTGGATACGCAGGAATTCCTATCCCTTGAAGGCGATTCGTCAAGGCCCAGGAATCCTGACTCTTGGTCCAATTTTCGATGATGGCTTCGAGATCGTCTTGATGAGTAACTCTACCGTTTAATGAATCGAATCTTTTCTCTTCAATCTTGGGCATTACTTCAGAAAAATGATCCCTGAATCGACGCCATTCCTCGTTATCACGGATCGTCAGCGCGATCCACTGGTCCTTTCCAACGGTCTTAAAATATCCGTGAGGAACAATTCCTGGATATCGGTTGCCTTGCGTTGTAGCAACTCTTCCATTGAAGAAAAAATCCATTATTGGTTCAGCTATGCGCTGGATCCCTGATTCGCCTTGCGACATGTCTATATGTTGCCCCACCCCTGTCTCTTCCCGCATCTCGAGGGCTGCGAGAATTGCAAGAAACGCATGACCCGCGGCGGTAGGGTCTAAATCAGCCTGGTCTTCTACGGGTTGGTCAGAGTCCTGATACCCCAGCAGGCTTTTAATTCCATACAAAGCGGAAAGAGAAGGCCCATACGAGACCAACTCTTTCCATGGCCCAGGTGAGGAGCCCGTGGCTGAAAGGGATGCCATTATTATTCTTGGGTTTAACTCGTTGAGGACTTTATAAGCCAATCCCAGTGAACCCATCGTTCTAGAGGAAAAGTTCTCGATCACGACATCACTCAACTTGATCAAACGCTTATATATCTCTTTACCTTCAGGGGTTTTTAGATTTAGCGTGAGACTTTTCTTTCCTCTATCGAGTGTGTGGTAGTTCATCTGATCGTGAGCATCTACTTGCTCGGTGGCTGTGCCAGGCATTCCCTGTCCAGCCATTGACACTCCTGAGCTCGTGCCTGGTGTTTGTATTTTTATCACTTCGGCCCCCATGTCTCGGAAACTCATTCCTAATAAAGGTCCTGCCCAAACATGCCCATGGTCAACAACTCTGATTCCAGATAGGGGTAGTTGCGAGATTTCACTCATTAAATCACCCCTTTCGACTCAAGAGTAGAAAAACTTGTCTCGGACATACCCAGACTTTTGATATAAATATCTCCATTATGTTGCCCCAACAAAGGTGCCGGCCTCCTTATTGACCAAGGATTTTTTGACAGCCTGTACGGAGGCCCCATTGTTTTGTAGGTACCCATTATTGGATGAGAAACGGTCTGCCAGAAATTCCTTTTCTCTAGGTGAGTACTCTCTATAACTTCATCTATCCGATATACCGGCAAGAAAGGAAGCCTGTTTTCAGAGAAGATTTTGAATAGTTCTTGTCGGGTGCGAGACTTAATCCACGGATGCCAAAATCTATCGAGATCCTCTCTCCAACGGAATGATTCCCAGCGGTTATTCAACCTATTATCTTTTGACCACTCAGGATTATTCATCACTTCTATGAAGCGATCCCACTGTTTGTCGATCATTGTTATGACCTCAATGTATCCATCCTTTGCCGGCACAACTTGCCAAGGGTAAAAAGAACTACGGTGACTTCCATTTCTTGATCCGATATTGCCCTGGTATACGAATGCAGGCACTCCGCCTGATCCTCCTACGTAACTACTCATGACTTCTATCACTGAAACCCATGCGTGCTGGCCAAGGCCGGTTTTCCTCTTCATTCTCAACGCGAGAAGAGCTGAAATAGCACCATGTATGCCGCCCTGAAAATCAGCCGCACAGTAAGGTATCCACAAGGGTTGTTTATTGGGATCACCTATCTTTTTTGATATTCCAGAGGCAGCGGTTGCTGTAAGCGCTGATCCCTCCCAGTGTCGATAAGGAGTGTCATATCCAAATACGGTTATCGAACTGAGTATTAAACTGGTGTTGTCTCTAGAGAGGGTTTCATAATCGAGTCCTTCCTTTTCCACCCGGGTCACGGTCATATTCGATATGATCAGGTCCACCCTAGGAATAAGTTTGAGAAGGATATCCCGGCCTTCCCGTTCAGAGGTGTTTAAGGTTATGCTCCGCTTATTAGTATTTAGAAAAAGATGCAGTCCGCTTTTTTCCTTGTCAGGAATGTCTCCTGGAAAGGGTCCATGTGTTCGGATTGTGTCTCCAGATTTTGGATGCTCCACTTTGATCACATCCGCGCCTAAATCTGCAAGTAATTTTCCTGCATACCCCACTGAGATGAAATCACCCAATTCCATCACCTTTAGGCCTTGAAGTGGGCCGCTGGACTTCATGAATATGCTGTGACGAAAGCGTTTCTTATCTTATTATTCAAGTTGAAACCAGTATTCCTTTATATAACCTAATTGGCGCATCTTGATCCCTTCCTACACCTTATATTCATTCGGATCATACTCACCCCGTGTGAAAAACAACAGCCATCGTCCCCAGACTGAAATCATGTCAATTAGAAGGGCGCAAGACATTGGATGTAAATGCTGCCTGAAAAGCTTCGCCTGCTCTAAAAAGAATGGTTTGCCAGACCTTCAACTTAGACATTCACTTTGTGATAAAAATGTAAGAGCAAACTCTATGAGGTGATATGTAAATGAATGCAGAAATCATTGTATACGGAGCACAAATTCTGACTGGGTTGGCAACATTAGTCGTCGCCTTTGTCTTAACGCATCAGTTAAAGCAGCAGCGTTCGGAGGCTCAAAGGGAATTAGTCCTAGCAATCAATCAGCAAAGACAGGATCTTCATGTGGCTGTGGCTAACAATCCAGAACTTTCCGATATTAACTACAGAGGGGGACATGATTTTGGTGATTTAAATAACCAGTCTGAGCGAATAAGGTTTAACAGAATCTTTGCAGCAGAGCTGAGTCTTAGTAATATAGCTCAGGAATATTCCGATTTGCTACATGTTGACCCTGACATAGCTTTAAAGACCAACTTTGCGCTTTTCCCTGGCAGGAGAAAATTTTACAAGGAGAGTCTGATAAGGTTTACTTTGCCGACTGCATTTGTTGAAAAGGTTGATGATTATATAAAGGAAATCGAAGATAATGTTGGCGAAGATGGTCAAGATATCACCGTGTTAGATATGGGATCAAAGAACCAGTAATTGTGGAGGTTAGTCATGCCTGAATTTCTAAGATATCTACCCGAGCACAGTATAGAGATTGGTGCTAAGGTGCCGGATTTTATACTTGTGGACCAGGAAGATAGATCTATCAGGCTCAAGGATCTGGCTGGATCTCCCGCTGTATTATATTTCTATCCAATGGATGGTACAGAAGGTTGCACAAAGGAAGCCTGTGACTTTAGGGACATATACGACGATTTTAAGGAATTGGATTGTGTGATCTATGGGATAAGCCCGGATGACAAGACATCGCATGCTTCGTTCTCAGATGAACACGGTTTACCTTTTCAACTCTGTGTTGATCCCGACAACGCCATGATCAAGGACTTCGGTGTCTGGGGCGAATATCAACTGGCGGACCAAGAAATAGAACCTGTCAAAAATATTGGTCTTCAACCAGATTTAGAGAACAGGATAAATATGGTTGTAAGGTCAACTTTCCTTATAGACAAGAATGGACTACTAGTACAGAAATGGATGAAAGTGAGTTTCAGAGGACATGCAAGCAGTGTAAAGGATCAGCTACATAAGTCCTTCAAGTTTGACATCGCATTTTAGACTTTTACCGTGAGCTAATAATACAGTAATTATGAAAATATGGTGGCCAAATATAGCTACTTAACTCCAGAATTATCTGTAAATGAAGTGCAGTAACGTCCCCGATAATGGTTTCTCTAAGCGTCGTTGATGCAAAAATATTCTTCAATCCATCCGCGTTCCACCATTTATGTTGAGCGACTGACCTGTTATGTTGCAGGCATCATCTGAGGCGAAAAAGGCTACCCCTTTGCCGATGTCTTCCGCGGTCTGCTCTCGTTTCAAAGGGCATCTTTCCTGGATGAATTTATCAAAGATTTCCCTACCGGTAAGATGGGACATTTCTGGATTTGTTCTCCTGTTGCGCTCGGCTATCAGTTCCCACATTGGTGTCCATATGGATCCAGGGCAAATTACATTTACGTTTATATTGTTTGGAGCCAATTCTGCAGCCAGTGACTGAGTTAGGTGAATTACTGCAGCTTTGGAGGCCCCGTAGGCACTGTTACCGCTTGATCCCCTTCGACCAGCGTGGGAGGCGATGTTAACTATCTTCCCTTTGCTGCGAGACTTCATCTTCTCTGAAACTGTATGACAAGCGATAACTGTTCCTTTTAGATTAACCGAGTAGGTTGCGTCCCAGTCTTCCAATCTCGAAGAATAAGTGTCTTCAAACCCTTGTGCCGCAATCACCCCGGCGCCGTTGACCAATATTTCTACAGGTCCAAACTCAGACTCTATTTTGTTGATTGTCAGTTCGAACCGGTCGATATCAGTGACATCAGATTGGTATGACCTAATGTTTTCCGAATATGGGTCCAATACCTCAGATGTAGAAGTCAATGCAGAGGAATCGAGGTCAATAAGGGCGACACGAGCCCCTCTTTCGAGCAAGATCTCCGATATGCCTCGTCCTAGACCACTCCCCGCACCAGTTACAACTGCCAATCGATTTTTGAATTGCATGACTTGTGTCCCCCAATGATTACTAATGTAGATTTAGTTCTTCTTAAACGATTAAGCTTGCGGTATTGTCTAACATTGAAGCTGTCTTTGATGATTTTTCTCAAGTAGGAGCATTACCTAGAGAATGAAACCCAGGAGGTAGGAAAGTGACACAAAGTTGGGTAAACGCTGATTCTCACGTTGTATATAACAGGTTTCAGCCTGACGATTCGCTCGTAAACGGACTGGAGAAACTAGCGCGTTCGGAAGGCATCCGCGAGGCTACTATCACTTCCTGCATAGGAAGCTTAAAAGAGCTGAAACTGAGGAATTTGTGCGGATATGAGGAAGACGGCCCTGAATTTCAAAGACAGACTCTTGAGGAAAACCTAGAGCTTGTAAGTGCTGAGGGATATATACAGCCTTTTCCTGAGGGTGGTATAAGAGTTCACATTCATCTAGTCGCTGCCCGTCCCTCCGGTGAGTTAATCGGCGGGCACTGCGAGGATGCGAAAATATTTACAGGGGCATTCATGTACCTGCACGTTATCGAAAAAGGTCCAGGCTCATGACTTCACATAAGGAATTTACTACCTCTTCAAGACTTGTCGGGAAAGTAGCAATCGTAAGTGGTGCGGGAACATATGGAGGCGATGGTGTGGGGAATGGAGCTGCAACCGCCATATTGTTTGCACGAGAGGGTGCAAAGGTAGTGTTGGTGGACTCAGTTAAAGCTTGGGCGGATTCAACCAAATCAATAATAGAATCAGAAGGGGGCGAGGCAATATCTATTGCTGCCGATGTAACCAAGGTTGAAGAATGTAAAAGTGTGATCGATTTATCTATACAGGAGTTCAATACTATCCACATACTCCATAACAACGTTGGAGGAGGTTCAGGTAACGGGAATGTTGTAGAGGCAACGGAGGAAATGTGGGCAGATAGTATATCGGTGAACCTCATGAGTATGATCAATATGTGTCGCTACACGATTCCACACATGAGGTCAAATCCAGGTGGCTCTATCATAAACGTGTCATCAGTTTCGGCCATGAGGCCGAAATCTGGCAGATCATCTGCGCCCTATACGATGAATAAAACGGCTGTTGTGGGTTTGACGAGGGCAATGGCTCTGGATCACGCCGAAGAACATATAAGAGTTAATTGTATTATGCCCGGCTTAATATGGACCCCACGAGTCTCCCACGGACCTTCTGAATCTAGGGACATAAGACAGTCTTCAACTCCATTGCCAAACGAAGGAGAAAGCTGGGATATCGGATGGGCGGCGGTTTATCTTGCCAGTGAACAGGCGAGGTTTGTCACTGGCATTGTGTTGCCAGTAGACGGAGGATTCTTGCTCACTAGTACTCCTAACTAGGATTACCATAAAGACCAGCTCTCCGAGGTCAGGCTACTGAATACAAGAATTGAGAACGTTTACATAATTCCTGATCGACAGGCACCACTGTCCCAATCCAGCGAGAATGTTTCATCACTTTTCGGGTTATTTAGTCAGAGCTTTATAGAAACCCCTTCTATCAAAGCCAGCAATATGAGTCGGTGATGTATTTCCAAATCAGAAAATAGTATTAGACAGGTAGATAGAGGAGAAGAAAATGGTAGAAGAAGAAAGAGTTATGTCACGATTTTCCACCACCAGTGGATACAAGTACGACGAAACCATCTCAGCTCTGCAGAAAATGATCCGTAGAGGTGACGAAGTCGAAGCAATGTACTGGGCGATCGAACTTGAGGAACATTTCAATGTAGCCCTCTGGGACCGACTCGAGGTGATTTCGCACGAAGATATCGGGATCACATCAATGGAGGTGATCGTTTTTGTGAGAACGTGTAAAAAGCAATATATGGAATTTCTCAAGAAAGATAGCGGAAGCCGGAGGTTGATGCTTTCTAATGCGATCTTGGCACTATGCAGGGCAAAGAAAACCAGAGTTGCTGACCATTTCAACATATCCTCCTATAGGAGATTGCCCGAGGAGAGACGCGAAATTCCAGATGTCGCAAGAGACGTACACACTAGGATCGGTGAAACATTGTCTCGCGGTTGGGATCATTTTTTCGAGGAGGGGACGATTCTTAAAGAAGGCTTGCCTTTAGATTCAGATCCATATAAGGAATCGGCAGTAGATAAGGTGAAAAGAGATATACCGAGAGTAGGAGAACTCGGCAGCGAATTCTCCAGATCCTAGGATTATGTATCAACGCAATAACGAAATTGTAAGGGGGGGGATATATTCCAGACGACCTGGACCGTCGTAGGTCAGCCCCTGAAAAATGAGTGAGTTATCCTAATTTTATAGGAGACGGATTCATTTTTTGTTAGATCAGCCTGAATTTATTTAGCTGTTATGTGCGTACCTTGTAAATATTGATTGCGTTGTCATGAAACATCGCCGATCGTTCATCGGATGAGAAATTCTTGGAAAATTTCTTAAAAGCGTTATATAGGACCTGGTAAGAATAGGAAACCTTATCGACCGGAAAATTACTTTCAAACATACTTCTGTCTGCACCAAAATGATCGATGCAGAAATTAAAGTAGGGAGCCATGCTGCTGGCCAATTCTTCAGAGCCTATCGGAACTCGTCTTTCATGCCAGTCGAATCCTGTTCTAGGCATGCCAATGCCGCCTAACTTAACGACAACATTGGGACATTCCGAAATCCTAACGATGCCATCTTTCCATTTTTCTACCACCGCATCCCTTTTATCCGCATAGGGGCCGTCCATCACCAAGCCACCGATATGATTAAGTATTATGGTCAAATAAGGAAGAGCCTTTGCAAACTCCAATAATTGAGGTAATTGGTGAAAATACAACCAGGCTTCAAATGTCATACCCATCTCCGATAACACCCTAGCCCCGGCCTGGAATTTGTCGCTTACAAGTTGTCCCTCATACTTATGTAACGCTGTGTTCTCTACTTCAGGATGGGGGTCCCAGGTCACCGAATGACGGATACCCCTAAATCTGCTGCTCGCGGATGCCAATGATTCGAGTACCGGTCTGACCTTTTCCCCGAGATTTAAGTTGGCGTGCCCGATAATGGAAGCAGCCGCTCGACTTTCACCATATATACCGCTTGCACTAGCAGCTGCTATACCCTGAACGTATTCCACCTCACCTACCGTCCTTCGTTCGACAGGGAGGTCAACGGCATACATCGATCTCGCCTCAATAAAAACCGTCGATTTCACGTTATGCCCACTTGTTATATCGGCTAGTAACTCATCTAACTGGTAACGGGGATATCCCCTTTCAACCCTGTTATCCCAGAAATGGTGGTGAGGATCACAAATAGTTATCTCCGGCTCAATGATCGCCTCTTTTGTTTGCTCTAACCAAGTATTGGGATTATCTTTCATCACCATCACATCTTCTCCATTGAAGGTTATATTTCGCTAACTTAATCTTCGATTCCCACCTATTTCTACATTGCGACTGATCTCGGTCCCGACGCGTATAAATTTGGACCGGACCCTGGCTCGTGAATGGACTATGGGTGAAGACAAAATGGAATGCCAAAAGAATAAATCACAGATATCTGTATCTGAATAGCCTCACATCTGCTCGATAGTAACGGCAAATTAAGGCGCAAACGGACCCTCAGTCGAATTTAATGAATTAGGCCCCTGCGCTACTTAGACCCGTTACTCGGATAGGTCTAAGTAGCGTCCGTATTTCAACAATAATCGGACTCATAAATTTGAAACGGTTCACTGCCGTAGCTAACCCATGATTTTCCCCATATCTTCGAAAAATTTACCTGTTAATAGCAGATAATCCATTCTTGACGCCTTCTACTGCCCAGGCCGCCCAAGGCATGGTGAAGAATTTGAATCCCTTCTCCACGTAGAAATTAGGATCCATTCCGGGGGGGATGAAGTACATACCTGGCACTACTCCATGGTTCTTACAAGCAGCGGCAATTGTGTCTAATCCTCGTTGATAGGTATCGCTTGGATAGTCTAGTGGCACCTTAAGTTCGATGGAGAGATCTGATGGTCCCACTAGGAGCACGTCTATCCCTGGAACACTGAGGATCTCCTCGATATTATCGATAGCCTGTTGAGTTTCGATCATTGGAACGATTAAAAGATCTCTGTTAACCGTATCCAAATAATCGCGATAGTCTTTGGTTTCACCCCATTCCCCTCGGACACCAGCATTACTTCGATCACCATCAGGTGAGTATTTACATGCCCTGACCATAGCAGCGGCCTCTTCTTTGGTGTTGACCATAGGTACCACAATTCCTCTGGCGCCTATATCGAGGGCAAAGCAGATCAAATCGGCACGGTTTGCGCTTACGCGTACAAGAGGTGCTGCACTTTTTCCACTCATCGCTTGAATGGCTCGGTTATATTCCTTAACCTCGATGGGCGAATGTTGTGTATCAAAAAGTATGAAGTCCAATCCTGAGTCGGCCAACATAGCTATGTCGGCCTCAACCACAGATCCACCTGTTCCGACGACGGTCTTTCCTGACTTTATAAGATCTTTCACAGTATTCATTGTCTAAGGCCTCTACCTTCCTTTATTTAGATTGCTATCTACAAAATTAATCTATCAACCGATGCCATGTTAAACCATAATTAAGAAATATGGGGCGCGGTAAGGGTTTGAACTTACCTGCAACTTTTGAAAGGAATATTTAAGGTTGTACCTGTCCCCACGCTGGATATGTTTAGTCTTTGTTGTGGTAATGGTTGGTCCTTTCAACAAAGCTGAAATTCCTTACTTGAAGATACGATTTGGAAGACTTTCGTCACCAATGATCCGGTAGAAGAAGTGAAACTGCCCTCCACCGACAACGTATGCTCTACTACCGTCATTAAGGCGTCATACGTCTCATCAGATAAATCTAGTTCACCCAAAACACTGATACATATCTCTAAGAACTGGTCAGGCGTGGTTTTATCAGTGATCCTAT
>Ga0187833_10002925_pt1 | contig 17820 bp, 17 predicted proteins | sample ETNtaG_37_FD_167968 | JGI IMG/M metagenome (GOLD analysis project Ga0187833, IMG submission 167968) | Marine microbial and viral communities from oxygen minimum zone, Eastern Pacific Ocean - ETNP2014_SV_400_PacBio MetaG (Illumina Assembly) | ecosystem: Environmental > Aquatic > Marine > Hypoxic...
TGTATGCTTTAGCTTCAGTAACTACTTTCTCGGTATATGCTGTAACTTCAGCAGCCACCTTCTCAGCATTTACCTTGGCATCATCAAAAGCCTCTTCAGCAAGACCAGTTAACTCATCTTGAGCGCCCTTTAGAATATCAGAGATCTCATTTACACTATTAGTAAGCTCTTCAGTGTAACAACTAGCAAGATCAGATTGTGAAAAAACTATCTCGTTGACATCTTTGCCATCAGTAAAAATCTTTGATAGCTTTTTGGCAATTTCTGCATTCTGAACTATCTCGATCTGTTTTGCCGCAAGTGCTTCAAATGTACGTAAATGAACTTCGCCTACATTTTTAATTGAAGCAACACTTTTCTCGGCTATATCTTTATATAATTTCATTGTATCGTTTACCATTATATTGTCCCCTATTATCGTTAAAAGTTAAATAAACTACATTTGTTGCGGTGCAGCATTTGTTGCAGTGCACAATATATAGTATTTACAATTGAATGTCAAGGTTTTTTATTATTTTTTTTATGAATGAATATTTATAGTCGAAAAAAAAGGCTTGCAATTCTGCAAGCCCTCTTGAATATGGTGGGTCGTGAGCGATTTGAACGCTCGACCATCGGATTAAAAGTCCGGTGCTCTACCAGCTGAGCTAACGACCCCATAATAAAAACGAGAAATTATACTGAACAAGCTTCCAATAATCAAACAATAATTAGCGAATATTTACGGCCTCTTTGAGACGCTTTCCAGGTTTGAAAAAAGGCACAAATTTTTCCTCTACTTGAGTTTTTTCACCTGTCTTTGGATTAATTCCAATTCTACTTTTACGATGTCTTTTATAGAATCCACCAAAACCACGAATCTCGACACCCTTTCCTAAAGCAATTGCCGTGCTTAACTGGCCAAGAATCACTTCGATAGAGCGCTTAGATTCTGGTCGCGATAAATTACAATTTTCTGAGACTATCTCAATAAAATCTGTTTTTTTCATAATTCATAAGGCCGCCATAATTTATAAATCGGCCTCGTTTACATTATTTATCTTTTGCTTCTTTTAGTAAGTCACCAAGTTTAGAGCCGTTAGAAGTTGATGATTGCTTATTGTAGTCTTCCATCGCTTCTTTCTCTTCAACTGAATCCTTAGCCTTAATGCTTAGTAATAACTTTCTAGCTCTTCTATCGATTTGAGTTATTACAGCTTCAATTTCTTCACCTTTTTTGAGAATAGATGATGCATCTTCTACTCGTTCTTCTGAGATTTCGGATGCCTTCAAGTAGCCACTTACATTATCGGCAAGCTCTACAACAGCACCCCTTGCATCAACCTCAGCGATAGTCCCTTTAATAATTGAACCTTTTTTATTAGCTCCAGCAAATAATGAGAAGCTATCTTCGCCAAGCTGTTTTATGCCCAAAGAAATGCGTTCTTTTTCTGCATCAATGTTAAGAACAATAACATCAATCTCTTGACCCTTTGAATATGAAGAAACGATTTGGTCAGCTGATAGCTTTTCCCACGAGATGTCAGCTAAGTGGATCAAGCCATCGATTCCACCTGGTAGACCTACAAATAGACCGAAATCGGTGATTGATTTTATTGTTACATTAATCTTATCACCCTTACTATGATTTGTCTCAAAGGCATCCCATGGATTCTCTTGTGCCTGCTTCATGCTCAATGAGATTCGGTGTTTTGATTCCTGAACATCTAAAATAACAACCTCGACTTCTTGCCCTAATTTCACAAACTTAGATGGTCTAGCATTTGCATTTGTCCAGTCCATTTCGCTAACATGAACGAGACCTTCAACGCCTTCTTCAATTCTCACAAATGCACCGTAATCAGTCAAATTAGAAACTACACCTGAGACCTTTTTACCCATAGGTAAACGTTCCGAAATACTATCCCAAGGGCTTGCGGTCAATTGCTTCAAGCCAAGTGAAACTCTCATTTTTTCTTTATCAAAGTTAAGGATCTTGACTGTTATTTTGTCACCAATCGTTAGTTTTTCTGACGGATGATTTACACGCTGCCATGAAATGTCTGTAATGTGCAATAAACCATCAACGCCGCCCAAGTCAACAAAGGCGCCATAATCAGCAAGATTTTTGATCATGCCTTCTACCTCTTTTCCTTCCTCTAATGTTTCAAGAAGAGCCTCTCTGTCTGCAGAGTTAGCTTCCTGCATAACAGCCTTTCTTGAGATAACAATGTTGTTTCTAACTTCATCCATCTTAATGACGATAGCTTCGATTTCTTGACCTATCAAAAAATCAAAATCCTTGACAGGCCTTACGTCAACTAGAGAGCCTGGCAAGAATGCCTTGATGACCCCTATATCAACTGTCAGGCCTCCCTTAACGGAACCTGTAACAATCCCTTTAACAACATCTTTAGATTGCATTGCGGCTTCAAGCTCTTGCCACATCTTAATGCGCTTTGCTTTTTCACGAGAAAGTAAGGTGTGGCCTAGGCCATCGTCAATTGAATCTAGCGCTACCTCAACAACATCACCCTCTACTATTTCTATCTCACCATTAATATTCTTAAATTCGTTTAAGGAAATAAAACCTTCTGACTTTAAACCAACATTGATAATCGCTTTTTCACGATTCATACTTACTACTGTGCCCATTAATAGAGCTCCAGTTTTAACGTTTTGTTGGATTTCGCTATTCTCAAATAGCTCGGAAAATGATTCTGACATAATTCTTTTGATATTGACCGGTAATTCTTAAGCAATAACGGTTTTTTGCTTAATTCATATCGGGTTAGTTAATATTAGAGGCCTGACCGCTCAAACCTCGATAATTGCCATTACCTTGCTAATGACTTCATCAATTGTAAGATTTGTTGTATCTATCATCAATGCATCCTTGGCAGGCTTTAGTGGAGAGTGGGCACGATTTTTATCACGCTCATCTCTTTTCTGAACCTCAGCCAAAGTGTGCGAAATGTTACCAGTATTGCCACCAACTTGCAACTGTTTTAATCTTCTTCTAGCTCTCTCCTCGGGATCAGCAGTTAGAAATACTTTGAAAGGTGCATCAGGAAATACCACGGTCCCCATATCTCTGCCATCAGCAACCAGACCTGGAGGCTTTTGAAATTGCCTTTGTTTTACAAGTAAAACCTTTCTTAGCGGAGCTAGTTGGGCATATTTTGAGGCTAATATTGCAGTTTCTTCCGTACGCAATTTAGTTGTTATATCAACCCCATCTAGATAGACACTAAGTGGCGCTTGTTTAGAATTTGATTTAAATTCTAAGTTAAGCTTACCCGCAAGTTTTAATAAGTCATCAAGATTGTCTATTCCAATACTACAATCTGTCGCAGCAATTGTAAATGCTCGATAGATAGCACCAGAATCTAGTTGGTGCCAATTTAGTTTTTGAGCAACAATACTCGCCACTGTGCCCTTTCCAACACCACTTGGCCCATCAAGAGTAAGGACTGGAATCATTATTCAGCTGGCTTGTAGGTTAGTGGAAAGAATATGTAAGGATATTTAGTGTCTAGTATCATCCAAACTTCCTATTCAGGTCTCATGTGAGGGAAAAGCAACACATCCCTAATCGAAGGCGAATCTGTAAAAAGCATCACTAGACGATCAATCCCTATACCCTCGCCTGCAGTTGGAGGCATACCATATTCCAATGCACGGATATAGTCAGCATCATAATGCATAGCTTCATCATCTCCGGCATCTTTTTGGTTGACCTGATCCATAAATCTTTGGGCCTGGTCTTCTGGATCATTTAGTTCGGAAAAACCATTAGCAATTTCTCTACCACCAATAAATAATTCAAAACGATCAGTTACAAATGGATCTTCATCATTGCGTCTAGATAGAGGAGATACCTCTGTTGGATAGTGGGTAATAAAAGTAGGCTGAATTAATTGATCCTCAACAGTCTTTTCAAAAATTTCAATCTGAATTTTTCCTCGACCCCAATTATCTTTAACCTTGATGCCCATTTTTTCAGCACTAATTTTGGCATTCTCCTGAGATAAGTCTGCAGGCTTTAATTTTGGGTTGTATTTCAAAATAGAGTCAAATACGCTGAGTCTTTCAAAATCTTTAGAGAAATCAAAATCCTCTCCCTGATAATGAATTACACTTGATTTACAAATATCATTCGCTATACCCCTTAACAGGTCTTCGGTAAGATCCATAAAATCATCATAGGTGGCATAGGCCTTATAAAACTCAATCATCGTAAACTCTGGATTGTGACGCGTAGAGAGCCCTTCATTTCTGAAATTTCTATTAATTTCAAAGACCCCATCCATGCCGCCAACAATCAATCTCTTGAGATACAACTCTGGAGCAATTCGTAGATATAAGCCCATATCTAAAGCATTATGATGGGTGACAAATGGTTTTGCAGCTGCACCACCGGGTATAACTTGCATCATTGGAGTTTCTACTTCCAAATAATCGTGCTGAATAAAGAAATTGCGGATATACGCAACAATTTGTGAACGCAACTGAAAAACCTTTCGGGAATCTTCGTTCATGATAAGGTCGACATAACGTTGACGATATATTGTTTCTTTATCGGTCAAGCCGTGAAATTTTTCAGGAAGCGGCCTAAGCGATTTGGTTAATAACTTAATATTCTTTACCCGAACAGAAAGCTCTCCGGTTTTGGTCTTAAAAAGAAGCCCTTTAACACCAACTATATCGCCTATATCCCATTTTTTAAAGTGTTCATTATAAAAACCTTCGTCCAACTCATCACGAGTAACAAAGAGTTGTATCTGTCCCGATGAATCCTGCAATTGTGCAAAGCTCGCCTTTCCCATTACCCTTTTAAGCATCAACCTTCCTGCGACACAGACTTCTTTATTCTCTTTTTCTAGCGGTTCTTTTTTTAGTGAACCAAAACTATCGTGAAGATCTTGAATTGAATCACCTGGTTTGAAGTCATTAACGAAAGGGTTTCCATCTTTTCTTAATTCTGCTAATTTAGACTTCCTTTCTGCAATAAGTTTGTTTTCGTCTTGTTCGCTCACTGTTGTCTCTGTGTGTTATTGTTCTCTAACTCAACCTTGGCTAGTTTCTCTGCCTTCACAAAATCTTTTTGTGCTAGCTTGTCATTCCCAATACATTTGTATAATGAACCACGATTATAATAGGCTTGGTAAAAGTTTTTATCTAATTCAATCGCTTTAGTTAAATCTTTGAGCGCCAAATTATGCTTTGCTATTTTAAAGTAACAGTTGCCACGGTTATAGTAAGCTGCAATATATTTGTTGTCTATTGAAATTGCTTTAGAATAGTTCTGAATTGCCTCTTTAGTTTTGTTGAGCCTGTCATAGCAATTTGCTAAATTATTAAAAATACCTGTATCCTTTTTGTTCAATTTTAGTGCGCACTCGAAATACTCGATAGCCTTGTTAAAGTTCTCTTTTTGCTGCTCCATATAGGCTAAGCAATAATAAGCGTCTGCGCTATTAGGATTTGCCTTAATTGCACTAGCCATGCTTTCATGTGCCAGATCAAAATTACCCTGTTGCTGATGCAGATGACCCAAATTTATGTGTGCATTAGCTTTCAAGCCATTGTCAGCAGATTTACTATTAACTAGTACATTCCAGCTCTGAATAGCTGAGGAATATTGGCCTTGCTTTTGGTAATTATAGGCTGTTACCATTAATTCACCGAGCTCTTCGCTTGAAGTCATAAAAAATGAATATTTTGTAGATAGAATCGTTGTATTTTAATTGCCTTTTGTCTTGTCAATATCAATACTTAGTTCGTTTTTTCTATCTTGGGCCTTGAACTTATTGAGCGAAATAAAATAAATAGGCAAATAAATAAAAATAAGAATGGCGCAAACCAAAGCATGTAGGTTGCAGGCTTAATTGGCGGTTTGAAAATAACAAAATCACCATACCTCTGCACCATAAAACTATAAATTTCATCGTTTGTGTTATTATTGAGTATCATCTTACGAACCTGTTCACGCAAATCCAGCGCTAAACCTGAGTTAGAATCGCCGATACTTTGACCTTGACATACGGGACAACGAATATCTTCAATTAAGTCTTGGTAGCGCTTCTGTTGTTCAGATGAAATAAACGCTTTTGCCTCGATAGTTCCAGCATAACTAGATTGAATAAGCAATAATATGAGGCTAAATTGAATAAAATAACGCATTCAAACTGTTAGATATTGAAAGTACAAATTTTAACTTATGCCGCTTATTACCTTAGACAATATTTCGCTACAATTCTCTGAAAAACTAGTACTAAATGAGATTAGCGCTACTATTCAAAAGGGTGACAAAATAGCGCTAATCGGTCGTAATGGAGAAGGTAAAACCAGTCTTTTGAGGGTGCTGGCAGGAATAATTGATCCAGATGATGGCGAGATAAAAGTAAAAAATAATACTTCTATTAGTTACTTAGAGCAGTCAACACCTCAAGATATTGATGAATCCCTCTTTGCAGTCGTTGCAAAAGGTCTTGGCAGTATTGGCGACCTTTTAGCAAATTATTACCAAAACACTCAATCAGGTAATGATGAGAAGAGTAGTTCCTATCAAAGCCTTATAGAGCAGAAGGATGCTTGGCACTATATACACAAAATTGAGGCAATCCTAAATCGCTTTAAGCTCGACCCCGAAGCCAAACTTTCAACTATGTCAGGTGGATGGAAAAGGCGCGTCATGCTTGCACGTGCAATCATCCAAGAACCTGATCTTCTTTTGCTTGATGAGCCGACAAATCATATGGATATTGCCGCAATCCTTGATTTAGAGAAGCAGCTCAAAGATTTTCATGGAACTATTATCTTAATTAGTCATGACCGCTCATTTGTGCAAGCAATTGCAAATAGAGTTTTTGATCTAGATAGAGGTAATCTCGCAGTATTTGAATGTGGCTACCTAGACTACTTAAAACGTAAGGAAATTTTACTTAATGCTGAAGACCTAGAAAACGCAAGGTTCGATAAAAAGCTCGCCCAAGAGGAGGTATGGATACGTCAAGGTATAAAAGCAAGAAGGACTCGTAATGAAGGCCGTGTTAGAGCTCTAAAAGTGATGCGGCAAGCTTACATTAATCGTCGCAAAAAACAAGGTAAAGCGAAAATTCATACGCCCGATGAAGATGAAAAAAGAATTTCAAAAATTATATTTGAAGTAAAAAATATAAGTTATCAGATCGATCAATTAGAGCTGGTAAATAAATTCTCTCTGCTTGTATTAAAAGGAGATAAGATTGGTATTATTGGTGCTAACGGTTCCGGTAAATCTACCCTTATCAGACTTTTGTTGAATGAATTAAAGCCTGACCATGGTAGTATTCGACGATCAAAGACCATCGAATTGGCGTATTTTGATCAAATGCGTGAATCTCTCGATCTTAATATGAAGGCTATGGATTTTGTTTCTGGCGGCAAAGATTACATCAATATTAATGGAAAAAGTAAGCACATTATTGGCTATTTGAGACAATTTTTATTTACAGCTAAACAGGCAATGGCTCCAATTAAAATGTTTTCTGGTGGCGAGAAAAATCGTTTAATGTTAGCGAAAATTCTTTCCCAATCTTCTAATCTGCTAGTTCTTGATGAGCCTACCAATGACTTGGATGTTGAAACACTTGAACTGCTTGAAGAGATGTTAGTTGATTTTACTGGAACGGTAATATTAATCTCTCATGATAGAACCTTTATTAATAATATTGTTGACTCAACAATAGTAATGGAAGGTGATGCGATTATTGAGCAATATATTGGCGGCTATGACGATTATCTTGAACAAAAGACAATTAATTTTAATCAGAAAAATATCACAACTCCATCAAAAACAGTCAAAAATGTGATAAAAAAACGTAAACTTTCATATCGCCAGCAACAAGAATTGAACTCACTTCCAGAAACAATTGAAAATCTAGAAAACGAGATTATTGTAGCTCAGCAGCATTTATCGGAGCCAAAATTTTATCAAGACCCGGAAGTCATTAATCTAACAATGAAATTACGCGAGATGGAACTACAATTAGAAGTACTATATGACAAATGGAGTAAATTAGACAGTGAAAAGTAGCAGTAATAATTTAATTGTAGATCTCGACCATACCCTTATTGATGCCGATCTATTAGTTAAATCATCTATCGGTGTTTTGAAAAAAAGTCCGTGGTTATTATTAAATTATTTCTTATGGTTATCGAAAGGTAAAGGCAACCTGAAAGATCAGCTAGTCAAGCGTTTTGAAATTAATGTTACCAATCTGCCATATAACCAAACAGTTATTGACTATATTCTTCAAAGAAAAAACAACGGCAGTAGAGTTATTCTTGCGACTGCTTCGCACAAAAATTACGCCTTTGCGATTGCAAAACATCTTCAGTTATTTGATGATGTTATGGCAACTAATAAAGATCTCAACTTATCTAGTTATGTTAAAGCAGAAAAACTTATCGAACGTTTTGGTAAAGGTAATTTTGATTATGTCGGTGACCATATGAGGGACTTACCCGTGTGGGAGGCATCAAAGCTTTCCATTCTTGTAAATGTAAGTAGAAGAGTTATATCAAGAACTGAACACCTTAACAGACTAATTATTTCAACTAAACGTTAGAAGCCCTCAACCAAAAAAGACACACCAGCCAAGAAAGCATAGATTACAAAAGTTGCAAGTATAACCCACGAGGTTACCTTAAAGAATGACACGTTATTGCCAATAAATCTGGTATTAAAAAACCAGATAATGTAACTAACAACAATTACAACGGCGAGTAATCTTAGTATAAACATATGGTTAATTATTCTTAAATTTTTCTATTATTTTAGTCGCCAAAGCACTGTTTATACCAACAACTTTTTGTAATTCTTCTTGACTAGCTTTTTCAATTTCTTGAAGACCTCCAAAATAATTTAAAAGAGCTATACGCTTCTTGCTTCCGATGCCTTTAACGCTTTCTAGTGGCGATATGTTTCTTTTTGAGGCTCTTTTTTGTCGATGATTTTTTATGGCAAACCTGTGAGACTCATCCCTAATATTATTAACAAGTAATAATGCAGGGTCGTGAGGAGCTAAATTTATTTTGTTAACTTTTTCATCTTCGACAGTAATGAGAGTCTCGAGACCTGCTTTCCTTCCTTCTCCTTTCGCAACTCCCACCAATTGTATTGAATCAATGCCGATAGAATTCAATACCATAATAGCCTGGTTGAGTTGGCCTAAACCGCCATCTATAAAAACAATATCTGGTAATGGCTTATTGTTTTTAAGAAGTGAAGAATAGCGACGAAAAACGGCCTGACTTATAGCCGCATAGTCATCACCGGGATTAACATCTTTGATGTTAAATTGTCTGTATTTTTTTGTTTTTGGAAGTCCTTTCTCAAATACGACACAAGATGCGGTAGTTGCCTCACCCATAGTGTGACTGACGTCAAAGCACTCCATCAACTCTGGAAGTTGACCTAGAGCTAATATTTCCTGCAAAAATTCAAGTTGTTTTTTCTTAGTAAAACTTGATAACAAATGTTGCTTTAAATTCTCTTTTGCGTTCATTGATGCAATTTCTAGAAAGTGTTTTTTTTCAACTCCTGGTGAATCAATAATTTTGGTCGAGAGAGCCTTGCTGATTAATATTTTGTCATCTAATTTATGACTCAGCAGTAGTTGTATAGGAGTATTTTTTCCAAGATAGTACAGCGGTAAGAAGGCACTTAAAACATTCTCGCATGTACTACCTTTGGCATTCCTTGGAAATACACTTTCACTGCCAATATGTTTTCCCGAACGTACAAAAAGTACTTCAATACAGTAGACGCTATCTTTTTGGGCGACGCAAATAACATCCATATCTGAATTAAATTGTGTGCCATGCCTTTCTTGGATGGTACGTAGACCTATTAACTGATCTCTTAAGTTAGCTGCAAGTTCATAATCTAAATCAACCGAAGCTTGCTTCATCTTTTGCGAAATCTGATTGAGAAGCTTTACCCCTTTACCTCTCAAAAAGAGACTAACCATTTCAACATCTTGTTTATAGCTCAGGTCAGAAATCTTTCCAACGCAGGGCGCACTGCACAGACTAATTTGATATTCCAGACAGGGTCTTGAGCGGGAACGATAAAAGCCATCTGAACACTGGCGCACTTTAAATATTTTTTTTAATAAAGATAAAGCATCTCGGGCAACATGAGCCGATGGATATGGTCCAAAATATTGATAATTTTTGTTTTTCTTGCCTCGAAACAACCCTAGTCGAGGATGCTTGTCATTACTGATATAGATGTAAGGATAACTTTTAGCATCTTTAAGCAAAATATTGTATTTTGGTTTGTATTGTTTTATTAGATCATTTTCTAGAAATAATGCCTGAGTCTCTGTTTTTGTTATGATCACCGAAAAGTCGTAAATATTTTTTCTCAGAGCGTGTGTTTTACCGCTAGAGCTTGTTTTATAAAAGTACTGTGAGACTCTTTTCTTTAAGTTCTTGGCCTTGCCAACATAGATAACCTGGCCGCTTCGATCTAACATTTTATAGACGCCTGAATCAGCACTAAGGTTTAGTAATTTAGTTGCAAGTTTTTCCGTTGTCATTACAATCAGTATTAAATTAAATGATAGTAAAATATCCGCATGAAAATTCTTCTTGATATTTTAAAGGCAATCCTTATCAATATATCCTTTATCGGTCTATCATTAGCCGCTAATTCATGCCCAACGATCTCGCCAAACAATGTGGACGATACACCAGTGGCGCAATCTCAAGCTATTATTGATAATATTATTTGCTCGTTTATTGAACAAAACAAGAATAGTGAAAGTACTTTTTTCACAACACTCAATATAGCTAAAAAGAAAATAATTCCATATATTGATATTGAATATAGCACTGAACTAATTTTGAGTGATTATTGGGACCAACTGCAATATAAAGATAGAAAACTATTTGAAAGGGATCTTAAGAGCTCTCTAATTAATGAATATATACATTATTTGGCAAGCATAGTTGATTGGGATCAATTCAACATTATGGTTGATAACAATTCTACAATAGAAGGAAATCTAGCCAAGATAAATGTAACTTCTTCATTAGATAATGAGTCTGGAAAAGCTATAGTTACATTAAAAATGATTAGGAAAGATCGCTGGCGTATCTATGACATAAATTATCAGTCTATCAGTATGATTGATATTGAAAAGATGAGTTACGACTCAAAAATAAAAAGGCACGGTATGGATGAATTTCTAAAAATTATGTTAGAAGGGAAATAGAGAGCAATGTATAAACTAATCATTCGAGGTGGTAACAGTCTAAATGGAAATATTAAAACATCTGGTTCAAAAAACGCCACCCTTCCAATACTTTTTTCATCTATTCTTGCTGATGAGCCTCTAAAACTTGCAAACACACCTCAACTGAGCGACGTTTCAACTACCCTTAGACTTTTGATGGAAATGGGGGCAAACTTTGTTTTAGAGGAGGATGGATCTATTTTAATTGACTCGTCAAACCTCAATAATTTGGTGGCAGATTATTCCCTTGTTAAAACTATGAGAGCATCAATCTTGACGTTAGGCCCGATGCTAGCAAAATATAAAAAAGCAAAAGTGTCTTTACCTGGTGGCTGCGCAATCGGAACTCGACCGGTCGACCTGCACCTAAACGCGCTAGAAAAAATGGGCGCAAAAATTGAGTTAAAAAATGGCTATATTTACGCTAGCACTAATAAACTTAAAGGAACACAAATCAACTTTGATTTAGTCTCTGTAACCGCAACCGAAAATATAATTATGGCTGCCACATTAGCAAATGGCATTACTACAATCAGTAATGCTGCACAGGAACCTGAAGTCACTGATTTAATCTATTGTTTAAATAAAATGGGGGCAAAAATTACCGGTGAAAATAGCTCAACACTTATCATAGAAGGTGTTGACAGACTTAACGGTACAGAATACAAAATATGTCCGGACCGTATTGAGGCTGGAACTTACTTGGTAGCAGCTGCAATCACTGGCGGCTGTATTACTGTTAACAATATTGAGCCAGACTCAATGCGATCAGTAATTGGAAAACTTATTGAGACTGGAGCTGATATTAAGACAAATAAAAACTCGGTCAAACTTGACATGCAAGGTAGAAGACCCCAAGCAGTTGATATTCGAACCAGTGCATACCCGAACTTTCCAACCGATATGCAAGCTCAATTTGTCGCTCTAAACTCTATAGCGAAAGGTAGCAGCATAATTACCGAAACTATTTTTGAAAACCGCTTCATGCATGTTCCTGAAATCAACCGTATGGGGGCAAACCTTAAACTGGAAGGCAACACACTTGTATGCAAAGGGGTAAAATCTCTCAAGGGCGCGAACTTGATGGCGACAGATCTTAGAGCCTCTGCAAGTCTTGTTTTGGCGGGCCTTGCAGCAGAAGGGTCTACTACTATTGAGCGTGTTTATCATCTTGACCGTGGTTATGAAATGATCGAGGAAAAATTGAAGATGCTAGGCGCAGATATAGACCGAGTTCAGCACTAAAATAATTTCAATAAATAAAATATATTATGCTAACTATCGCTCTATCGAAAGGTCGAATATTTGAACAAACTCTCCCTTTGTTGAAAAAGGCAGGTTTAGACATCTCGTCCAAAGAACTAGATAGTAGAAAACTTGTTCTTAACACAAACCTTGATGACGTCAAAATCATTATTCTACGTGCAAGTGATGTTCCGGTTTTTGTACAGCATGGTGCTGCTGACATCGGTGTCTCTGGAAAAGATGTGCTTTTAGAGCATGGAGGTTTAGGTCTTTTTGAACTACTAGATCTAGAAATTGCAAAATGTCGTCTGATGGTTGCTGCACGAGATAAAAGCGACTTGAATCAAAGCACTCTCAAAATAGCCACCAAATATACTAATTCCACCAAACGTTATTTTCAGTCAAAAGGAAGACAGGTTGAGATAATCAAGCTTTCTGGCGCGATGGAATTGGCACCAATAGTAGGACTAGCAAACTGTATAGTTGACCTAGTTGATACCGGTAACACTCTTAAAGCAAATGGCTTGATAGCGCTAGACCACATCTATGATATAAGCTCAAGGCTGATAGTCAACTCCGCATCCTTTAACACTAAACACAAGGAAATCAATAGATGGATTGCAAAAATTGAAGACAATCTATGATTACCAAGCTTTCTTCTCAACAACCTGAATTTGAAGCTAAACTCTCCGCTTTGCTCAGATATGAAGGAATTTTAAACAAACAAGTTACTGAGACAGTTGATGAAATAATATCTTCAGTTCGTTCTGGCGGTGACAAATCTCTCATTGATTATTCAGTTAATTTTGACAATGTCAATGCTAAATCTTTGGCTGATCTTACTATAAACCCTAAAGATATTAAGTCAGCCTATAAGGAGCTAGAAGATGTCGAAAGAAAAGCTTTAGACGTTGCAGCTGAAAGGATCGAGCAATACCACCAAAAGCAAAAGCAGAGTACCTGGACTTACACTGATGAGGATGGCTCAATACTTGGTCAAAAAATAACTCCTTTGGATCGAGTTGGTTTATATGTTCCTGGAGGTAAGGCAGCATACCCTTCCTCAGTTTTAATGAATGCAATACCCGCTAAGGTAGCTGGTGTTAGAGAGCTTATCATGGTTGTACCAACCCCAAACGGACAAATCAACCAGCTTGTACTGGCATCAGCGTATATTTCTGGTGTCAATAAAATTTTTACAATCGGTGGTGCCCAAGCCATTGCTGCTTTAGCTTATGGAACTGAAAGCGTACCTAAGGTCGACAAGATAGTTGGACCTGGAAACCTATATGTCGCTACAGCAAAGCGAGCTGTATTTGGCCAAGTTGGCATTGACATGATTGCCGGCCCTTCTGAGATTCTTGTTATATGTGATGGGAACACAGATCCAGATTGGATAGCAATGGATTTGTTCTCACAAGCAGAACATGACGAAAATGCACAATCAATATTACTTTGTCCTAATCAAAACTTTATTAATGAAGTTGAAAAAAGTATTGCAAAACTTCTGCCCACAATGGACAGAAAGAATATTATTAGTACAGCTCTTAAGAATCGTGGTGCACTCATACACACCAAGGACTTATCAGAGGCCATTAAAATATCAAATAAAATTGCACCAGAACATCTAGAACTTTCTATTGACGACCCTGAATCTGTACTTGACAGTGTAATAAACGCGGGAGCAATCTTTATGGGCAGGTATACGTGTGAAGCTTTAGGTGACTACTGCGCAGGACCGAACCATGTGCTTCCTACATCTGGCACTGCGAGATACTCTTCGCCATTAGGTGTTTATGATTTCCAGAAAAAATCGAGTCTCATTATGGCGTCTAGTGATGGTGCTAGTACTTTAGGTAAAGTTGCTGGAATCTTGGCTGATGGTGAAGGACTACAAGCTCATGCTATATCTGCAAGGTATCGAGTTAACAAGCCTTGATCATCCTGGTAAAGCCTGATAGTAACCATTCTGTCCAACAATATTAATAGATCTGTCAAATAAACTGCTTAAAGTTTTGCTTGTTAATATCTTAGCTTTGTCACCATCACCTACCACTTGGCATTCTTTTAATAAAATAACTCTATTAATTTCAGGTGGAATCTCGTGAACATGGTGAGTTACTAAAATAACATTTTTACCTCTACTCATAAGGTCTTGGATAATCTCAAGGTATTGGAAACATGCACGCAAGTCAAGGCCGCTTGTTGGTTCATCAAGCACGAGGACTTCAGGGTTGTGTACTAAAGCGCGAGCTAATAGAAACTTGCGCTGCTCGCCGGTAGACATTGTCGAGAACTGACGAGATTGTAAGCCCTCTATACCCAACAAGTTCATAGTCTGATAGGCGAGCTCTAGTTGTTCTTTATCAAATTTCTGATGCTGCCATATTCCATCACTAGCGTAAAAACCAGACAACACGACATAAAGACCTAGTGCACTATTAGAATAATTACTCTGTAAGTGATGCGAAACCACTCCTAAATGTGCACGTAATTCATGAACATTCCAGCGATCTTTCCCGAAAATTTTTATACTGCTTTTTTCATTCGCCACAATATAAAGTTCACGATTTAACAACTTAAGTAAGGTTGTTTTGCCTGCACCATTAGGGCCCAAAATAACAGTATTCTGGCCTTTTTTTAGTGACAAAGAAAAGTCTTTAAAGACCTTGTTTCTTTGCTGAAAAACACTAATATTTTTTAGTTCAATTATATTTTGCATAACCTTAATCAATTAAATTAATGGAGTTTGTATCTATCAAAACTAATTTCACCATACCATCGCCAACAGATTTAACTTCTATAGAAAATTGATTTTGGAGAAGTTTTGGAGTATTAATCTCGCTTAAAGCTTGAATAAGTGCCTGGGAAGCCAGGTTAGCGCCATTTCGATTTTCAGCAATATAAATTTCAGCTAATGACAGAAATAATTTAGAAAGAGAGTGCATAGAAAGAGTTTATCATTTCGATATTTACTGTCAATCTGTTGCGATCATATTAAATAATATTAATCACTATTTAATTTAAAAACTGAATCCAGTTTAGGCAATAATTGAGATAAAAACATACCTGTAAGCATCAAACCACAACCCACAAGACCTCTAGTTGTTAAATACTCATCTAAAAGTAACCAGCCACCCAGAACTGCAAAGGCACCTTCAAGACTTAGTATAATCGCCGCATGAGAGGAATGTGCGTGTTGCTGCGCCACTACTTGTAATGTATAAGCGACACCAGTCGACATTACACCGGCATAGAGCAAAGGTATCACTGTCTGCTTAATCATATCCCAAGTGATTAATTCTATGACAATCGCGATTATCAAACTCAAAACTCCCGTTACAACATATTGAACTAGTGAAAGTTTCAGAGGATCCATTCTTTTTGCAAAGTAGCCTATATATAACACATGTGCTGCAAAGAATACCGCGCAGACTAGCTGAAGTAAGTCACCCTCAGCAATACTGAAGTCTTCCTTGATACTAAGTAGATATAAACCATACAGAGCGATTGTTGCTCCTAGCCAAGTACCGGAACCTGTTTTTTGTCCAAAAAATAATCCAATCAAGGGTACAAAAAAGACGTACAAACCAGTAATAAAACCTGCCTTTCCTGCTGTTGTATATTGCAGCCCTACCTGCTGAAAACTAATCGCTATAAACAATAACAAACCTGCCATAGTGCCAGCAATCATTAGTTTCTTTGTTGACACTATCGTTTTATGCTCTGGTTGAGGTTTTTTTGAGAGAAACCAAACCACTGGAGTCAGCGCTATCACACCTATTAAGAATCTGACTCCATTGAATAAAAAAGGGCCCATCGTTTCCATACCCTCGCGTTGAGCCACAAAAGCAAACCCCCAGATGACAGCTGCAATGAGCATTAATAAATCAGCTTTTATCGCTTGACTATTCATAATTATTTAATTGTTTGTTTATTATTTACTTTGGTGACAGCTTGGCACTATACCATGCGTGGCAAAATAAAGTTATTATAACGATAGAACCTCCAATCAAAGCATTACTAGAAGGCTCTTCTTTAATCATAATCCAGGCAATTAAAGTTCCCAATACCGTGCCAAGCGGAAAAAACATTGCAACTTCAGGGGCAGTTATGTATCGCGGAGCAATTGTTATTAAACTAAACGAAACAGCAACAACAATTCCGCTCGCAAAAACATACAGCATAGATTGTGACGACAAGACTAATGAATCTGCAATAACAAAGCCAATTAAAGATATCACTAAAGCGTTTACAGCCATAGCAGGAATCATATTTACGTTATTATATTTTCTCAAAAGTGTAAAAGAAAAACCCCCAATAACGACCGAAGTCAAAGCAAAAAGGTTACCCATTAAATTCATGCCACTTGTGTCTCCAGCCATGACAATATAAATTCCAATAAATATAATAATCATCGAGATCCATGTATATAGGGTAGGCTTTTCTTTTAGCATCACCAAAGAAACAATCGCAACCATGATAGGTGAAGTGCTAATAATAACCAGTGTTTTAGCTATAGATGTGTAATGAATTGCTAAAATAAATGAGGTACCACCTAAAGCCGTTAAAAACCCGATAAGTACTCCTACTTTGCCAATATTAATTACTTCATTAAGTGCTTTAGAGCGATAGGTTATGAGCAAAATAATAATAATGCCGGCAGCAAAAAATATTCCACGCCAAAACAGAATCGTCCAACTATCGGCATCAGCAAGTCTTACTAATGCAGCATCCGGAGACAAAATCAAGATTCCAAAAAATGCAATTAATAATCCTTTTAGATGTTTGTTCATATTAAAACTTACAAGAGGTTAATTTAGTCAATATAAGAGTTTATCTATTTTTTCAGCTCTTTATTTGCTAGATTAGTGCTATACCAAGCATAACAAAATAAAGTAATAACAACAATTAAGCCTCCAATTATGGCGTTATTCGAAGGCACTTCATTAATCGCTGTCCAAGCAATTAGGGTTCCCAAAACAGTTTCCAAAGGCATAATCATTCCAACCTCAGCTGCAGGCATATATCTTGGAGCTATGGTTATTAGACTAAACGATATCGCTAGAATTACCCCCATTGCAACAACATAAATTATTGCCTCAGGCTTTAGGACAAGGGTGGGAGCAAAAATACATGCAATTATTGCGGCAATGACACCTCCTATTGCCATAGTTGGGACCATATTGACGGTCTTATATTTGCGCACAAGTGTAAAAGTAAAGCCCATGAGAATAGCTGTAATCAATGCAAAAATATCACCCACTATATTCTGTCCACCAAAATTAGCACTCATAACAATATA
>Ga0187833_10002926_pt1 | contig 17816 bp, 10 predicted proteins | sample ETNtaG_37_FD_167968 | JGI IMG/M metagenome (GOLD analysis project Ga0187833, IMG submission 167968) | Marine microbial and viral communities from oxygen minimum zone, Eastern Pacific Ocean - ETNP2014_SV_400_PacBio MetaG (Illumina Assembly) | ecosystem: Environmental > Aquatic > Marine > Hypoxic...
TCTGCTGTCACAGTTGGTTATAATCAGATTTCTGACACTGTGAACTATATTTTGGAACAAGCTAAGCATCATTGTTTAGCCTGCTGATGGATACTGTAGGCTTTAGCCTACAGAGGAGGTCATTTTAATGATTCTCTTTCGTATTGATAACTTCTCTCTTGATCATTTTTTTATTAACTCTTTATAAATTTTTAAGTAATTTTCGACGTTTTTGTTTACTGTAAATAACTTTTTTGGCTTACTCTTAACTTTTCCTTTATACACATCTTCAACTGCTTTTGCAATGGCATTTGGGTTTCTTGGCTCTACTAAGATATATTTTCCTGAAACTACCTCTGGCAATGATGTTGTGTTGCTTGCAACGACCGGAACATTCAATGCACATGCTTCAGCTGCAGTAAAGCCAAAACCTTCGCTTAAGGATGGCACAACAACACAGTCTGATGAGATTATGTATTGTGGCAAGTTCTCTTTTCTTTGCGGTTCTACGAGTGTTATGTTATCTCTAATGTTCAGTTTGTTAATGAGGTTTAGTATATAATCATATCTGTTCTTTGGGCTTTTGCTTAAGATAAGCATTAATCTTGAATTAGGAATCTTTTTTGAGATTAAAGGCACAGCGTTGATAAGGAAATCAATTCCTTTTGTTATTCCCGGCCTGCCATAATATGTATAAACAAAGTTTTTCTCTAAGCCAAGTTTTTTTCTTATCTTGCTTTTTTCTTTAATGTATTTTTTTGGATTGTATAGGTCATAATCAACTCCGTTATGGACTACTTTTATTTTTTCTTTTTTTACTTTGCACTTAAGCAACGATCTTTTTGTGCTGTTTGAGACAGCAATAAAGCAATCAAACTTTGAAACTATTATCAGTTTTTCCAAGAATTGGTGGAGCTTAGCACTAAGCCAGTTTATCCCAACTGCTGTTTTCCATGAACTGCCAAGGACTTCGTGGACTGTTATAACAGCTGGTTTATTAGACAGAATAGAAGCAATTCTGGCAGGAGGTGCTCCATTGTATGTTGTTGTATGAATTATATCAGCATTTTCTGCATACTTTAATACAGCAGGTATGGCTAAACAACTGAACCAATACCTTCTACCTATCTGCGGTGTTGTTATTCTGTGTATTTTGTAATTGTCCTTTGATTCTTCTTTTTTTGTTCCTTTGATTTTTGATGTGATTATGTCTACCTTGTGGCCTTTTTTTGCTAAACCCTTTGCCAAATTCTCAAATACTGTTTCTACTCCGCCTATGTGTGGATAATAGTTTTCCAAAACGAATAATATCTTCATCAGAAAAAGGTTGTAAGATTTGTTTATATTACTTTCGCTTAATCTTCTTTAGTTTAGTTTCTATACGGTCAAGCCTTTTTATTATGTCTTCAAAATAGGGATTTCTCATTGTATGGGCTTTTAACTCCTCTCTATGGAAACCTGCCTTGTCTTCTAAGTAACCAAATAAAACCATCAGAAGAATAACACCAAAATAGATTGGGATGAACCATGCTGTTATATGAATATTAATCCCATAATCCTGCAGCTTTGAAAGCACTAAGAATAAAATCATTCCAGAATTTACAATTGCCACCCAGGACATTGTCCTTTGTATCCATAGTTTGCTGTAAACCAGAAATTTTCTCAGCTCGAAGAATATCTTCAGCATCATTTTTTAAAAGCGACTTTTCTTACTATCTCTTCTATCCTTCTTTCATTTCTTCTTACAATTGTGTATGTATAAAAAAGCAGGCCTATTAAAAACATGAATCCCAGTACAATGAACAGGTCCATTGTCCTTGCTATGTTCAATGATCTAGTGATGGGTTCCAGCACTTGGGGAAAGATTGCAAATATCATAAATACTCCCCATAAAATCAACCAGAAACTGTACTCTTTTGTGCTTAATTCTCTTCTTTTATGCTGCAGAAAAGTATAGTACATCATAAAAAAACCAAACAGAATTCCTAAGATTTGAATGCCTAATATTCCTGGTGCCATTTTATTTAGTAAGTCTCCACCAAATCATGTTAAATACGATCTTGATACCATCTAATACAGTAGTTCCCTTATATCTGTCAGTGTATATTGTTCTGATAGGTATTTCCTTATATTTAAGTTTATGCTTTCCAAGGTTGGCTATCATCTCTGATTCCATGCTGTAATTCGAAGCTTTCCACCTTATCTTTCTATATGCCCTGGAAGTAAAGGCCCTATAGCCGCTTTGAGTGTCTCTAATCCTAATCTTGAATAAAAGTTGTGTTATCTTATTTATGCACAAATTACCAAATTTTAAAATAAAGGGCATACCTTCAAGCTGCCTATAGCCAAATACCATGTCTACATCTTTTAGGCTCCTTATGAAATTTGGGATTTCTTTTGGTTCGTGCTGGGCATCAGCATCTAAAACCACTAAGATTTCAGCTCCGCTTTTTACAGCAAAATCACAGCCTGTTTTTAACGCAGCACCCTTGCCTAAATTTATGATGTGTTTTACTGCAGTAACCCCTTCCCTTTTAGTAATCTCATAGGTCCTGTCTTTTGAACCATCATCTATGATTAAAATATTTTTAACATATTTCTTTGTATCTCTTATTACTCCTTTTATGTCTTTTTCTTCATTATAGGCGGGGATTATTGCCCAGGTCTTATCTTGTTTCATTTGATAAACTAGTGTTTTTGGTATCTGCTGTAGAATTAGTTATATTCTCTATCTTTTTTATATCTTTGCTTATCTCTGGAGTTTCGTTGGCTGATGTTTCGTTAGTTGGAGTTTTTTCAGCAGTTTCCGGAGTGTTGGTTATGTTTTCTATATTTTCTTTATCAGTATCAATGGTTTCATTTAATTCTTTGTTTGTTTCAACTTCTTCAACTGGCTCTAAGAATTGGGGAAGGATATTTGTTGTATTGCCTTCCCAGTCAACTTTCCAAACTATTATCCTGCCGCCGAAGACACTTCTTTCATCACTAAACTTTTCGAAATGAGTTAAACCATGGCCTTCCATAAAGAAAAGCCTTGTGAACATGCCTGCGGTTAGCTCAGGAGACATGATGATGCTTTGGAAACCATCTCCACTAGGCATTAAAGTTATACCTAATCCGATTGTATCATTATATTCTTTTTTGACTATACCTTCTTTAGTTGGGTAGACCAGCACATTAGGGTGTTTTATTCCATCTGGTGTTGCTACATAAAAATCCATGGTGGTTGTGTTTAGGAGCCCTGTTCCTCCACCAATTGAGCAAGAAAATGTTTCATCAGATATCCTGTTGCAGCCGTTGAACCTGGAAGCATAGCCTGGCCATGGAGCAATCCAGTCATTAACTGCTTTGCTGCTGGGCAAAGACTGAACTTCATAGTAAACATTGTCTGCTTCGCTTTCTGTATAATTAAACCTCTTTGTAAGATAGCCTATTGCAGCTTCCTTATCTTTTTTGTATTCATCTCTGATTAGGGTGTTGTATATCTGAGCCCTGTTAAAATCCCAAGAGCCGAAATGTGCCCACACTCCTGACTTCTGGATCATATCATCAGATGTTATGAAATAATTTTCAGGAGGATTGCAGTGTGAGAATTTTAGAATGTTATCTGCCTGTTCTTCATCTAAGTTATAATCCAATAAAACATCTTTTGCGCTTTTTTTATCCAACACAATTATCTCATATACTATATCAATTGTACGAGCACTATCTCCTATTATGGGATCTAATTTATCGAAGGCATTGTTTCCTCCACAATCAAGCATCCTTAAAATACCTACGGCAGTATCTTCGTCATCTGTTAACAATGAGTTTCCCACCCAATGTGCCTGTGGGCTGTCCTGGGAAGTCCCATCAAAAGTAACAGGCCTATCACCTATTGTCTTAAACCAATGGCCAAAATCCCACCATGAGTTGATTATCGCATCCGGAGCAGCTTCCATGTTTATTTTATCCAATGAATTGTACCATGCGTCGTTCATACTTGGCAATTCATTTCTTGCCACTGATTTTGCAGAATTCCACGGATTTACCAGTAGAAGTAATAATAAGATAATAACTGTTGTCTTTGATAATATCTTGTTTATCTTGAATTCTTTTGTGATGACATCACTTAGATATTTATAGATTCTGCCAAGGGCAATCCCAAACGCAATACTAACTGCCGGGATTAAAAGAAGGATCCACCTTATGCCTTTTGTACCAGCATAGACTGTAGCTATAATCCATATTATCAGTAATACTGCAACTTTTATATCCACCTTATGCTCTTTTTGTATTGCTAGGATGATAAGCTTGATTATTATGGGTATGCTCAATAAAATCAGGAATAGTTTTAAGTTTCCTATACCTGCGGATAAAATAATAATAAACCATATTGTTGCTAATATTATAAACCATATATCACTACGGCCCTTACTATCTTTTCTTGTTACACTAAAAATAATCCCCACTAAAGCTATAAGGAATAAGAGGTTCCCACCAACATTAGATATTATTGAGCCAATGGAGGCTTCGTTTTGTTCTGCTACTGTTGTAAGAACATTAGGCCATATTTTAGTAACACCTACTTCTTTTATTCTTGAAAAGTCCAATGGAGCTAAAAATGCGCTCTGGAAGTTATAAAAATCAAGGAATAGGGTGACAAACGCACCAGAAGATATTATAAACAGGATACCTATGATCAGGATATTTTTAATTGTGGGGTGTTTAAATAATGTCCTGTCCATTACCTCTTTTCTATGGACCACTAAATAATAACCTAAGTATATGATGTATGAAATTACAATAAAATCAAGGATATACCACCATCCACCCCATGTACGGCTATATACTCCAACTAAGAATCCTGCGCCTACTGCCGGAATTATAGCATTTTTTATTTTATTTGATTCCATTGCTTCTAAAAAAAGCCATAGGATCAATAGCGGAAAAAAGACATTATAAGCATCTGTATCTGAGAATCCTCCTGCTGTTCTGTTTAAGAAAGCCGGGCTGATGGCTAATAGGGTTGTGGCAATTAGAGCACCGAAATTACCACCTAGCTTTCTTGTTATAAAAAAAGCAGGAATTATTGCAAGTGCTGAAATTATTACAGGAATATAAAAAACAACTTTCATTAGCTCTACATCTCTGTTAAAGAAGCTCCATATCTTGTACACATATGCCTCAAAATAAGGATGAAACACGTCAGGTGGGTTAAATCTTCCAAATGGCGCAAACATGTGGTTGTCCCAGGGTTTACCATCTCTTAACTCATCACCCGGGTGGCCATGGTCTATGATATTTTTAGCCTGGCGCATCCAGAAGTAAGGGTCAATGGCTAATAGATATGTCTGCCCTTTATCGTTTTGCAGCCTTGACTTGAAATAATTAGAAGTATCTCTGATTTGCTGGTCTATCTGCCCTTTTTGCTGTTCCAGCGCTTTCTGAAACTCTCCCTCTACTAATACATTCTTATTCTCATCAGGAAGATTGGGGTATTGCTGGTCTATCTGCCCTCTTATTTGGCCCCTTATGAAATTATATGCGCTGTCTCTTGCCCAGGAATCTGTTACAGGCAGATATGCTGACTGTACCCTAAGATAAACACTAAGGGACATGGCAAAAATTATTATGATTAATGGGATTAATACTTTTTTATGCTGGTTTAGGTAACCAACTGTTTTTTTAAAATCAAATGTGTCTTCATCAGGATATTCTTGTTCTGCATCTTCTTTTGATTCTTTCTTTCCTTTAAAAAATCTCTTTATTTTGCCAAAATCAAAACTAATTTCATCTTCTTCGGTTTCTTTTTCCTTTTCATCCTCTTTCTTCTCTTCTTTTTTACTCTTGAAAAATTTTGTTACTTTACTAAAATCCAATGAAATCTCTTCATCATCTTCTTTATTAGCTGGTTTTTCTTGTATAGCATTTTCAGCTTTTTCTTCCTGAGTTTGTGCTTCCTTTGTTGATCCTTCAGGCTTTTTTGTTTCTTTACTTTCTTCTTTCTTCTTAAATACATTTTTTATTTTACTGAAGTCTAAAGAAATCTCTTCGTCGTTTTCCTTTTCATCTTCAAACATTAATAATACACTCCCTGAGCAGGGGAAAAAAGGCACTAATAAAAAGCTTTTGATTTTTACTTTAAGAGAGTTCTTAAGAAATATAACAATCTCGGCTCTTTTAAAATAAGCTGCAATAGAAGTTTTGATGGGAACTCCCTGCTATGTTTTTTTAAAACCTTTTTTGTTTTTTCTTTGTTTAACAACTGTATAAGGAAGTTATATTCTTTGTCAGAAAAATTATTCAGACAATCCCTGACTTTTGAGTGCAAATATAACTCCTTGCCCATCTTTTTTTTCCATTCTTTCTCATAATCTTTTTTGTTGATTATTGAATCAACCAGTGTTTTTGAGCAGATTAATCCTGGAATTAATCCACCGCCTGTAGTGTTTTTTACCTGACAAGCAGCATCGCCTACAAGATAGATATTGTTTTTCCGGGTTTTAGCTTTCTTATTATATATGGGGATCAGTCCAGCCTGCTTTTCTATAATTTTTCCTTTAAACTGCTTAATAAAGTTTTCAAAGTAATGTCTTGTGTTCTTTTGTGCAGCAATCCCAACTCTAGCTATCGAATTAGATTCAGGGACAAACCATCCAAAGAAATTAGGAAAGCGTTTTCCGAAGAATACTTTATATTTGGAAGGGTTGTTCTTTATTCTTATCCTTGCCTGAAGGCCCATAAAGAAATCTCTATTATAAAATAGGCCGGATCTTTTCGCAACAATGCTTAGTGGCCCGTCAGCACCTATCAGGATACCTGTCCTTAATTTCTTTATTTTTGAATCTTTTAAATTTTTTATTACTGCAACTCCTTTTTTATAATCAATAAATCTATGTTTAAGAAAAAATTTAGCCCCCGAACTGAATGCCTTACTATATATATGCTGGTCAAATCTTTTCCTGTCCAGGATGAGCTCTTTTTCTTTTAATACAATCTCCAGTGAATTATTATCTGGTGCAACAACATCGATCTTATCTATCCTGTTTAGAACAAATTCTTTTTTAGGTTTTATTATATTATTAATAGCATAAGTAACTATCCCTGTGCATTGAACAGGGGATCCTATCTTTTGATGCTCTTCAAATACCTGAACATCGTAACCTTTTTCCGACAGTAAATATGCTGTATAGCTACCAATAGGGCCTGCCCCTATAATTGTAATTTTAGCCATTACCCGTGTGCAAATTCAGTTAATTATTTAAATCCTTTTATGTTTCTTCAGACTTTCAGATTTATTATAACTTTAGAATAGTTACCTTAAGTAACTACTCTTGTATGCTCAAATACCGAAATATTTATATATGAGCTACAGTTACTCATTCATAATAACATATTTTAATATGTAAAAATTAGTTGGGGGTAAGAAAAAAATGATGAAAAATTTAATGAAGCTGGTTAGCGTTTTAGTTTTGTTTATAATAAGTTTGAGTGTTGCAACTGCAGCGCAAATAACTGCAATACAGGAAGTTAAGATTGATGGAGATGTTCTATGTGCTGTTGGTGATGCCAGTTGCACTCAACCGAATGTCCTTGGCCTAGAAAAGGATGATGAATTTAAGGTAAAAGTTCAATTAAGGTCAATTGTTGCTTTGGATGATGTTCAGGTTGAAGCTTTTATAAGGGGCTTTGACTCTAACGATCTTATTGAAGATATAAGTGATGTTTTTGATGCGAAAGCTAATGTTACTTATTATAAGACACTTACCCTGAAATTACCTTTAAGGATGGATCAGGATACTTACAAATTAAGGGTTATTGTTTCAGATAGAGACAATACAGAAAATGTTGAGAATTATGAACTTGAGATTGATTCGGTAAGGCACGGCCTAGAGATAAGGGATGTTATAATTAGCCCTGAGAGCACAGTAAAGGCTGGTAGGGCACTATTAGTAAGTGCAAGAATCAAAAATAGAGGAGAATCAAGTGAAGAGGATGTTAAAGTTAAGGTAAGCATACATGAACTGGGCATAAGCGCTTCTGATTACATTGATGAAATAGATGAAGAGGATTGCACTTCAGATGATTGTGACGATTCTGTAACAAGTGAAGAGCTTTATCTAAGAATACCTGATAATGCTAGAACAGGAGATTATACTCTACAGGTTCAGGTTGAGTTTGATGATGGTGATGAGACAGAAACAAAAACATCCACAATCCATGTTGTAGGTGTAGACGAACAACCAGTTGAAACAGAAGTGACAAAAACAATTATAACAATTGGACCTGAGAGCCAAGAGGTTACAAAAGGCGTTGCTTCAGTATATCCAATCACATTAACCAATGCTGGTACAAATTCCAGGACATATACAATAATGGTTGACAGCGCTGACTGGGCAACATTCAAGATAAGCCCATCAAATGTTGTTGTACTTAACCCAAGCGAATCAAAGGCTGTATATGTTTATGCAACTGCAGCAGCAACAGCATCAGCTGGAGAACATATCTTTTCAGTTACGGTTAAGAGCGGAGACAAGGAACTTAAGCAAGTAGCTCTTAAAGCTGATGTTAAAGGTTCTGAAGCAGCAGCTGCAACAGGCTGGAGCAAGGTTAAGAAGGCTTTGGAGTGGGGCCTAGGAATACTAGTTGTATTGATAGTAATCCTTGGTTTAATAATCGGCTTTAACAAGCTTAAAGGAGAAGACGAAGAAGAAAAGGACGAAAGCCAAACCTACTATTAGTTTTTTATTTTTTACTTTTTCTTTTTTATGATACATTATCCATAAAATTGCCAGTTAGCGTAAGCGGGATTTTAGCTGAAAGCAGGGGTTTAGAATGAATAAGTGTGTAAAAAAAGGTGTTTTAACAGTTCTTTTATCTTTAATATTTGCACTTATGTTTACAACAGTGTATGCAGCAACTCAACCTGTCTGTGGCTGTAAAGCATTAACTTACAGGTTTTCATTAAAGAATAATGAGGCTTTCTCAGAAACATATGCGCTTAGTGCTGATAAGTTCAGTGATTCTGTATCTTTTGATCAGGACAAGATTGTTTTAGCTAGTGGAGAAATAGGGCCTATACTTGTTTTTGTGGATCTTCCTTGTGATTTAACAGGAGAGCATACAGTAAATATTATAGTTAAGGGAGAAAAAAGTGGAGAAAAAAAGATTCCAATTAAGCTTAATCTTGTTTCCTGTTACAATTATGATGTAGAATTAGGGAAGGATTTCCTGATAACAGGAGAAAAAAGAAAATTAGCATTTGAGGGTTACGAAGGGAACTATTTTGTTTGTAAGGGAGATAAAAAAGCCATCCCTCTATTAGTAACCAATAAAGGCGTAGATAATGATTACAGTCTTGGTATTGGTGGAGCAGGTTGGGCAAAGCTATCCGGAAGTTCCCTTAAATTAGCCAAGAATCAAAGAGGGGTTGTTTATTTAAGTTTACTGCCCCCTGAAGAGTTGATTGGGACTTTTGAACTGGAATTTAATATTGTTAATAGCCTTGGCAATATAGAGAAATCAATTCCAATTGAAGTTGATATTGAAAGATGTTATGGCATTAATATAAGCTTACCAAGGGATGAGGACGTATTATGCGGATGTGAGCCAAAGAGGTATGATGTATTTGTTGAGAATATAGGTAAGTATAACGACAGTTTTGATTTTGTAACAGAGCCCTTCTGGGCCAGCCTGGAGCTGGATGAAAGCATTGGTTTAGGTGCATCAGATGGTGCCTTTGTAAACCTCAGTGTTGAGCCTCCATGTAATGAATTAAAAGCAACTGAAGTTAAGATTACTGGTTTTTTAAGAAGCCATCCTGAAATAAAGCAGAGTGCCAGCTTAAAGCTAGATTTCCTGTCTGAGGATAAATGTTATGGGGCTGTGATATCAGCAGACAAGCAGGTTGAAATTGATTATGATGCAACCTCTATTCCATTTACTATAAAAAATGAAGGCGGAAAAGAAATAACTTATTCTATCAGCCTGGATGCGCCATCATGGGTTAGTTCTGAGATAGAGAGAGTATCACTTAAGCCAGGAGATGCAGTTGAGTTGAACCTGTTCATTTGGTTGAATGGGTCAGTTGCAGAGAATGACTATGCTGTTAAGATTAATTTAGACTCAGAAGATTACACACAGTCAAAGATAATTGTTTTAAATCTGAAAGAAGAGACAGAGCTTAATAATGTTAAAAGATTTGTGGAAGATTATTGGTATTATTTCTTAGCTGTTGTTTTATTAGTTGGGATATTTATAATCGTATTCTCCGGCAGGAAAAAGAAAAAAGAATTAGGCAGACAAAAGAAACCTAAAAAATGGATTCCTTATGCAATCTTAATATTTATATTATTGGCAGTAATTGCAGTAATCATCTATTTATTGTACAGGTTTTCTTTGTTCAGCAAAATAGGGTGGTTTTTGTTCTGGTACCAGTATTATATCTACACTCTGCTGTTATTACTGGTTATTCTGATTCTGATAATCCTGTTTTTTGTTAAGCGAGGAAAGAAGAAAAAGAAAATTAAGACTGAAGTAAAAAAAGCAGTAAAAGGGAAGGTTAAGAGGGTATTTGGATCTATCTACATATTTTTAATCCTGATTATCATTATAGGGATAATAGCATACTCACTTAATGAATATAATCTATTTGTTAAAGAATTTATCCTGACCTATCTATATTACATCATCTTTGGCATCGCATTGTTAATCATTCTTATATTGATAATACGATTTAATAAATGGATGACCGACTTATTCTTAGGAGAAAAGAAGAACAAAAAAAGATAATGCTTTTTTTTATGGTATAAAAAGAAATAAGATTCAGTACGCAAGCAAAAAATTAGTTATCTTTAAGAGCCCATAAATAATTCCTGCCAGGAACATTGATATGAGCAGGAAACCTATTATTTTGTTTTTATGGATTGAATATTCTGGTTTTCTGTCTCCTAATTCCTTAGCTTTCCAATACATCAAAACAACAAAAATCCCCATTAAACCACCTGCTACTGCTCCAGTTACATCAATGATCTTGAAGAATGCGTTATCAATTCTTGTTAGAATGATGAGTATTGCTATTATTAATGGAATAAAACAGATTAACAATGAGGAGAGTGGTTCTTTTAACCTGAAATCAAACTTATACATCTCTTTTAATGCTAATCCATTAGCTATAAATGAGGTTGCCATTGTCAAAACACCAAAGATTATTCCAAAAACAAGCATCTTGTAGCCTAAAATATTGCCCAAGCCAATTATAGACCCGTCTGTTATGTTCTCCAGACCGGTTACCCCAATAATAACCACTGCAAATAGTATATATACTGTCATAGAGATTAAAGAGCCAATGATAATGGATTTCTTCATGCCTTTCTTGTTGTTTCTTAATTCCTCATTCATCTCAGGTATTGCTGCCATGCCGAGAAATGCAAATAAGACTACACCATAAGGTACAAAAATCTGTTTTATGTTAAATTGGGCAAGGTGTTCTATTCTTATTGAAGGGATGGATATTATAAATACAATAATTACAATCAATAAAATGAGCATAACCATCCATAATTCGCTTTTTTCGATTGCCTCCAAACCTTTGTAAACTAAAAAACTTGCAGTAATAAAGAATATGATAGAATATACTAAAGCAGAGCCTCCGAAAATTGGAGAGAATACTGTTGAGAGGAATTCTCCTTCTTTTATTATATATGCTACCATAGCACCGTACATCCCAAAAATCATCGATAGAATCATAATATTGTTTCCTGCTTTTCCTAAATACTTCTTTGCATAGCCTGTTAGCTGATGGGCTTCTTTTGTTCTCAATGATATTTCTCCCATGTAAAGATTGATTATGATAGTTGCTATGCCTATTATCACAATGATCAATAATCCTGTTAGAAAGCCTGCTATTGCAACAACGTATGGTATTGCTAGGATTCCTGCTCCAATTGTCATTCCCACTAAAGTTGCAATTGCTTCCAGAGAGTGTTTTTTTGACATAGAATATTTTGTTGTTGAAGAGTTATATAAAGTTTGCTGAAAAAAATTTAAGAATAGATTAAAATTAAAAATGGGGAAGCCCGGATTTGAACCGGGATCCGCTGGTATAACCCAATTGAAATCATCGGCAAAAGCCTCATCGCTCCAATTGACTGGAGCCAGCTATTTTGGACGGTAATCATCTTACCTCTAGCCAAGTTATACTACTTCCCCTTTAATGTTAAGAGAAAGTTGTCATTATATAAATATTCTGTTTGAAAAATCAATAAAAGAAAAAAATCATTACGGAAAATACCAATACGAGAAATAATAAGTAAAAACTAAAGAAAAGTAAAAATAAGAAAAACTATCAATAACTAATAATCAATGAATAAAAAATCATTAAAAAATAAAAATTAATAAAATAAAAGGAATGATAGTAAAAAATAACTCGTATTGATTAATAAGAATAAAAAATAAATAATAAAAATATTAAAAACTAATCTTGTCTCCTAACTTTGTGTTTGTTCTTTCTATTGAACTTTCAGGCAGTTCTAAGATGTAATTTGCTTTTTTTTTCGGGGTGTAGGCATGGAATGGCCTGAAATTCTTTTTCATCTCTATGACTTTTTTGTTTTTGTCTAAATATAAAATATCAATCGGGAAAAAAACGAAAATCATATGTAATGGAACTTTTTTTTCTTTTTTGTAAATAAAGATTAATCCTTTGCTTTTTAGCTTTTTATGGAATATCAATCCTATTGATTGATTTAGGAAATTTTTACAAAACTTTACTTTATCGACGAGAGTTTTGTTTCTAGTTTTGTTTTTTATTGGCATTATTTGTACTTAAACCTTTGGAATATAAAATTATTTCTTTATAATCTAGGGGAGAGCTCTTAATTTACAAAAGATTTGCATAGCAATATTATTTTAAAGATAAATGGAAGTATCGTTTTCACTACCGAAACATTTAAATACCTGTGTTTAAATATTAATAGAAATTAAGGGTTAGATGATATCATACAAAGTGGGATAAAGTGGTTTATCTCAGTAAATTTATATTTTATTTCAAAAAAAGGTGGTAAGATGATGGAAAAAGAGGCTAAAACTAATCTTAAGATAATCTTTTCTGCAGTTATTTTTCTTGTTTTGATGATAGGCGTTGTAGAATCCATCACATTTACTCTCCATGGCATCCTAAATAATACCCGGCTAGGCGATGAGAATAATACTCTTAAATTGAATGTTAGTATCTCGGGAGCTGATTTTACTTCTGGAACTGTTAATCTCTCTCTTGTTAATTTTACTTATAATGGATCTGGTGTAGAATATCACGTAATCGGTACAAACACAAGTATGACTTCTGGAGGAGACCCAAATACCACCACAATGATATGGGATTTTTCCAGTATAACTAATGGAACATATACAATCAATGTCACTTTATTTGCTAATTATTCTGGAACTGATGCTGTTGCTGGTAACCTGAGCATAGCAGTATATAATATAAGCATTGACGCTTCTTATCCCCGTATAACTTTAAATTCTCCTGGTAATAATACTGGACAGGATAGTATTGGTGTTGTTAAGTTTAATTATACTGCTAGTGATGCTAATATTGATACATGTATATTAAGAATAAAGAACACTTCAAGAACAAATGCAACTTTAGCTGATTTGTATGTGAACTGGACTGCTTCTGAAAAAGTGGGGCTTAACCGAACAACAACCAGTGGCTTGGCAGATGGCGTTTCAATTGCACCTATACTCAGTTTAGCTGCCGGTTCTGGGCAGGTTATCAACTATACATGGACTGTCTGGTGTAATGATACTTATGGAAATATAAACCAAAGCGCTCTTGGTGATGTTGGTGGCAACAATTATTCACTTACAATAGATACAACTACTTTGACTGTGACTCCTAATGCGCCAAATGGAGCTATTCCAACTAATTATAACTCTACATCTGTTGAACTAAATATCTCTGTTAATGTAACTGGAAGCAATATTGATAAGGTTTGGTTTATTTTATCAAATAAGCCATCTATTACAACTGATGGTTATGCTAATCATACAGACTCTGATGGTGCTACTATAATCACTGATACCACTAATCCAAGGCAATATAGTCTTACTACTAATATTACTAACGTCTACTTTGGACCAGGAGATCATGGAGTTTGGTTCTGTGCAAATAATACAGCAGGAGTTACGTTCTGTAATAATGGTGGGGCTTTCTCTTCTGCACCAAATGCAGGGCATAATGCCGGATATATTATAAAGGGAGTGAATGTGACACAGGTTGAAAACTATTATACAGATATAATCCATCTTGCAACAGGAATTAGGTTGAACATATCCCTTGAGAATGGAAGTGATTTGGCTGATGGTACATTTATGGACCCACTTAATAATAATTATACACTGATAATAACAAAGAATGACACTGGCGGGAAGGAGATTATTGCTGAGGTTGTTGGGTTTTCTATTGATGAAAATGTTATTGGTAATTTGACTAATTCAAATCTTACAAACTCAATCTCAAGCAGTTTAAGAGATAATTTACCTGGAGGCCATGGGAAGAACCTTACATTTGCGTGGATGGATGTAGCAAGCTTCTTGCCAACTGCAACTTTATATAAATATGGCAGATTGATATTGCCAGAGTATTATCAGTATGTAAATTATTGTGGTGGTACAGAGGCAAGCCCTACATGTTCCAGGATTACTAATTGTAGCGCAGAGATAGATGTAGAGGTGCCTTTAATCCAGAACCATAGCAGTTTTATCCCTGCTAACAGTGGATGCTATATAGAAGAAAGTGGAAAAACATACCTTTATCTTGATAAGTTTTCAGGAGGTCTTGGAGAGAATGACACTACTGCGCCAAATATAACAATTAATTATCCTACTGCTTGGTTGAATCTGAGTGACTCAACACCATTTATTAATGTATCATTTGCAGATGCGGGTGTTGGAGTAGATAATGCTTCGGTTTCGTTTAATCTATCCAGTGGTGGTGCTGCTGATGGGGCATTATATATAAATATGACCTGTGTTAATGAGTCTGACCAGAGTCAGGTAGATCCTATTAATGCATCTCACTTAGTGTGTTCTGTTACTACAAATAAAATGGATGATGGAATCTGGAACTTAAGTGTTCTTGTGCAGGATGCAAATGGTAATGTTAATAACCTTTCGATTAACTTTACAGTTGATACTGTTGCTCCTACAATTGGGCTATGGAACATTACAAATGGATCTGAGCATGGTACAGGTCTGGCAAACTATCAAAGTGCAGAGAATTCTTCTGTGCTCCAGAATACTACTATACGTGCATATATTAATTTTACAGATGCAACAACAGACACGGAAAATGTGTGGTTACAAGTTTATAATACAAGTATTCCTGGATGGCAGAATATAACTACTGTGTTTGATATCTCTGACGTAACTCTAATTGGAAATTCAAGCAACTTTAATCAGAGCTTAGTAACAGATGGTGTATTATTGAATGCGACTTATACAATATGTAATAATGCAGATTGCTATCAATCTGGAGCAAATGTTTCATTTAGGGTTTACGCTACTGATAGTGCTGGGAATGTGAATCGTACTAGTAACCTGACTGTAACTGTTAATGATACTGTTAAACCAGTGGTTACTTTGACTATAAACGGCAATGGCAATAATACTAATATAACTACAAGCACAATCTTATTAAATTGGTCAGTTACTGAAAGAAATGATATTGATTCATTAGCATTTAGAATTGATGGTTCTTCAGCATCAACTCATTTCTTTAACTATACCTCTTCTAATGTAGGAGAAGCTACTGGCTCTAATGCTGAAAGAAATAAATTGAAAGCTGGTTCTGTTTTACCAGCTATTAAAGATACTGCTGCATTACCTACTGGAGCTACAAAATTAAATAATGGAACACATAATATTATTCTTTATGTGACAGACAGTTGGGGCAATTTTGAGATGGTAAATTATACATTTACAGTTGATACAACTGTTCCTGGTGCTGCTCTTCTTGGATATAATGCAACGTTTGAGGGTCGGAACACTATAGGGGGGATAGCACAAGGTGATGAGCCTTTTAACATGACTAACTATGGTTGGGTACATGTAAATATAAGTCAGTCAAAATCTGGATTACAGACAGTGCAGTATAATACGTCATGTAATAATACATTACAGACAATAAATAATCATACAGTGTTCCAGCCATTTAATAATACAGCATGTATAGCAGCAGCAGCAGGGATTAAGGATATCTATATTATTGCAACAGCGGGTTCGGGGGGGTCTAATACAACGACAATTACACTAGGGTTAGATAATGCAGGACCAACTATAACTTTGAACGCTTTAGGAGGCCAAACACCTGCAGATGGGATTACACTTACAAATACAAATGTAAGCCTTAATTTCTCTTTTACAGACACTACATATATCTCTTCAGTTGGTTATTATCTTGATGATGATGCATATGTAGAGTTAACCAGTGGAAATGTGGATAAATTGTTAAGCTATAACTATTCCATCAATCTGACAGGTGGCGGAGGAACATATACCTTGAGATTAGCAGCTAATGACTCTGTTGGAAATGCAGCGAATACATCATACACATTTACTGTTGAAGCACCACTTGACATTGCTAGAAAACAACGAGAAATAGATGACTTCTTCAATCAATCTGGTGCTGCAAAGGCTGTAAACATAACATTTGCTAATGGTACTGCTATTGGTGGTTCTGAGGTGATTAATTCTAGCTTAGCAAGGATTGCAATCAAGATTGACCTTAACACAACAAATGATGCACTAAGTGTTGTATTAGATGGAATCAATGCTTCTGCAGCAAATTGGGGAAACCTCAATTTCAGCGCTACAAGTAGTAATGATACCGCAGTTAGAGGTGGGGTAGAAACTAACTTTAGTGTTGATATATTGAAGATGGTCAGGTTTAATGACACATTAGACGACTTTTTACCAACTGCAGATTCATATTATGGAAAAGTGACTCTGAATTATAATGTGAGTATTAATACAGATGCTGGTAGAGCAAATGCTAACGGTTCTAACTTTGCTGTATGGTGGTTTGAGGATGAGAGCGATTATTCAACCAGAACAATAGTTGGTGCATGCAGTGTAAGTACTGGTGGAAGGTTTACAGCATATACAGCTGATAAGACAACGTCATGCTATAATGTTACTAGCAATATAAGCACAACTGTCTTTGTACCTCATTTCTCAGCATTAGTTCTTGTAAATGGTTCAATTGCTCCGCCTGTTGCATTGAATATACCACAATTAAATCAAAATGACAGTGCGTTTATAATTAATGTAACTGTTTCGCAGGATACTGACAGTTGTAAGTTTATGATTAACAGCTCTGGTTATCATAATGGTGCTGCTTATACAGCAGATACTTGGACAACAATGGGAGCACCAGCAGCATTAGGAGGATCATCAGAGTATGTATGCTTGTCTTCAGTAGTGGCTCTAGCGAATAGTACAGGAGGAGCTCCAAATGGCGCATATAACCTGACTCTAAATGTAACAGATTCATGGGGAAATCAAAATATAACCTATTTTGCATTTAATGTTACTGATAGTGTAACACCAACATATTTTGATATCAGAAATAGAACCATTAGCGCATCTGGTGTAGTAATTAGTGTGAATTCATCAGAGTATGTGAATGCTTCAGTAACTCATGGTGTTGGTATAGTAGTTGCACAAGGTAGTCCATTTACTACAAAAACCCCATCAATAACTGTAGGCAGCTTGTCTGCTTCTGCTTTAATCAACTACACTGTTACAGTATGTGATTTTACTGGCAAGTGTAATACTAGTGGCAAATTTAA
>Ga0187833_10002930_pt1 | contig 17795 bp, 16 predicted proteins | sample ETNtaG_37_FD_167968 | JGI IMG/M metagenome (GOLD analysis project Ga0187833, IMG submission 167968) | Marine microbial and viral communities from oxygen minimum zone, Eastern Pacific Ocean - ETNP2014_SV_400_PacBio MetaG (Illumina Assembly) | ecosystem: Environmental > Aquatic > Marine > Hypoxic...
TCTTTCTGTATTGGAAATAGATGTAAAAAAGAAGTTTTATCGTTTTGTAATGAGGAAAATATTAGCCCTATTAATATACCTTATCTATTATCTGGAAATAAGACATCAAATAAAGATTATTTAAAACTTAATACAGTAGATATAAATAAATTTGTTCAAGATTTTTTATCTTTTGTAAAGCAACAATATCCTATTGTTGAGAATTCACTTTTTAATGATTTAGAGAATTCGTTAAATGAATATTTGACATATAGTTTGTTTTTGTTTCATGAATATGTTAATTCATTTAGGAAATTTAGGCAAAAAACCCTTTTAGCTGCTGCAGGGATAGGGAAACCTTACTACAGACTCTTTTATTCTGCATGGAGATATTCAGGGGGCGAAGTTGTTGGGTTTACTCATGGCAACAGTTATTGTTGTATTTATTCTCCTTTTATAATCTATGATGGCATATCAGTTGTAAACAAGTTTATTGTAAGTTCTATTGGGCATAAAAAAATCATTAAACAAGGGGTGAAAGACTTTTCTTATGGCCTGGAAATCTCTGAAATATCACACTTGAAAAGTAATCATTACAAATCACTCTTTAAAAAACTGCAAAATAATATTTCAGTAAAAAAAGTAAGAAAGGTAATGATTGTTGGAAACATCTTATCAGGTTTTAAACCGACGGATGTAGAATACCATCCTTTTGCCTTTCTTCATTATGAAATAAGATTAATAAGACTTATAAGAAATGCTGGATATCATGTAATCTATAAGCCTCGCTTAGAAACACTTAATAAAGTGGAAGATTATTATGAGTGTAATGTTGATGAAATTATAGCTGGAAGATTTGAGGATGTTTATAACTTCGCAGATTGCTTGTTATTTACTACGCCATATAGTACTACTTTTGGTTTTTCTTTATTAACAAATAAGCCTATTGTTTATATTAATGTAAAAGGCTACACATGGTATCCAAGAGCATTTGAATTAGTAAAGAAAAGGTGTTCAGTAGTTGAGGCTGAATCAGTTGATGGGAGAAACGTATTTGAGGAACAAGAGGTACTTAACGCTATAGAAGAATCTGCTAATAATATTAATTATGATCTTTTATATGAATTTGTTTTTTAAGCGGTATAAACATGTGAGTTCGCTTTTTTTGAAAACGTTTAACACTGTGATTTGACATGGATTGCATAGTAATTCTCAAATCTATTGCATATCTGGATGATATATTGCCACTTGTATTCGAACTGAAAAAGATTGGTATTGTGTCTAACCCCGTTTTTGTTGCTACTAAAAAAAAACAATATGAATTTATAAGGGAGAATGTAGTGTTGTGTGATGGTATTTCTCATATTGGTGGAAGATTAACAACTTTAAACGCGTATGCAAATCGGTACATTAGAAATCTACATAACATATTTGTTTTAAGAAAATACTTTTATAAACAAGTTCTGACAATAGAGGTACATTTCACTAGAAGTTTCTGGGTGTCAGTGCTTTCCGTTTTAAATAGAAAGATTTGGAAGGGAAAGAGAATGGGAACGTGGTTTCATAATAAACCACATAGCATGTTGCATAATGAAGCTATGTATGTTCGTACTATTAGAGGAAATTTTGAAATTATGGAGGTTTTGGCAAGGGGATATGATGCTATCTTGATGAGTCATACGAAAGATCAGTATGAAAAGCTCACTCTTGTAAGACTCATTACTGCTGATGCAAAGGTCATTCAGATTCAATATACTCGGAGATTGAATGAATGGATAAACTATTTAGAAAGCAACGGAGATAAATATTTACCTAAAGAGTTGAGAAGGCCATATGTTTTTTTCCCGTTATCGGTTATCGGTGAGCATGTAGAAGGGGAAAATTGTATATCCTCAACGGATAAGTTAAAGGAAACTCTCTTAGTATTGAAGGAGTTTAACAATGATATTTTGACCGTTTTTAAACCACATCATAAAACAGATTTAGAAGGGGTGAAAGAAATAATAAGATCAATTGGGTTTAGAAACTATATAGTAAGTTACGCGCATCCACTGCTATTGATAAAGCATGCTAAGTTCACCTTGACATACCACAGTACCTCTATGCTGGTAGAGGCCTACCTTAGTGGTTGTCCTACGGTAGAATATGCTCATTACGACTCCAGGTATTTTGCGTATACCGGAGGGTGTTCAAGGTATTATGAATATGTTGATTATTTTATCCATCGTGATAAAGTAGAGCTTCGAGATGTGCTCAGAAAACTTATATATGAGGAAGTTATACATGTGAAAAGAGATATAGTAAAGTTAAAGAAAGATTTTCCGATTTTAAGTAATCAAGAAATTAATGATAAATTTAGTGAGATTATGTAAAGACCATTTAGCATAGACGTATCGGTCAAAATAGTATGAAGTGCTGAAGAAAGATACATAGAAATGACTACTCAACATCAATTGAAAAGTACATCTGCAAATCAGACTGTATTGGTTACAGGGGCAGCTGGACTTATAGGTTCTGCAACAACAAGGCTGTTATTGTCAAAAAACTATAGAGTAATAGCGTGTGACAATTTCAGTATTGGTACTTGGAGAGGTGTTAGTGACAGTTTGATTTGGGATACGTTGGACGTTAGCAGCCGGTCTTTTATAGAGCGTCTAAATTCTTACGATATAGATTTGGTAATACATTGTGCGGCTCATCCGGGTGGACTATCCCTTGCAGAGCCGGTAAGAGACGTTGAGGTTAATGCACTTGGAAGCATGCGCTTGTTTGAATGGTGTGCCAAAGTTGGCGCACCGGTTATTTTTACAAGTTCTGCAAGTGTGTATGGCGAACAGCCGCATGAACCTATAAAAGAAATCGCACCCTTAAATACCGGCACTATATATGGCGCTTGCAAAATTGCCTGTGAAAGATTTCTCCGAATTTTAGGTGAGGGTTATGGCTTGAAGTGGGTGGTTCTTCGCCTTTTCAGTGTCTTTGGGGCCGGGCACAGACCCAGTAAATTCCAGGGTATTGTGAATGTTATGTTGACCCAGTTGCTTGCCGGAAACCGGGTGGTTGTTAAAGGTCCTCTTGATCGTGTTCGGGACCTTGTTTATGTCAATGATGTTGCCGACATTATTTACAAAAGCATTTGTATTCCGGAAGCTTTTGGTCAAATTATTAATGTTGGAACAGGAAACGGGACAACGATACGTGATTTGATTCATGCACTGATTAGGGCCTTGGGGCGGGAGTTGGAAAATGTTGAGATTGTACAAGAACAAGGTACGGTCGGTGATCCTTTCTATATTGTTGCGGATTGCTCAAAAGCAAAAAATATTTTAAAATTAGCTTCACAATACGACTTGGAACATGATTTGTCTGAAGTTATAAGACAGCTCAATAACAAAATCTAAAGTTTTTCTTTTATATATTGAAAGGAGATTTATCGTTAATATTACTGAACGTGGTTTAAAAACTCACAATATTGAACTTGATTCGTTAAAAGAGCGTCCTCCTTTCCCTGAAAGAATCAAGATTGAGATAACAAATCGATGTAATTTGAAATGCTTTTATTGTCAACATACTCATAGTAAATATAAAAAACAGGATATTAGCAAAGAATTTCTTTTCAGAATTCTTAAAGAATTGAAGGAGCTTAAAGTTAAAGATGTTGGGCTTTTCTGGCTAGGAGAGTCACTTCTTGTAAACGAATTGCCTGAATACATATCTATTGCAAAGAAGATTGGGATTGAGTATGTATTCATTACAACAAATGGTATATTGGCTACTCCCGAAAGAATAAATAAGATAATTGACAGCGGGATTGACAGCATAAAGTTTTCTATTAATGTCGGCTCAAGAGAAAAATATCTAAAGTCAAGTGGTGTTGACGCGTTTGATCAGCTGATCAGTAACCTAAAACATACGTGGAAGTATCGCGGCTCTCGAAAAACACTATCCATATACGCTAGTACCGTCGTTGATCCAACCAATGCGAAAGAATACGACTATATCCACTCTTTGATTGCTCCTTATGTAGACCATCACTATCCTATTGTTCCATACGGTAAGTTAAAGATTGTGACTGAAAATGGTGAATATAGGATAATCGATGCTCCAAAGGAAGAAAGAAGAACCCTTCAAGAAATGTTACCATGTTGGCCATTGTTTACGGAGCCTCATATCTCTTCTGACGGACATATGAGCGTGTGTTTTTGTGACTTGGATGAGAGGTTATATGTGGGAGACCTTAATAAAATGTCGCTAATGCAGGCATGGCATTCAGAGAAATTTGCTGCTTTAAGAAAACAGCATTTGCTCAAAGATGTGGTGGGAACCGTTTGTGAAAGTTGTATAGCATACAGATGAAAACAAAGGTAAATAGTTTGAATATTTATGTTTCCACAAAAGTAAAGCCTAGAAGAGTTATTACCATTATTCCTGCTTGCAGTACCTCAACAATGATTGTAGAAAGGCGATAGGTTTAATCTTATGGAAGAAAAGGCGCTTAGAGTAGGTATTGCAGGCTATGGCGTGGTGGGAAAACGAAGGCGGTCTTTTATCGACCAGCACGTAAACATGCAAACAGTTGCTGTTTGTGACATTAAATTCCAAGAATGCGAAACAATGCCTGATGGGGTGAAATGTTTCCAGAATTACCATCAGTTATTGGAAGTACCGATTGATGTACTCTTTATATGTTCCCCCAACTATCTGGCTCCTGAAATAACCATTGCCGGCTTGAAGCGAAACTTGCACATTTTTTGTGAAAAACCACCTGGAAGGACTGTAAAAGATATTGAAGAAGTAATCAAAGTTGAGAAACAGCATCCTGGTTTATTGTTAAAATATGGATTCAACCATAGGTATCATGATTCTGTGAGGGAAGCACAAAAAATAATCAAATCAGGAGAATTAGGCGAAATAATAAATATGCGTGGGATATATGGAAAAAGCAAAGTAGATTCTTATTCAAGTAGCTGGCGTGCCGAACGAAAATATTCTGGAGGTGGAATACTGCTCGACCAGGGCATCCATATAGTCGATCTTATGCGGTTATTCTGTGGTGAATTTATGGAGGTTAAAAGTTTTGTTTCCAACCGCTTCTGGAAACACGATGTGGAAGACAATGCATATGCATTGATGCGTGATAAGCATGGGAGGATTGCAATCCTTCATTCCAGTGCCACTCAATGGCAGCATCGGTTCTCTCTAGATATTTCCCTTACCAACGGCTTCATAGTTTTACGGGGCATTATTTCCAGTTCCAAAAGTTATGGAGAAGAAGAACTTGTTGTCGGTAGACGTGATGAAGCGCATGTCGGGTCAATGCGGGAGGAAGTTACCAAATACACGGAAGACAACTCATGGAGGGATGACATAAATGAATTTGCGGACGCTATCCTTAATGGGAAGAAGATTAAATATGGCAATAGTTATGATGCTCTTACTGCCATGAAGATAGTTGGTCGTATTTACTGGAGTGATCAGGAATGGCGAGAGAATTATAACATAGAGTGTGTTGACTAATAAAAATATTAATAATTTGGAAGGACCTTATGGAAAATAAATTCAAGGTTTTGTTTATTTACCCCAATGATTTTTTTATGAATATGTTACCGCCGGCAATTGCCCTTTTTGCTGCATTGCTTAAAAATGAAGGTCATGAGGTTGATTTGTTTGATACTACCTATTACCGCGTGGAAGGTGGTTCGTTTCAACATGATAAATCTAAAGAAGAAGCTCTTCATGTTGCTCCCACCAATATGGCTGAAAAAGGCATTTTTGAAAAGAAAACATCTCCCTTTGACGATTTAACAATAAAATTGGAATCATTTCAACCTGACCTTATTGCAATGTCTACCGTTGAGGATACTTTTTTACGTGGTATTCGATTGCTGAAGCATATCTCCAGTTTTAGTGTGCCTACTATCATAGGAGGAGTGTTTCCCACGTTTGCTCCTGAAAAAGCTATGTCATATTCCTGCGTGGATATGGTTTGTGTGGGAGAGGGAGAAAGTGTGCTAATTGAGTTATGTAAGCGAATGAAAGCTGGAAAAAGCTATTACGATATCCCGGGGTTATGGGTAAAAACAAAAAATGGTATTCTAAGAAATGCTATTAAGAATTTTCATAATATAGATAATTTGCCTTTGTTGGATTTCTCAATTTTTGAAGAAGCCCGTTTATACAGACCCATGTCAGGTTCAATTTATCGTATGCTGCCAGTTGAAACTCATCGAGGTTGCCCTTACAGATGCGCTTACTGCAATTCTCCACCGCAAAATGACTTATATAGAAATGAGGTTGGCTCTTTATATTTTAGAAAAAAGAGTATTAATAAAATTTATGAGGATATATGCTTTTATCGCGATGTTTGGAAAGCAGAATATTTTTATTTTTGGGCGGATACTCTTTTGGCATGGACCGATAATGAATTTGATGAATTTGTAGAAATGTACGCTAATATTAAGATTCCTTTTCACTGTCAAACTCGGCCTGAAACCATTACTCCTTATCGAATGAAACGTTTAAAAGAAGTTGGCATAGAAAGCTTGTCCATAGGTTGTGAACATGGCAGCGAAGAGTTTAGACGCAAGGTAATTAAGCGCTCTGTATCAAATGAACAAATTGTTAACTCTTTTGATTGCGCCTATGATCATCAAGTTTCAACTACGGTAAACAATATTGTAGGTTTTCCTGATGAAACTCGTGCGTTAGCTTTTGAATCTATAGAACTGAATAGAAAATTGAAAGTTAATAAAATGGGTTGTGTTATATTTACCCCTTTTCACGGAACATATTTAAGGGATTTAGCATTGGAACGAGGCTATATAGATGACGCAGTTTTGTCAAATTGCTTTATGGAGGAGTCCCTGTTGAATATGCCTCAATTCCCAGTTAAGCAAATTTCAGCCCTTATGCATACATTTCTCCTTTATAGCCGTCTCGATAAAGCCCGGTGGCCGGATATAGAAAAAGTTGAAAAAAATTTAGGTTCTTCTAAAGTTGAAAAACTTCATGAAGAATTAAAGCAGGAATATAAAGATCTTTTTTTTGCATGATATTCCCTATATTTAAAATGTTACAGCAGAACTAATGCGGTAACCAGGAAAATATGCAAAACGTGGCGGAGATTGCGAATATAAAATAGTTGAGACTGTTTCATTGCTTGTAGGATTTACTGGAATGATCCCGAATGGCGTAATTTATTTAAAATTGAATGTCCTGACCAGGAGGAAGAATTGTGAAGTGTAGTTTATGTAATAGCAGTGCCTTAACAGTTATATATGATGGACCTATAAGGTCTGGAGATGTTGAGTCCCCTTTCGTTGAAGGATATAATGTCGTAGAGTGTGATTCGTGTCATGTAGGGATTTTATTACCTTTTCCTCAAAATCTTCATGATTATTATGAGAGCGAAGAATTTAGGCTGGCATATTTTAAGACCGTTGATGAAATGGAATTGGCAAAAAAAACGGATTGGGATCTGAATGACAGAATAAGAAAAATTGGTGTTGAAAATGTCCGTGGAAAGATAGTTGCTGATTTCGGGAGTGGGATGGGATTTTTTCTAGATCTTGTAAAAGGGATTGCAAGTCAAACTTTTGCGATAGAACCAATGCTTGCATCCAGGGAGATATTGGAGAAAAAGGGACACAGACATTGTCAATATCCGAATCAGGTTGGAAAAGAGAGTGTTGACTTAGCGGTTTGCTTTGATGTTGTTGAGCATGTTGAAGATCCTTTGTCTTTTTTAAGAAATATTAGCATGAGCTTAAAAAAAGATGGGGCATTATACATCGCCACTCCAAATAAAAATGATATACTATTAAAAGTGCATCCAAAAGCATGTCAACCTTATCTATTTCGCACAGCACATCTCCATTACTTTTCAACAGACTCACTTTGTTACGCCCTTAAAAAAAGCGGTTTTGCAATTGCAGAAAAGGGCGGATATCATAGATACGATTTTTTTAACTTTGTCAACTGGTTGAAAAATGAAGAACCAGGGGGCAGAAAGTCTTTAGACTATGTGGATAGTTTTTTTGAGGCAACTTATAAAAACGAGCTTATCAGGATGGACATGAGTAGCCATCTTTTTATTAAAGCTGTTAAAAAGGATATTTCAGTTTGACGAGGTTTATCTTTAAAAGCTTGCACAACTGCGTATGAAATGGAATGTTTTATTGTTTGTCAGTGTGGCAATGAGGCCACTTCCTATTTTTTGGGAGAATAAGTAATGTATGATTTCTATTTAGGAGGCAAAGATGAAATAATGGCAGATGAGGAAGGCTATCTTCTATCTATTAAAAGAATGCTTCCTCGTTGGATTAATTCTATTCCAGATTCTGAATTTGTTGCAATACATCGATTATTGTCTAAATATTGCGAAAAGAAAGATATTGTTCTGTGTGAGACGGGCGTAGGAGCAAGTACTATTGTTTTATTATATCATGCAATGAAACACGATGGAGTTCTATTCTCCTGGGATATTGCTAATCCAAAGGGCTCTGAGTTAAGAAGGGTTTTAACAGACACGCTTAGTTTGTTTTATGAGAAATCACTGTGGAATTATTGGAAATTTATAGCATATGACAGCTTATCGCCATATCTTGGTATTCCAATTTTAAAGGAATTTGATAAAAGAGTAGATTTTGTTTTTTGCGATAGTGAACATACCTGGAAGACATTAAAAAACGAATTATTATTGTTTTCAGAAGTGCTAATCCCTGGAGCCATTGTATCTATAGATGATGCAAATTTGAGTAAAAAGGATTATAATTCTTCATATATCAATATAATTAGAAAAAAAATTGGATTGACTCCAATAAGGGCTGTCCTTGACAATGAATGTAGATTTTTTGGTATAGAATCGCAAGATTTATTAAATCAATTATTTTCAAATGTGCAACATTTAAAGACGTCATACAATGATGAATATAAAGATGATATATACTTTTCCTATTACGCAAAGGATAGAAAGCAAGCAGATAAGATGGGAATGGAAAACATAAATGAATTACAAAACCGATTCATGGCGTGGAAAGTGGGAGATAAAATGCTTCAGAAGATATGAGAATGAGAGGATGTATGTCATGAAAATTTCATAATTCTGTGAGATGTAGCTGTCAGGATAGCAACTGTTCAGCATAAAATTAAAGTTTAATAAGTACAACAACAAAATATAAGCCATATCTGGATTGTTTTTTAATACAAAATAAGAAGATTGTTAAAGGATAGGAATTATGAAAATAAAGTGGGCACTTTCAAATATTATGTGGGGTGATGTTGAAGATACACCTTATTTGAGGCTTGCTTCTGATTTGGGGTTTGAAGGTGTTGAGCTTGCTTTGGGGCTTTTAAGTCCCGTGCCAACAGAAATGACATCTGACCAGGCCAAACAAGTAGCAGCCCATTATCAATCGTTTGGTCTTCAGATTGTATCTCTTCAGGCATTGTTGTATGAACGAGCAGATTTAAAGGTATTTGGCCGAACTCCGGAAGAAGAGAATGAAACACGTGATTATTTGTTGAAGTTAGGGCAAATAGCGCACGAGTTAGAGTGTCCGATAATGGTTCTTGGTTCTGGTAAGAACAGATCCCGTGGAGCATTATCTAGGGTTGAAGCAGACAAGCTGGCAGTGTCGTTTTTTCAAAGATTAAGTGAATTATTAGAGCCGTATGGACTGGTTCTGTGTATTGAGCCCCTTGCGGAGTCTGAAACTGATTATATTAATAATCATATGGAGGCAATAGTATTGTGTGAGAAGGTTGACCATCCTTGCTTTCGTATGATTTTAGATGCCAAGTCAATGGCTTTGGCTAAAGAGGTACCTGATAAAGCTATAGGCAAAAGTATTTCCTGGTTGAGACATTTCCATGTTAACGATCCGGGATTAACTGTTCCTATGAGTACAGGAGAAGTTGACCATCCGTTGATAGGGGACGCTTTACACCGTTATGGGTATACTGAGTTTGTAAGTCTTGAGGTTGGACTGGCAAATGGGATCCCAAGGGAGAATATTATTCAATCTCAACAAGTATTAAAACAGTATTACTAAAGAAAACATGCAGGCGAAAAGGCGGATTTTGATAACCGGTGCCAGCGGAGACTTAGGAAGGAACCTAGTCCGTGAATTGTCAGAAACTCATTGTGTCATTGGCGCGCATTATTTTGATACAGAGTTGCCGGAATCGATAAGTAGTGTAGAACATATTTATCCTTTCAGGGCAGATTTAACTAAAAGATCAGAGATTAAAAAAATGGTTAATTGGTTTTCAGGAAAATTCGGCGGTATCGATGTGTTAGTCCAATTGTCTGGTGGTTTAAGCAACCCAGATCATTGGACCAAATTAACAGAAGAGGATTGGAATTATGACATAAATATTAATCTTTCTTCTGTATTTTTTATTATGCAGGAATGTTATGAGGCATTAAAGGATAGTAATTCAGGGCGAGTCGTTCTAACAAGTACGGCTTCTGTGAAGAAAGGAGGAGGGATTGCATCCACTGCATATAGTATAGCAAAGGCCGGCATTGAATGTCTTACTAAACAGCTTGCAAGGGATATGGCAAAACACGAGGTGCTTATTAACTGCATCGCCCCTGGTTATATTGGGACCCGATTTCATACTTTGCGGGCAAAACGTACTGATGAAGATTTGGAGAAAAGAAGGCAATTTGTTCCTCTAGGGCGGGAAGGAACGCCTGAAGAAGTGACAAAGGTTATTTCTTTCTTAATATCAGAAGATAATGGTTTTATTACCGGTGAGATTATAAGAATAGATGGCGGGGATTTTATATGATACTATGTTACACTTATCCGTTGGATTTACCAGTATATGAGTGATGGTTTATAGTAAATAATTATACATAAAACGATAAGTAATTGCTTATGTTGACTTGCTTACCAGTGTAAGAAAAGGAGATACAGAATACATTTTAATTATTTGTATCATCTTGTCTCTGACCTCTTGCTTACACTAAAAGATGAAAAATAATTTTAGACGCTATGTATATTAACAGCTAATGTTTGGAGAGGAAAATGAGCAATTTGGAAAGAATCTACAAGGCAATCGATAATGATTTAGATTATTTTAAGAATTATTCAAGCTACTTGGGAGAACTTCTTACCTTTGTTGATTATAAGGTAATTAGTGATGTAGTTAATAGTATATTAAAGGCCAGAGAAAATGAAAAGGCAATTTACTTTGCGGGTAATGGAGGAAGTGCGGCAACAGCGGCTCATTTTGCACAGGATCTTGGGGGAGTTGGCAGAAAGGCCCAGGCAGAAGGCTTTAGAACATGTAGTTTGACAGATAACGTCTCACTGATTACCGCACTTGGAAATGATTACGGTTACGACAAGATATTTTCGGTTCAGGTAGAAGAAAAATTTAAATACGGTGATGTGTTGTTAGTGATCTCCGCAAGTGGAAACAGCCCCAATATAATAAATGCTGTCGCATCTGCAAAGAAAATAGGCGGTACGACCATTGGGTTAGTAGGTTTTGATGGTGGGAAATTGGCAAATATGTGTGATCATACAATTCTTGTAAAAAGCCAAAAGGGCGAGTATGGGCCTGTGGAGGATATGCATATGATTTTGAATCACATGATAATATCCTATTTGATTCTGTATCTTAAAGAAACAGGATAGAGAGATTTTCTGTGTTGAAATGAAGGGTATATGAACTGTAAGTATAAGGTTATAGGAGTAATTCCGGCTAGAATGGAGGCCAGTCGCTTTCCTGGGAAACCTTTATGTCTGATAATGGGAAAACCTATGATATGGCATGTTTGGCAGCGTAGCCTGTTGTCTAAGGTTCTGGACAAGATTGTAATTGCAACTTGTGATAGAGAGATTGAGGAAAAAGCGGTAGATTTTGGAGCAGAGGTTATAATGACCTCAAGTGAACACAAAATATCTAATGATCGGGTTGCTGAAGTGGCTGAAAGGATCAATTGTGATATTGTTTTAAATATTCAGGGAGACGAACCTTTGGTAAACCCTCAACTAATTAATGATGTGGTCCTCACAATGAGAAAATATCCTGACGTGCAGTGTATCAACCCTGTATCAGAAATAGAAACTGAGGAGGAAATGAAATCTCCACACACTGTAAAGGTTGTCAGCAATCTTAGTGGGCATGTATTATATTTGTCCCGTTATCCCATTCCTTCCGATTTAGTCAATAAAAGAAAATATCCTGTTTACCGGCAAGTTCCCATCCTGGGATACAGAAGCGATTTTTGCATAAAACTTCAAAAGATGAAGAGAGGGCCTCTTGAACTCCAGGAAGGTATTGACCTTCTCCGTGCTATTGAGCATGACATGTCCTTGCAAATTATGAAAACACAATATAAGACGATAGGAGTAGACACAATTGATAATCTGTACGAGGTCGAGAAAGTAATGGAAAGTGATCATATTTATCAACGGTACAGATTTAAATGATAAATTCTCAATGAAGTCTAATTTTACAGAAAAAGGCAGGTTCGATGTTAAAAGTTAAAATAAATGAAAATATTCATGTGCTCAAACAAAATGGATTAAACCCTTTTGAATCTGAAAGATATCGTGACTATCGTGAAAAGTGGAAGGAATATCCTTTAACAAGAAAAGTAGATCGCTTCCCGATCCATTTGGATATTGAAGTTACATCTAACTGCAATTTGAAATGCCAAGTATGTATTACTACACACGCTGATTTTGATAATGGGTTCATGAAATTTGACCTTTTTAGGAAAATTGTAGATGAGGGTATAGATAAAGGTTTGTGTTCCATTAAGTTGAACTTAAGAGGTGAGCCTCTTCTTCATCCCAACCTTCCAGACATGATATCTTACGCTAAGCAAAAAGGCATAATCGATGTTTTTTTTAATACAAATGCCGTATTGCTGACCAACGATAAGGCAAAAAGTATTATTGAGGCGGGAATAGATAGATTAATTATTTCGTTTGATGGATATGAAAAGGGTTTTTATGAGTCTCATAGGGTGGGAGCGGTTTATGAGGAAACGTTGGAAAATGTCAGGAACCTCATGGTGACTAGGGATAAAATGAATAGATCGTTTCCCTGGGTCAGGGTACAAACTATTTTAGTAGACGGTATGGAAAATAATATTAATCAATATTTACAATTATGGGAAAATATTGTTGATGAAGTAGCCTATATTGATTATAAGCCGGAAATTGATCGTGTTAAAGTAGGAAAAAATGATTGGGTATGTCCTCAGATATGGCAACGCATGTCTATTACATGGGATGGGTCTATTTTGCCATGTGTTAATGATTATTTTGGAAAAATGTGTATGGGTAAAGTGTCAGAGGTAAGTATTGAAGAAGTGTGGGTAGCGAATGAGAGATTGAATAATATGCGCAAAATGCATGATGCGGGAAATGCTCATGAGATTGATGGATGTGTTGATTGTCCTTTGCGTTCAACACAGATATTAAAAAATGTATAGAAGGAATGTCGTGAGATTTTTGTATCAAATAACAGGTGGTTATATAGAAGGCATATCCTGACTCTTGACCACATGATTACCTCTTATTTTATGTGTAACGATGAGAATCCTAAGAGTGAAAGTTTCATAGATGAATGAAAAGATTCTTATTGGACCCTCTTCATTTGCAGCCCTCAACTATACTCCAAAGCAGAAATTGATTGATGCAGGGCTTCAAGTAATTGATAATCCTTTCAAACGAAAATTAACCAAAGAAGAACTAATCAAACTTTTACCCGGTGTCATTGGTGTGATAGCAGGCCTTGAACCTCTGGACAGGGAAGTAATGGAAAAGTCTGACTTGAAAGTGATCTCTCGTTGCGGTTCTGGAATGAGTAATGTGGATGAAGAAGCTGCGCAAGACTTAGGTGTAAAAGTGTATTCAACTCCTGAAGCACCTGTAAAAGCAGTTGCTGAATTAACGATAGGAGCAATGCTAAGTCTGTTGAGATCGATTCCTCATATGAATGATGATCTCCATGCTGCTGGCTGGTCTAAAAAAATAGGTACTCAACTTCATGGAAAGATTGTGGCTATTATAGGATATGGTCGGATCGGCAGTTATGTCGCTTAATTACTTCACCCTTTTAATGTTAAATTAATTGTTGTGGATCCTCACATTGATAAAACGCACATTAGGTTTCCTGTCGTTTCTCTTGAAGAAGCACTGCCACAGGCTGATATTGTTACGCTGCATTTAAGTGGCGAGAAAGAAATAATCGGACAGAGGGAGTTTAAGCTTATGAAAGATGGGGCATACTTGCTTAATGCTTCAAGGGAAGGTGTTATAGACGAATTCTCTTTGATGGAAGCGATTGAGAATGGAAAGATTGCTGGAGTGTGGCTTGACAGTTTCAATGAGGAGCCCTACAATGGGCCACTTAATAGATATTCCCAGATTATACTTACTCCGCATGTTGGTTCCTATACATATGAATGCCGTCTTTGTATGGAGAATGAAGCGGTTGAAAATCTTCTCTGTGGGTTGAAGGGTGAGTAGACTGGTAAACGTTAGAACGGATTTGTACAATTCTTTAGACATTTCAGTTAATGTTGCTAAAGAAGCAGCATTGTCCATACCCCCCGATATTGATAGAAGCGTAACAACTGACCTTGGCAGGGATGTCAAGGTTAAGGCTGACACGTACCTTAATAAGATAATCATAGAACGACTGACAGAGAAATCTCCCTATCCGGTTTTATCTGAAGAAGAAGATTTTTCAAAGAATAGATTGACAGGTAATGGCTACCTATGGATTGTTGATCCACTCGATGGAAGTCTTAATTTTTCTCGCTCAATACCGCTATGCTGCATTTCAATAGCGCTTTGGAAAGAAATGGAACCATTAATTGGAGTTGTGTATGACTTTAATCGAGATGAGATGTTTACTGGTATGGTGGGAGAAGGGGCATGGTTGAACGGCAAACAGATAAACATAAGTAATGTAGAGGATAAAAATAATGCTATTCTGTGTACTGGTTTTCCCGTAAACACTGATTTTTCAGATAAAGCGTTACTAGATTTTGTAAGAGATGTACAATCATATAAGAAGATACGCCTTTTAGGGTCAGCAGCCCTATCTCTTGCTTATGTAGCATCTGGTAGGGCTGACATATACCATGAGAAAGATATTGCTATATGGGATGTTGCAGCTGGTATCGCTATTGTTAAAGCTTCTGGGGGAAATGTTCAATTCAATCCTTCTAAAGATGAGAACAGGTTAATCGTTAAAGCTGCGAATAACCTTCTTTTGTCAGTCAATTAAAAAAGAAGACACATAATATGAACTCCTATGTCTGGGGTATAGGCATTACATAGAACAGGAATCTTATGCAACTTCCCTTTATAAGTACGTTATTCCATTATTTTAAGGTTTTTTACGGTTATGCAGGAAAGAAGTTATATTTTCTTTGTATCGTTATTCTTTTTGGTGGGATAAGTGAGGGTTTGGGTATTTCCATGTTGTTCCCTATCCTTAATTTTGAGTCAAAGACAGAAACGATAAGCGCTTATACCCAGACCGTTTATGGTCTTTTGGAATTTGTTGGAATCGGTGTATCACTATTTTCTCTGCTCGGCCTTCTCTTTGTGGCGTTTTTTTTAAAAGGTATTTTTTATTTTAGTCAGGTTAGCCTGACCTCTTACATTTGTACTGAGCTTGTAAAAAATTTAAGAATTGGATTCAGTAAGAAATATGCTGCCATGAATTACTCTTATTATACCAATGCGAACATTGGGTATTTAAACAATGTCGTTACTGTTGAAATTGACAAGGCCGTCAGTGGACTACAAACTTACATTCGCATTATAATTACCATCGTTTTTGTCTTTGTTTATGTCACATCGGCTTTTATTATCAATTGGAAAATAACCTTTTTGGTTCTTGGAATATCGATTACAATGTTCTTTGCCTTGAGAAAATTGTCAGGAATTTTAAGAAGAATGTCCGTTCTTGTGACAGAGACCAATGCTCGTATTCAGTCTCTCCTTATACAACTTATATATAATTTTAAATACTTGAAAGCAACAGACAATTTTACTCATTTAGTAAAAACACTTGAAAAGAAAATTAATAAAAACCGCCATTATAACTTTAAAAGTAATGTCCTTCAGGCCATACCATCGTCGATAGTTGAACCCGTAACAATTCTTTTTTTATCTGGCATTATGCTTTATCATGTAAATTATCTGAGACAATCAATATCCGAGGTAATGATCATGGCGGTTTTTTTTTATCGGACTTTTACTCGGGTTTTTGGTATTCAGGATGTCTGGCAGAAATTTAATTCGTATTTTGGTAGTATTGAGGTTGTAAATAAGACTACAAAGGATCTTCATATTCACCAGGAGACTCTTGGTTCTCGCAGACTTAATCACTTTGAAAAAGAAATTTTCTTGAAAGGTGCCAATTTTGACTATGAGGGAACTCAGGTTCTTTTTGATATAAACTTAATAGTCCCCAAAAACAGATATATTGGTATTGTCGGAGAATCTGGTGCCGGCAAAACTACGCTTTTAGATATCATTACAGGGCTAATAATACCTAAGTCAGGAAAGGTTTTTATTGATGGAATCAGCTACAAAGAGTTAAACCTTTTGTCTCTGCGAAAGATTGTGGGATATGTTACCCAGGAGCCAGTTATATTTAATGATACAATTGCAAATAATATTTCTTTATGGGAATGTAATATGCAGGATCTACATTGCAGAAAAAGGATAGAAAATGCTGCCGTATTGGCAAATTGTGATAGATTCATCAATGAAGCCGAAATGGGGTATGATACTGTTCTAGGCGATAAAGGAGTTAAGTTGTCTGGAGGCCAGAGGCAGAGGATAGCTATTGCGAGAGAGCTTTTTAAGGAACCAGAGATAATGATTTTTGATGAGGCAACCTCAGCGCTTGATACAGAGTCAGAGATGCTAATTCAGAAAAGCATTAGTTCTTTAAAGGGAGAACGTACAATTGTGATAATTGCGCATAGGTTGTCAACTGTAAAAAACTGTGATTATATTTATGTTCTAAAAGAAGGAAGAATAGTAGAAGAAGGTAGTTTTGATGAATTGTATAGGGATACAAATTCCCGTTTTTACAGCATGTGTATGTCTCAGAATTTGTGAAGGATCATGAAAAACTAAGAAATAATCAAAATATTAAAAAATAGGGGAAACTCAAAAGTAGAGTTTAAATCTGAAGAAATTACAGTTGTCGGATTTGTAATATATTATTTGTGGAACGCATTGCAAAGAGGAGATATGGATAAAAAACAACTTGATATCCAAGGTGTAAAGGATTTCTGGACAAAGAATCCAATGACTTATGGTAGTGATAAGAATAAGAATCCTGAACAAATTATTGAGAATTCGGTGTCTAAATTGCGCTTGAAGGGATGGTATATGCAGGAACCAAACAAGCCGCTTTTTTCAAATTTAATAGATTACTCATCACTTAAAAATAAGAATGTCCTTGAAATTGGTCATGGTGTTGGTTTTTTAGCCAGAGAATTTATTGAAGCTGAAGCAAATTATACCGGGATTGATCTAAGCTCTTTTCATCACGAGCTTTGCATGGAAATATTTGGTCATCATGATAATGCAAAGTTTTATTTAGGAAATGCTGAAGATTTACCTTTCGAAGACAAATCCTTTGATTATGTTATTTCTCAGGGTGTTATGCATCATTCGCCAGATACACAAAAGTGTATAGACGAAGCGTGGAGGGTTTTAAAGGAGGGGCGCACTCTTTTTGTTATGCTTTATCATAAATGTTTCTTAAAGTATTATTATAATAAGTTTTTTAAGTATGGTATCTTGCGA